>Ga0335073_10009949_pt1 | contig 13345 bp, 11 predicted proteins | sample Lox_Sample_22_FD_207093 | JGI IMG/M metagenome (GOLD analysis project Ga0335073, IMG submission 207093) | Soil microbial communities from Loxahatchee National Wildlife Refuge, Florida, United States - Lox_Sample_2.2 | ecosystem: Environmental > Terrestrial > Soil > Wetlands | place: USA...
CGGGGCATTGCCGGCGGGCTGCGGGCGGCCGCGGGGTGCGGGGCCGGGCCGGCGGAGCAAGCAGCATCAGCGTGTTAATAGTCCGCAGGCACTTTGTATATGCGCCGCATGACAAAATAGGACAAAGCGACCGCCAAAGTGGTCGGGACATATACATAGTGGACAGCAGGGACCAGTGTGACGTGCCGACCGGCGGCTGTCATGACCACTCCGCACTTGCACGTGGCAAGGAGGCGTGAGAGGGCGGGTCAACTTACTGACCGGCACGTCCTGACCGCCAGATCGGGACTCGCGCACTAGTGCAGGGAGTCTGACCCCGCTCCAGCAGGGTCGACTGCCGTCTTGATGGTCTGATTCGCCCCCGTCGCAGCAGCAGATGGCAGCGTGTGCCTTTCTCGCCCGCTGGCGAGGGCACCGTTCCTGGCTCGCCTGTGCTGGCCGGCGAAAGTTCTCTGGCCCCCTCCCGCACCGCCGCCGATGCCTTCCGCCGGCAGGCGGCGGGTCGCTACGGCGATGGCCTCGTACACCTCGGAGTCCACGAGTGACGGCTCCGCGAGGGTCCACATACGACTGATCGCCGTGGTGACCTGGGTCCTGGTCACGTGAACGTTGGCGGCGGCGAGCACGGCCGCGATGGCGCCACCTACCGCGATCACCGCCTTGTCCCCGCCGGTAAGCGCGTCGGAACGCAACGAGCCGACAGCGAACGCGGCGATGAAGAGGGCGGCGAGGATGCCAGTGCCCCAGAAGGTGAGTCGGCCGATCAGGGTCTTGCTCATGGATCGCAGCAGGGAAGCCAGCGACAGGCTCCATGTGGCCAGCAGGTGATCCGCCGCGTCCGCGTAACTAGCCCCGACGATGTAGTCCTTGCCCTCGGATTGCCCAGTAAGGATCGACTCCCAGATCTTCCCCTGGCTCTGCATGGCCGCCTGCACCGGCGACATGTCGGGCGTCTTGCGGAACAAGATCGGCGCCCGGTCGCCGGGGATCTTCTTCAGCGGCACCGCGGTGTCCACCGGGTCACCGGCTGCCCAGGCTGACCAGTCCTCGAGGTGCCGGGCGACGGCGTACGCCGCACCCGAGGGGAAATGCGACCGCAGGCTTCCCAGCAGGGTAACCGCTCTCGCCGCTTTGCTATTCACCTGCTGGAGCGAAATGCTGTTTTGCAGCGCCGTCTGATCCGCGCAAGCCTCCACTCCGCAGCGGACCGCGGCGAGCAGCACGCCGAGTTCGAAGGCGTCGGACATCAACTTTTGCGGCGGCGGTCCCTCAGATGCGGGAGCGGCCGCTGGGAGTGATGCGGCGGCATTCTCGGTAGCCAGGACACTCCGCATCTGCTTCTCGAAGTCATCCACCGCGGCCGACACCGTTTTGGCATCCCCGTCTTTCACCGCGCTGATGAGATCGGTCATGTCCGGGTAGGCAGCGGAGTTGGCAAACAACTGCGCAATGACCTTTCCGGCCGTGCCAACGGCTTTCGGCGGGTCCGGCAACTCATCGATCGCCACTGCCGCTCGCAGCAGCTTCCTCTTCGCCCACTCTGCCGGAGCGTCACCCGCCTCCGGCAGCGCCCCGGTCGGCGACTGCCCGGTCGGCGGCTGCTGAATTCTGACGTGCTCGACTTCCCATCCAACCTGGAAGGCGGCCACGACCTCCGCGGTTCCCTCGCTTGTAAGTCCCGCCAGCGCCGCGCGGAAACTGACTAGCCCTGACGCGCTCGCGCTCCCCGCATCGCTACTGCCCGCATCGCTACTGCCCATGCCCCCGCCCTCACCCAAACCGGACGACCCATAAAAGACGATAGCGCACTGTCTTTGGTTTCGGCTGCGCTTCTTTTGGTGGTACGTCTAGCCTCTGTTGGCATTTAGCCCGCCGCGAGAGACTCGGCGATTGCGAATGCGGCAGTGACGCATTCGAGCAGACGCGACCGGCTTACTGCGCGCGAGATCGTGATGATCTAGATCTTGATTTCAGAAACGATAGAGCCAAGTTCGCCATCGATCGCTGCCACTTCAGTCCACTCTCATAACTGAGGCATCGCAGGTGTAGCCCTCGTCGCTTAAACGCTAAAGTCACCGGCGGCTGCGGTAATTGGCGGCACCCACATTGCCCGGACCGGCCGTCATGGGCCGCTGTCAGTCGACGTGTCGCTAACGGCTTCTCGCGCAGCCCGGCGATGAGCAGCCCGACCATGCGGCGCGCGTCGTAGCGCGAGTCGCCGCCCACGCCGGCGCACAGGTTCCCGATGGCGTACATCAGCCCGTATGCGTCCATTCCGGGCCGGATCTCGCCCGCGGCGGCAGCGGCGTCGAGCAACTGAGCGCACACGGGCACGAGGCGGTCGAGGAAGTAGGCATGCAGGGTCTCGAAGCGGGCCTTGTCGGATTGCAGCGCGGCGGCGAGTCCGTGCTTAGTGACAAGGAAGTCGACGAAGAGGTCGACCCATCGCGTCATCGCGACGTACGGCGTGCTGACGGCCAGCAGCGCTGGCCCGGCGTCGGCGCAGGCGTCGACCTGGTGGCGGTAGACGGCGATGACGAGGTCGGCCCGTGTCGGGAAGTGCCGGTAGATCGTGCCCATGCCGACTCCGGCCGCGGCCGCGATGTCGCGCACCGGCGCGTCCACGCCCGACGCGACGAACACGGCGGCGGCCGCGTCGAGCAAGGCCTGTTCGTTGCGCTGGGCGTCGGCGCGTTTCCGCGGAAACGGGCGCGCAGTCTTCTCGTCGGCGTCGGGCACAGCTCGTTTCTCGTCGGTGTCGGGCACAGCTCGTGGTCCCCATCGTCGCGCGGCTTGCAAAGCGGAGCAGTGCTCCGTATGGTGATCGGAGCAGTGTTCCGCTTGTCATAGTGCCACAGCCAAAGCACAAGCCGTACGCCCTGGCGCTGGAACAGCACCCCTGGTGGAGGAGACACATCATGACGCGGTTCGGGATCACGACGGCTCCGCAGCAGGTCAGCTACCACGATGTGCTGCGGGTATGGCGAGAGGCTGACACGATCCCGCAGATCGAGCACGCGTGGCTGTTCGATCACCTCATGCCGATCAGCGGCGATCCCAACGGGCCGGCCTTCGAAGGCTGGACGCTGCTTTCAGCCCTGGCCGCCCAGACCGAACGGCTGCGCCTTGGGCTGCTGGTGACGAGCAACCGCTTCCGGCCGCCCGCGATGCTGGCCAAGATCGCCGCGACGGTCGACGTCGTCTCCGGCGGCCGGCTCGAATTCGGCATTGGCGCGGGCTCACGTCCAGGCCACCCGGTGGCCCGGCGTGAATACGAGGCCCACGGCCTGCCGTACCACGACTTCGCCTACTCAGTCGGGAACCTGGCCGAAGCCTGCACGGTCATCCGGCGGCTGTGGACCTCGGACCAGCCGTTCGACTTCGACGGCGCCTACCTCCACCTGACCGGGGCGTTCTGCAACCCCAAACCCGTGCAGCGGCCGCATCCGCCGATCACCATCGGGGGACGCGCCACCGCGACGCTGCGCGTGGTCGCCGAGCACGCCGACCTGTGGAACATCCCCGGCGGCGACATCGACGACGCCGTCCAGCGCAGCGCCCTCCTCGACCGCTTCTGCGCCGAGATTGGCCGCGACCCCGCCGCCATCACCCGGTCCATCGCCCTGCCAGTCTCCTACGACCACCCAAGCAAGACACGGGACGCGATCGCCGAAGCCGTCGACGCCGGCTTTGGTCACGTCTGCCTGATGCTGCGCGCCCCCTATCGGGAAAGCGTCGCACAGTGGGTCGCCGACGAAGTCATATCCCGGTCGGAGCCCGTCACGACCGGAGCGGAGGCCGAGGCCGACGGCTGAGGCCGACGGCTGAGGCCGCCGGGTCCCCGGCCGCAGCGGCAGGCGACTCGACCGTCGGCGGGTGACTGACGGCCAGCCGGGTATGACGGTGCGGGGACTGGGAGTCCGCAGGGGGACGGGCCACGCCTGGAGCGCCTGAGGGGGCCGACGATGTCCGCGACGAACGACAAGACCAGCAGCGCGCACGACCGGATGCTCGGCTCGGTGCCGGGTGTTCCGGCGGCCGGCCGCGGGCCGGCGCAGAACGGCGGTTTCTCCCGGCATGAGTATCACCACCCGGCCGCGGGATGGGGGGCGGCGAGAAGCGTCGGGGAGGTCCTGGAGAAGTCAGGCACCCCGGCCGAGGGCATTCGCGCGCTGTTCGTCATGAACCAGGAAGACGGGGGCTTCGACTGCCCCGGATGCGCGTGGCCAGATGATCCCAGCGGGCTGCACCTTGACCTCTGCGAGAACGGCGTCAAGCACGTCACCTGGGAGATGACCCCGAAGCAGGCGGGCAGGGAGTTCTTCGCCGCCCACACCGTGACCGAGCTCGCGGACTGGAGCGACTACGACCTAGAGGACGCCGGGCGGCTTTCCGAGCCGATGCGCTACGACGCGGCCAGCGACAGGTACCTGCCAATTTCCTGGGAGGACGCCTTCGACCTGGCAGGGAGCACGCTGCGCGGGCTGGGCAGCCCGCACCAGGCCGCGTTCTACACGTCGGGACGGCTCAGCAACGAGGCGACGTTCCTCTATCAGCTGTGGGTACGGGAGTTCGGGACCAACAACCTGCCCGACTGCTCGAACATGTGCCACGAGGCCAGTGGCCGCGCCCTCACCGCGGCGCTCGGAACCGGCAAGGGCACGGTCGACCTGCTTGACTGGGAACAGGCCGATGCGATCTGGGTGATGGGCGACAACGCCGCCACGAACGCGCCCAGGATGCTCACCTGGCTGGCCGAGGCCGACCGGCGGGGCGCCGCACTGGTCCACATCAACCCGCTGATCGAGGCGGCGTCGCGGCGGACGATCGTGCCGCACGAGTTGGTTGACATGGCCACCTTCCGCACCACCGAGGTCGGCACGATGAAGGCGCAGGTGCGCATCGGCGGCGACATGGCCCTGCTGCGCGGCGTGGCGAAGGCCGTGTTCGAGGCGGCAGCCAAGGACCCAGGGGTACTTGACGGGGAGTTCCTCGAGAATTACACCCAGGGCCTACAGGAGTACCGGGCGCTGTGCCAGGCGACGCCGTGGAGCCTGCTCGTCCAGGCCGCGGGCGTGGACGAACCCGCGATACGGGAGCTCGCCGACTCGTACATCAAGTCCGGACGGGTGATCATCGCCTGGTGCCTGGGCGTCACGCAGCACGAGCACGGCGTGGACACGGTCCGGGAGATCGTCAACGTGCTGCTGCTGCGGGGCAACATCGGGCGCGAGGGCGCCGGGCCATGCCCAGTACGGGGTCACAGCAACGTGCAGGGCAACCGCACTTGCGGGATCGACAACCAGCCGGGCAAGGAGTTCCTCGACCGGCTGGCCCAGGTGTGCCACATCGATCCGCCGCGCGAACCCGGGCTTGACGTGGTGGAGACCCTCAAGGCGATGCGCGAGGGCAGGGTGAAGGTGCTCGTCAGCCTCGGCGGCAACCTGGCGCTGGCCGCGCCGGATACCCCGTACACCTTCGCGGCGCTGCGCAACTGCGACCTGACCGTGCATGTCGCGACCAAGCTCAACCGCAGCCATATCGTCCACGGGCGGCAAGCGCTCATCCTGCCCTGCCTCGCCAGGACCGACAAGGACCGCCAGGTCGGCGGCGAGCAGGGAGTTAGCGTCGAGGACGCGATGTCCATGGTGCACATGTCCCGCGGGATGAGGGAGCCTGTCTCGCCGCACCTGCGGTCGGAGTGCGCGATCCTGGCCGGCCTGGCGCGGGCCACGCTGCCCGGCAGTGGCACGCCATGGCAGTGGTACGTCGAGGACTACGACCGGATCCGCGACACGATGGCGCAGGTGCTCGACGGCTTCGAGGACTTCAACGTGCGCGTGCGCCACCCGCACGGTTTCCGCATCACCCAGCCCGCCCGCGAACGAGGATTCCTGACGCCGTCCGGCCGCGCCGAGTTCGGCTCCGCCCCGCTCCCCGACGACGCCGAGCCCGGCGAGGGACGGCTGATACTCGCAACCCTCCGCTCGCACGACCAGTTCAACACCACCATCTACTCCAACAACGACCGCTACCGCGGCCTGAAGGGCCTGCGCACCGTCGTGTTCATGAACTCCGCCGACATGCGGGATCGCGGTCTGTCCGAGTTCGACCTGGTCGACATCACCAGTTTCAGCAAGGACGGGAGCACGCGGGCGGTCTACGGTTATCGCGCCGTGCGCTACGACATCCCGCCCGGCTGCGCGGCGGGCTACATGCCCGAACTGAACGTCCTGTGCGGCATCGCCGACTACAGCACCGCCAGCGGGCAGCCCGTCACTAAGCACCTCGTCGTCGAGGTCACGCCATCTCGCGTGACAGAAGGCCAGTGACCACTGCCGCCGGAAGCCAGGTGTTCCGCATCGCCCACTTCGATCACGTCACCCTCCGGCCGGTAGCCCGTGCACAGCAGGTCGAGCCGGGAGATGCGGCCGGCTCCGTCGCCGTCGCAGTAGGCCTGCTGTTCGACGGTGAACCAGCCGCCGCCGAGCCGCTCCGCCTGAGGCAGACCCCGCGGATGCATACTCCTGGTATGGACCTGGGCGCCAAGTTGCAGATCAAACCGGGACAGCGGATAGCGACCGTAGCTGACGCGGACGACACGCCGCCGATCGCCGCCGCGGGCGCGACCACGGCCGACACGCCGGAGGCGGCGGACGTGATCGTCGCGTTCGTCCGCACCCAGGCGACCCTGCACGCTGTCGCCGCCCCGGCGATCGACGCGGCCAGGCGTGACAAGCTCGCGTGGATCGCCTACCCCAAGGCGGGCAAGCTGGGCACCGACCTGAACCGCGACATCATCCGGGAATCGCTGGCCGCCCAGGGCGTCCAGCCGGTCCGCCAGATCGCCATCGACGAGGTCTGGTCTGCCCTCCGCTTCCGCCCCGCCTGAGCAACGCGAATGAATCCCTTGGCCGTGTGGCCCCCAGGGGCCGGTACCCGGGCGCCGCGCGCCGGAGCCAGCCAAGCTCGGGCCAAGGCCCCGGACGAAGCGCGGTGTTATACGAGGCCAAGGCCGACGCCCCGGCGCGCTACCGGACATCATGCCGTAACGCAACGACCGCATCATGCGTAACGCCACACACCGCCGCGCGCGGCGGAGTACTGTCGTGGGACTTGCCCCGCGACCGGGTGCTCCCAGTGCGGGCGGATGCGGCTGAGGGATCCTGTTTCGTGCCTATAACGATTCAGTTTCGAGCCAGAACGTGCGTCTTGACACTCCTATGAGCTGGTCTGAGACTACACGACAAGGATTGAAACGTTCCACAAAACGGTGGCCCGACTGCACCGCAGCACGCCGCCGGGGATCGCGAAACGACTTGCACACGGAGGTGCGCGAGGTGACTGCTGGCGGCACTGCTGGCGATGGTCAGGCCGAGGACGACGCACCCGGCAGCCCGCACGGTCAGGTCGGTCAGGTCGTCCTCGAGCTGCGCCACGCCGCGAAAGCCTTCGGCGCCGTGCAGGCGCTGATCGACGGCTCCGTCGAACTGCGCGCAGGCGAAGTGCACGCGCTTCTCGGCGAAAACGGCGCCGGCAAGTCCACGCTCGTCAAGATCCTCGCCGGCGTCTACCAGCCAGACGCGGGCACCCTCATCGTCCAGAGCCGCGAGGTCACCCTGCACGGCCCCGCGGCCGCCAGGAACGCGGGCATCGCGGTCATCTACCAGGAGCCGACACTGTTCCCCGACCTGACGGTCGCCGAGAACATGTTCATCGGCCGTCAGCCGCTCAAGGCCGCCCGGCGCATCAACAAGCGGCAAATGCGCGAGGAGGCGGCCGCCATCTTCGCGAGGCTCGGCGTCCCGCTCGACCCGGCCCGGATCGCGCGCGGCCTGTCGATCGCCGACCAGCAGGTCGTCGAGATCGGCAAGGCCCTGTCCCTCGACGCGCGGGTGATCGTGATGGACGAGCCCACCGCGGCCCTGTCCGCCGCGGAGACCGGCCGCCTCTTCGAGGTCGTCAGGACCGTCAAGGCCCAGGGCGCGGCAGTGTTGTTCATCTCGCACCGTCTCGAGGAAGTCTTCGAGATCTGCGACCGCGTCACCGTCATGCGCGACGGCAAGCTCGTTCTTACCGACGACCTCAAAGGGCACACCGCCGCCGACCTGGTCCGCGCGATGGTCGGCAGGGAGCTGGCTGAACGGCCGCCCGAGGCCGGCGCGGGCACGCCAGGGGAGCCCGTCCTCACCGTCGACAGGCTCACCCGCGAAGGCGTGTTCACCGACGTCTCGCTGACCGTGCGGTCGGGCGAGATCGTCGCGCTCGCCGGACTCGTCGGCTCAGGTCGCAGCGAGGTGGCACGGGCCATCTTCGGCATCGACCGCTACGACGCGGGCACGGTCACCGTCAAGGGACAGCCGCTGCGCAAGGCGTCGCCAACAAGCGCGATGGCCGCCGGGATCGGCTTCGTCCCCGAGGACCGCAGGCAGCAGGGCCTGGTCATGGACATGTCCGTGCAGCAGAACGTCGCGCTCGCCTCGCTCGGCAGGCTGCGCACAGCAGGGCTCATCCGCGCCAAAAGCGAGCGCGCGATGGCCACCGACTGGGCCGCCCGCCTCAAGATCAAGTACGCGAAGCTGACCGACCCGGTGGCCATGCTGTCCGGCGGCAACCAGCAGAAGGTCGTGCTCGCCAAGTGGCTTGGCCGCCGGCCCGCGGTCCTGATCGTGGACGAGCCAACGCGCGGCATCGACGTCGCGACCAAGGCGGAGGTGCACCACTTGCTCGCGGAGCTGGCCCGCAGCGGCGTCGGTATCTTGATGATCTCGTCCGAACTCCCCGAGGTCCTCGGGGTCAGCGACCGCATCCTCGTGATGCGCGAAGGACGCCTGATGGCCGAGTTCGCCCACAAAGACGCGACCGAAGAAGCGGTCATGTCAGCCGCCATGGGCCAGCACGGAGCGCGGACGCGATGAAGGCCACCACCATGCTCAGCCGCCAGCCGCGCCCGAAGCCACCCGCCAGCGGGCAAGCCCGGACACCGGCCGACCCAAGACGCCCGGGCGAACTCGCCGAGCGCGTCTTCCGCATCAGGGAATCCGGCATCGTCGTCGTCCTCGCCGTGTTCGTCGCGGTCACCGCCTCTGTCCAGCCGCGGTTCCTCAGCCTGACCAACATCCAGTTCGTGCTCATCGACACGACAGTCTTCGCGCTGCTGGCGCTGGGCGAGACGATGGTCGTGATCAGCCGCAACGTCGACTTGTCGATCGGCTCGACCCTGGGCCTGTCCGCCTACGCGTCCTCCAACCTGTTCGGCCAGCACCCCGGCATCCCGATCCCCGTCGTGTTCCTGGCCGGCCTCGGCATCGGCCTTGCCTGCGGAATCGTCAACGGCACCATGGTGGCCGTCGGCCGGGTGCCCAGCCTGGTCGTCACGCTCGCCACGCTGTACATCATCCGCGGCATCGACATCCTGCTCTTCAGCGGCCAGCAGGTCGTCGAGGCAACGCTGCCGCACGCCTTCCTCGACATCCCGAAGGTCACGATCCTCGGCATCCCGGACCTCGCCATCGTGATCGCGGTGGTCATCGTGATCGGCGACTACTACCTAAGGAGCTACCGCTCCGGCCGGGAGCTGTACGCGATCGGCTCCAACCCCGAGGCGGCCCGCCTGGCCGGCATCCCTGTCGGCAAGCGGATCTTCACCGCGTTTGCGATCAGCGGCGCGATCGCCGGAATAGCCGGAGTCCTGTGGGCCGCCCAGTACGGGACGATCGACTCAAGCGCCGGCACGGGCTACGAGCTGCAGGTCGTGTCCGCCGTCGTCGTCGGCGGCGTGGCGATCTTCGGCGGCAGCGGCAGCGTCATCGGCGCGGCGCTCGGCGCGCTGCTGCTGTCCACGATCACCACCGCGCTGTACGTGCTTGGCATCTCGCCGTTCTGGGACCAGGCGATCTGGGGCTTCCTGCTCATCCTGGCCATCACCTTGGACCAGTTCATCTCGGTGCGGCTCACGAGCGCGCTGCGGAGCAGGAGGACCCGCCATGAGTGACATCGCCGGCCGCCTCAAAGACGCCACACGCGCCGCCGCCCGCTGGGAGACCGGCCTCGCCATCGTCGTCATCGTCGTCATCATCGCCGGCTCGTCCGTATCGCCGCAGTTCCTGACCGGGAACAACCTGTTCAACGTCGGCTTGTCGAACGGCGAGATCGCCATCATGGCCCTGCCGATGACGCTGATCGTGATCAGCGGCGAGATCGACCTGTCCGTGGCCTCCATCCTCGGCATGGCAAGCGCCCTGCTCGGTGTGCTCTGGAACGACCACTGGCCGATGCTCGCCATCTTCGCGGCCATCGCCGCCACCGGCCTGGCCGCCGGCGCCGTCAACGGCCTGCTCGTCACCAGGCTGCGGCTCCCGAGCCTGGCGGTCACGATCGGCACCCTCGCCCTCTACCGGGGGATCGCGACGATCCTGCTCGGCCCGAACACCGTCGCCAGCTTCCCCGCGACCTACACCAACCTCGGCGTCAACGGCGTGCCAGGCACCGCCAACGACATGACCTACTCCACGCTGATCTTCATCGTGCTCGCGATCGTCTTCGGCGTCGTCCTGCACGCCACCCCCGCGGGCCGCTCCATCTACGCGATGGGCGCGAGCGCCGAGGCCGCGACGTTCGCGGGCATCCGCGTCAAGCGGATCAAGACGGTCCTGTTCATGGTCTCCGGCCTCGTCTGCTCGCTGGCCGGCGTGCTCTACACGTTCCGCCTCAACACCGCCGTGCAGAACAACGGCCTCGGCCTCGAACTGGACGTCGTGGCGATTGTGCTGCTCGCCGGCGTGTCCATCTTCGGCGGCAAAGGCACCCTGATCGGTGTCGTGCTCGCCGTCCTCGCGTTCGCGGGCCTGCAGAACGCGCTCCTGCTGACCAACTTCAACCAGGAGGCGACCGGCATCGTCACCGGCGCGCTCCTGCTCGCCAGCGTCTTCGTCCCCAACCTGCCGAACGCTGCCCGCTGGCTGCGGCGCCGGCTCTTGCCGCAGAAGATCTGACCACCCCGAACCGCACCGCGAAAACGCAAACGCAAGGCTCCAGTATCCCGCCCTCAAATTGAAAGGATACAAAGAATGAAACTGAGACGAGCATCGTGGCTCGCCCTCGCCATCCCCGTCACGGTCGCGCTGGCCGCCGCCTCTGCCTGCAGCTCGAGTTCAAGCTCGTCGAGCTCGAGCTCGTCAGCGCCCGCGTCGTCCTCGGCTCCGGCGAGCTCCTCGTCGAGCCCTTCCTCGAGCGCGTCGTCAACCTCCTCGGCCTCGGGCGCGCTGAAGACCGGCCTGAAGGTGTACGTCATCCCCAAGCAGCTCGGCCAGTCCTACTTCACCACCGCTGACAGCGCCAAGTCCGGCGGCGCGATCGCGGCCCTGACCGCGCTCGGCGAGACCGGCGTCGAGACCAGCGGCACCGCCGCCACAGCGGCCAGCCAGATCCCGGCCATCCAGGCCGCGGTCTCCAAGGGCGCCAACGCTCTCATCGTTTCAGCTACCGACCCGACGGCGCTGTGCCCGACGCTCGAGTCCGCGATGAAGCGCGGGATCGTCGTCGTCACGTACGACTCGGACGCGCCCACCTGCCGCAGCATGTTCATCAACCAGGCCTCCACCGCCGCGATCGGCACCACCGAGGTCGACATCCTCGCCAAGGAACTGAACGACACCGGCCAGATCGCGATCGTCTCCGCGGAGGCCTCGGCCACCAACCAGAACGCCTGGATCGGGTACATGAAGCAGGAGCTGAAGAAGTACCCGAAGATGTCGCTGGTCGCCACCGTTTACGGCAACGACGACGCGACGACGTCCACCCAGGTCACCCAGGGTCTGCTCGAGCAGTACCCGAACCTCAAAGGCATCATCTCGCCGACCACCGTCGGGATCGCCGCGGCCGCCGCGGTCCTCGACACCGCCAAGTACCGGGGCAAGATCATGCTGACCGGCCTCGGCACCCCTGACTCGATGAAGCAGTTCGTCTCCGACGGCACGGTCAAGGAATTCGAGCTGTGGAACCCGGCGGACCTCGGCTACCTCGCCGCCTACGCCGCGGTCGAACTCGCCTCCGGCAAGATCACCAACGCCGCCGGCCAGACCTTCACGGCAGGCAAGCTCGGCTCCTTCACCGTTGGCGCCGACAACACCATCCTGCTCGGCCCGCCGTTCGTCTTCGACGCCGCCAACATCAACCAGTTCAACTTCTAACCCCATTATCCCGAACGAGACCGGGCGGCTGCGGGTCGCGAACCTCCCGCTGGCCCGTGGCCGCCCCCAGGAAGGAAAGCTCGTGGAGCGCGTCTGCTTCCTCGCCAGAGTCCGTCCCGAACGGCTCGGCGAATACCGCGAACGACACAAAGACGTCTGGCCGTCGATGCGGGCGGCGCTGCGCGAGGCGGGCTGGGGCAACTACTCGCTGTTCCTGCGCGAGGACGGGCTCCTGGTCGGGTACCTGGAAACCGAGGACTACCAGGCGGCGCTCGACGCGATGGCCGCGACGGAGGTAAATAGACGCTGGCAGGCCGAGATGGCCGAGTTCTTCGTCGCCGACGGCCCACCGGACCAGACCTTCGAGCGGCTCGCCGAAGTCTTCCACCTGCCGGCTGGTCCGTGCCACCAAGCGAAAACTGAGGAGCACACCGGACATGCGTGACCTGACGGCCACCAAGACCGCGCTGCGGGATCACCGGATCGAGCTGCCGTCGTGGGCGTTCGGGAACAGCGGGACCCGGTTCAAGGTGTTCGGCCAGCCCGGCGTGCCCCGCACGCCGTTCGAGAAGGCCGATGACGCGGCCCAGGTGCACAAGTACACCGGGGTGGCGCCGAGCATGGCGGTGCACATCCCGTGGGACAAGGTCGACGACTACGAGGCGCTGGCGGTACACGCCAAGAACAACGGCATCCAGATCGGCACCGTGAACTCCAACGTCTTCCAGGACGACGACTACAGGTTCGGCAGTGTCTGCAACCCTGATCCGAAAGTCCGCAAGAAAGCCCTCGCGCACCTCATCGACTGCGTCGACATCATGGACGCCACCGGGTCGCGGGACCTCAAGTTGTGGTTCGCCGACGGCACCAACTACCCGGGCCAGGACGACATCGTGGCCCGCCAGGAGCGGCTCGCCGAGGCGCTGGCCGCCGTCTACGCCCGGCTCGCCCCGGACCAGCGGATGCTGCTTGAGTACAAGCTGTTCGAGCCGTCGTTCTACACCACCGACGTGCCGGACTGGGGCACCAGCCTGCTGCACTGCCAGGCCCTCGGCCCGCAGGCCTTGGTGGTCGTGGACACCGGTCACCACGCGCCCGGGGTGAACATCGAGTTCATCGTCGCGCTGCTGCTCAAGGCGCGCAAGCTCGGCGGC
>Ga0335073_10009950_pt1 | contig 13345 bp, 12 predicted proteins | sample Lox_Sample_22_FD_207093 | JGI IMG/M metagenome (GOLD analysis project Ga0335073, IMG submission 207093) | Soil microbial communities from Loxahatchee National Wildlife Refuge, Florida, United States - Lox_Sample_2.2 | ecosystem: Environmental > Terrestrial > Soil > Wetlands | place: USA...
GCGCTCGCTCAGGCCCAACGCGATGCGCCCGAATTCGGCACGGGCGCCGGTGGCCACCACCACGCCAGTGCCTGACCCGGCCCGCACCACAGTGCCCATGAGGGCGCAGCAGGCCAGCTCGGCCAGCGGTGTTCCGGCAAGGACTGGCTCGGCCGACTTCTCCGCGGGCAGCGACTCGCCCGTCAGAACAGACTCATCGCACTCAAGAGCAGCGGTGGTCAGCAGCCGCAGATCCGCCGGGACCACCTGCCCCAGCTGCAGGTCCACTAGGTCGCCGGGCACAAGCTCGGTCACGTCCACGGTTCGAGGATGGCCATCGCGCACCACGACGCAGCTGTGGTGGATGCCGGAGTGCAGCGCTTCGGCCGTTTTCGCCGCTTTGTACTCGTTGACGAACCCGAGGCCGACCGAAGCGAGCAAGATCACTCCGATAATCACTGCATCGCTAGCCTGGCCGAGAAACGACGACGCGATCGCCGTCACCGCCAGCAGCAGCAGTAGCGGCGACCGCAGCTGGCTGAGCAGCACCGGCAGGGCACGTGCCCGGTATGAGCGCACTGCATTAGGGCCAGCCACCTGCAGCCGCCGCGCGGATTCACCGTCCGCTAGGCCCTCGGTACGGCTCTCCAGCCTGGCAAGGACCTCTGCAGCGCCGAGCGCCGCAGCTTCCGCCACGGGCACGGACGGCACAGCGGCGCTGTCCCTAACTCGGGCCGCGACGGCGACTGCCATACACACCTCGATCTGTGCGACATCTCACCATGCTCCGTTCCGGCCTGCCCGGTTGGCAGGGACGAAGGTCACGCCGCCGACCGGGCAGAAGCCACTGCGAGCCGCACCAGCCATGCGGGCTAGGGCTGCAAGACGATCCGTGCCTTGGCCCGGCCACGGAGGACGTCCGCAATGGACTCGTTGACTGTGCCGATATCACGTATCTCGTATATGACCTTGGTGCGGCCCAGCGCATGGAGCGCGAAGACGTCGGCGAGGTCGGCCCTGGTTCCGACGATCGATCCGATCACTGATGTCCCGTTCAGGACGGTGTCGAAGACCGGGATCTGCAGGGATCCTGCCGCTGGCAGTGCCACCAACACGAGCCGGCCGCCGCGGCGAAGGCCCGCATATGCGGTCGCGAATGACTTGTCGTCGACGGCAAGGCCGATCGCCACATCTGCACCGCCATGCTCCTGGAGGACAGCAGCGGGATCCTCGGCCCTGGCGTCAATCACAATGTCCGCCCCGAGCTCCTTCGCCAGCTGTAGCTTCTCGTCGGTGATGTCGATCGCGGCGACGGTTCCGCCGAAGATCTTGGCGTACTGGAGTGCCAGATGGCCCAGGCCGCCGATGCCGGAGACGGCGACGAGGTCGCCTGGCCGGACATTGCCGACCTTGACTGCCTTGTAGGTGGTGACGCCGGCACACGTCAGCGGCGCCGCCTCGAACACGCTCACGCCCGCCGGGACCTTGGCCGCGAATGCTGCTTCGGCGAGGAAGTACTCCGCGTAGCAGCCGTCGACGGAGTAGCCGGTGTTCTGTTGGCGCGTGCAGAGGGTCTCCCATCCCGTCAGGCAGTGCTTGCACTCGCCGCAGGCGTAACCGAGCCACGGAACGGCAACGGTGTCGCCGCGACGCACACTTGTGACGCCAGAGCCGAGGGCGTGCACAATTCCGACGCCCTCGTGGCCCGGCACGAAGGGCGGGATCGGCTTAACCGGCCAGTCGCCATGAGCGGCGTGAATATCGGTATGGCACAGGCCGGATGCCTGCATCCGAACAGTGATCTGGCCTGGGCCCGGCTCGGGTATCGGCCGGTCTTCGATCACTAGCGGCTCGCCGAACTGCTGTACTACTGCTGCTCTCATTGCCTGTACTCCTAACTCCGCCGAGTGCGAGATCGGGCTGCCGCTTGCGCAGTCAGCCCGATCCGTTCCTGAGTTCCTCCGCCGGCTGGAAGCCTTGACGTCTACCGGCCCGATGGCACCACCACGACGGGGCACTTCGCGTGATGCACGACCTGGCTGGTGATCGCTCCTACCGCAAGCGCGCCGAAGCCGCCACCGCCGCGACTGCCGACGACGAGCAGGTCACTGTCAGCCGACGCCTCGATGAGTTCCTGGGCGGGGAAGCCATTCTTCGCCACCACGTGCACTGACGCTGGCTGGCGGTCCCCGAGGTCCGCTGCCATCTTGGCCACGGCCTTCTCGGTCAGTTCGCGGGCCTCGGTCACTCGCTCGTCATCGCCTGGCATCGTGACCGGCCGTCCGGACCAGTAGCCGGCGATCACCGAGTTCACGGTGATGACAGTCAGATCAGCATGCCGCATTCCCGCCTCGGTCATCGCCCACTCGAGCGCGTGACTGGCGTTATGCGACCCGTCAATGCCCACCACGATCCCGGACATTTCAACCTCTCCTTCTGGACGGCCGAAAGGCCGGCCCGTTCCTCTCCTGACTGTCCCGTAGTCGCCGGAATGGTCGCAGAGGCGTTGTGCTTAATGGCGGCGGGCCTTTAGTCCCGAGAGCGGACTGGAGCACTGTCCACCTGCGGCAATCGGCGTCAGACTTTGAGCATGCACGAGTCAGACAAAGATGCAGCAGTGGCGGCGGTGACACCGGAGGCCGCGCAATTCGGCGGTCTCGACCCGGCCGGTTTCGGTCACGCGATGGCGGCGGTGGCGGGCCGGGCGGCATCGAGACCTGCTGAGGTGGCAGCCGCGCTCGGCAAGTTCGGGATCAACCTGGCGCGGACCGTACCGGCTGCGGCCGCGGCGTGGCTGGGCCGGCCCGGTGATCCGCCGATGCCAGTCACTGCCGATCGGCGGTTCGCCGACCCGGCCTGGTCGGACAACCCGTTCTTCTTCGCGCTGCGCCAGTGCTACCTGGCCGCGACCGAGCTGACGGCCGACCTGCTGGCAGCCGGCCAGGGAGAACGGTGGTCGGATGCCAAGGCCGAGCTGGCCGCGGGATTTGTCACCGACGCACTGGCGCCGACGAACTTCCTGCTGACGAACCCGGCTGCGCTGAAGCGCGCGTTCGACACCGGCGGGTCCAGCGTGGTCGCAGGCGCCCGTAACTTCATCACGGACCTGATCAGCAACGGCGGCATGCCGCGCCAGGTTGATGCCTCCGGCTTCGAGCTGGGCAAGAACATGGCGGCCACGCCGGGCAAGGTGGTGTTCGCGAGCGACCTGATGGAGCTGATCCAGTACGCGCCTCAGACCAGCCAGGTGCGCGCCGTGCCGATGCTGGCCAGTCCGCCATGGATCAACAAGTACTACGTGATGGACCTCGCCCCCGGCCGGAGCTTCCTGGAGTGGGCGGTAACACACGAGCGCACGGTCTTCGCCATCTCCTACCGCAACCCGGACGCCTCGATGCGCGGCGTGACGCTGGATGACTACCTCCTCCACGGCCCGCGGCAGGCACTGGACGTCATCGCTGACATCACCGGCGCGCCGAAGATCGACATCGTCGGGCTGTGCCTCGGCGGCGCGCTTACCGGGATGCTAGCTGCGTACCTGGCGGGTTGCGGCGACGACCGGCTTGGCTCGGTCACCCTGCTGAACACGATGCTCGACTACGCCGAGCCAGGCGTGCTCGGCGCGTTCACCGACGCGCGCACAGTCGCCCGGCTGGAGCGCCAGATGGCCTCGGCCGGCTACCTCGACGGCCGCCAGATGGCCGCTACGTTCGACCTGATCCGGGCCAACGACCTGATCTTCAGCTACGTGGTCTCCGGCTGGCTGATGGGCCAGGATCCGCCTGCCTTCGACATCCTGGCCTGGAACGCTGACAGCACCCGGATGCCCGCTGCCATGCACTCCTTCTACCTGCGCTGCCTCTACATCGGGAACGAGCTGGCCCAGGGCAGGCTGGAGCTCGCCGGGCAGCGGCTCGACCTGGCTGATGTGAAGGCGGATTCGTACATCGTGGGCGCAGTGAACGACCACATCGTGCCGTGGCACGCCTCTTATCAGGCGACCCGGCTGCTCGGCGGCGACGTCAGGTATGTCCTGTCCAGCGGCGGTCACATCGCAGGCATCGTCAACCCGCCCGGCCCCAAGGCGTGGTATGAGGTTGCCGATACCTATCCGGCCGATGCCGAGCGATGGCGGTCCGCCGCAGTCCGCCAGGGCGGGTCGTGGTGGCAGGACTGGGCCGACTGGGCCGGGCGCCGGGCTGGCGGCCTCGTCGCGCCGCCGCCGATGGGCAGCGAGGACTTCCCGCCGCTTCGCGACGCTCCTGGCGAGTACGTGCGCGGATAGCGGCGGGCGTCTGAGGGGTGCCCGCTATCAGGCGTGCTGTACGTTTGGCCCGGTGGAGTGATCTCTCTGCTGATCTGGGGTGCGGTGATGGCTGGGAATGAGGCTTTCCCGGTGGAATGGACCGGGCAGCAGGCTGTCGTGACCATGCCGGAACATATTGACGTGCCTAGTGCCGGACAGGTCCGTGAGCAGCTGCTGGCGGCGATCAACCGCGGCGCGGTCGTGCTGGTCGTGGACATGAGCGCGACTCAGTCGTGCGATCACGCGGGAGTGGACGCCATCGCCCGGGCCTACCAGCGCGCCGCGGTCAGCGGCACCCAGCTGCGGCTGGTAGTGCGCGCGCCGGTGGTCCGACGGGCGATGGCCATCGAGGGCCTGGACCGGCTGGTCTCGATCTATCCCACGCTAGAAGCTGCGATCGCCGCTGGCGCCTCGGACCACCCCGGCGGGGCTGCGCCGGCTAACGGCCATCGCCAGCGCCCCGAGCCACAGATCGGCAGGGCCGCCATCGCGCCCGCGATTCTGTGGCGCCTCATCGACGCCCTCGGTGACGGCGTGGTGCTCACCGATGATGAAGGCGTGATCGTGGCACTCAACAGGCGGCTTACGGAGCAGTTCGGTTACGAGCAGGCTGAGCTCATTGGCCGCTCGGTGGAGGTGCTCCTTCCGGCTGAGCTGCGCGACGCGCACCGCCGTTACCGGGCCGCGTACGTGCGGGCCCCGCAGGCGCGGCTCATGGCCGAACGGTCGCGCCTGGTCGGGCTGCGTCGCGACGGGGGCACGCTCCCGGTGGAGGTCAGCCTGAGCCCGGTACCTACTGCCACCGGCCACCTGATCCTGGCGGTCGTCCGGGATGCCACCGATGCTCGCCCGCGCGAGGACCTGGCGGACCTGGCCAGGGCCTCGGTCTCCGAGCAGACCGAGCGGGGTCAGGAGCTGCTTGACCGCGTGGTACGCAGCCTGTTCCGGGTTGGCGCAAGTCTTCAGGGCGCCGCCGACTTGCCTCGCGAGGTGGCACGGGAGCGCATCGCCGATGCCCTTCGCCAGCTAGACGAGACCATCCGAGATATACGTGATCACGCCTTCAGCTCGCGGAATCAGGAATAGCCCCGCGACGCTCAGGCGCAACCGGCATCTTGCCTGGCTCTGGCCCGGCAGACAGGCCGGCTGCGATACGGCTCAGGAAACCGCGGATTGTTGCGCTGGCGACCCGGTGCAGGATGGCCCGGTCGAGCGCCTCGCCAAGCGCGCCTAGCGGCGGTCGGTATGCTCCGGCTAGCGTCAGCCAGGTGGTCTGCGGAGTCGCCCGGACCAGCCCGACATCCGCGTCCAGCACCGGGAACAGCGCTCCGCCTGGCCCAGCCACCTCCCAGCGCAGCGCTAGACCTGCGGTGCCCGCCTGTTGTGGCAGATCGCGGAACTGCACCCTGACTAGCTTGGAGAAGCCGGGCGGGCCCACCCGCATCAGCCCGGTGAGCTCGGCACCGTAGGCGGACTCCGAGGTAGCTACCAGCAGCCCGCTGCGCGCATAAGCCTGGAGCCTGGCCTGTGCCGTCGGAAAGCTGAGCTCTAGCAGAACCTCGTCCCCTACGAACATTTCCCTAGTAACCGGCTCCGCGTGTGCCCGCGGTAAGGGTCGTTGGTCCTGATGAGCCCGGCGGTAGTCCCGGCGGTGCGGCCGTCAGAAGATGACGTCCTCGGGTGCTCGCCGGACGCTGGCGGCTATCTGGATGATCGTCCCGAGTCGCAGCACAAGCTGTGGATATGCGCCGTCGCACAGCTGAGCACGGATGGCCGCGCGAAGGTGCGGCAGCTCCAGCGGCTGGCTGTGCAGGGCTGCAGCAACCCCGTAGGTACTGGCGGTGAGCAGGATCCGCTGCAGTGCATGCCCGGCATTGACCCAGTCCGCTGGCTTGTCCTCCGCTGTGGTGAGCAGCCCGACCGCGCCGGCCGAGCGGGGCCAGGGTGCCGGGCTGAACAGCGGCAGGCCCCAGCCGTGGCCGTGGGCGAAGTCTCTGGCGGGATAGTCCGGATTGGTGTGCTCCGCCCGTGCGGTGTAGGACGTGGGTGGCACTCCGTCAGGCCGTGCGCTGCCAGGCGGAGAAGCCCACCGGGCCAGTTCCTGAACGCGCGCGCTGTCGGTCCGCAGTGCCCGTTCCGCTTCCTGGACGGAGGCGGCGAGCACGCGCCGTCCGTCCTCGGCCATCAGGCGCAGCGTCGTGGAGTCCCGTTCGGCGACGAGGGACAGCGCGTTGAGCAGGTCGGGCGACAGCGGGAGCGAGTCAAACCCGCCGCGATGAGTGCGTCGCTGCCGGACTTGCTGCATGAGGCGCTGTTCGTAGTCGGTCGCAGGCGCCTGCTCCCGCCAGCTGACCCGCGCCACAAGGGTCGGCTGGGCCGGATCGGGGAGCACCGCTGCGTCAGGGACGTAGCCCAGGGACCTCAGCGCGAGCCGGGCAGTGAACAGCGCCGCTCCGCAGCTGATCAGCATCTCCCGGCCGTCCGGATCGGCCACGGTCAGCTGCCTGGCTTGATCCGCGTGCAGGCTGATCTCATTCCTGTCACCACTGAACCGCCAGGGCTGAGTGTTGTGGACCGACGGCGCCCAGATCGCGTGGGCCACCACGTACCGGATGACGTCCTGCGGGCCGTGCAGCCGCTCACCGGCCTGGTCTTCTGGCTCTCGGTTCTCCACCATGACTTCTCCCGTCACCCAGGCAGCATGTACGGCCTGACGGCGTGCCAGGCGTGCTCAGGACCATAAGGCCGGATGGCGTCCAGGGCTTGCCGCAGCGGCATGGACTGATGGCCATCAAGTCCGCTCGTGTCAATAGGCGTCGCGTCCGGCCACGGATCGGCTTCCGCTCTCAGCCGTTCTGCCACGTCCGGCTGGGCGTCGGAGGTATCGCCGGTCCGCTGCAGCAGCCGCCGCACAGCCAGGTCGGCCGGGGCCTCGCAGCGTAGCTGGACCACATCAGCCGAGGCCGCCAGAGCCAGCTTCACGGCGGCAGCGCGCTGCGCTGCCGAGGTCCAGGAGGCGTCGAGAATCACCGACTCGCCGTGGGCGAGCAGCTCGCGGGCGCGGCTTAGCAGTTCGTCATAGGTATGCTGCGTCCACGCCGGGCTGTAGAGCCCGGCGTTATACGCAGCAGCCGCATGCTGCCGGGGAGGCAGGCCGGCGAGCTCCTTGCGGACGGTGTCGCTGCCGAGTACGACGCAGCCAAGACGCGCAGCAATCTGGCCGGACAGCACGGTCTTGCCCGTCCCGGGCGGCCCGCCGACCAGGGTCAGGGTGACCGCGGCGGCGCGCAGGTGGCGCAGCGTCAGATCGGCCAGCTGGGCAGCAGCGCACATTGCCTGCGGCTGATCCTGGCTGGCCCTGATGCAGCCCACCTTGGCGCGGACCAGCGCCCGGTAGGCGACGTAATGATGGCGGAGCGAAGCTGGCGCCGGGTCTGCGGTGAATTCCGCATACCAGTCGATGAACTGTTCGGCCAGGTCGGGCCGGCCCAGCCGGTCCAGGTCCATCGCCAGGAACGAGGCGTCATCGAGCCCGTCGAGCCACCGGAGGCGGTCGTCGAATTCCAGGCAGTCCAGGATCCTCGCGCCGTCGTCCAGGCAGAAGATGTCATCGGCAAGCAGATCCCCGTGGCCGTCGACAATCCGGCCTGCCTGCATCCGGTCCGCCAGCAGCGGCTCCCGCCCGGCCAGGAAGCGCTCGGCTAGCCGCCCGATCTCGGTCACGTCCAGTTCGGCGCCTGCCGTCACCTGACGGATTTCTGCCAGGTTGTCTCGCCAGCGGCCGAGTAGGGCAGTGCGGCTGCCCTGCCGGGTGATCTCATCGCCCCGCTGCGCGGCTGCGTGCTGAACCGCGAGCTGCCTGGCAACCTCCCGGAGTGCCCCGCCAACCGGCTGGCCGGCCCGGACCATGTGGGTGAGCCGGCGCGCAGCCGGCATCCGGCGCATGACGACCAGCGGCTCAGAGGTGTCCGCCGCGGGTAGACGGAGCTCGCCAACGCCGAGGTAGACATCGGGCGCGAATCTTCGGTTCAGCTCGGTCTCCCGCTGGCACGCTGCCGCCCTGGCGCGAGCGGTCGTGAAGTCGAGGAAGCTAGTCTTGACTGGCTTCTTGAGCTTGTAGGCCCGGTCGCCGGCAAAGTACACGGCCGCCGAGTGCGTCTCCGCAGCAGCCGCGAACGGCTCGCCCGGGTCCGTGCAGCTAGTCATCTGCGTGCGCAATCGCAACGGGGCACGCAGCATGACTCAGCAGCGCGACGCTGGCAGAGCCCAGCGGCATGCCGGGGAGCCCGCCTCGCCCGCGGGCGCCGAGAACGAGCAGCTGCGCGTCGCGCGCAGCCCGGAGCAGCGCCGACCGCGCAGAGCCCTCGCACACCTGCTTGCTGACCGTCACCTCCGGATGATCGCTTTCCTGCGCGGACATGATCTCCTCGAAGTCAGTCCTTATCTGGCGCGCCCCGCCCAGCAGCCCCGGGCTGTCTGCGAGAGCGCAGACAGCGACCACGCATGCGTCGCGAAGTGCTGCCTCCTCGAAAGCAAACTCCACCGCGGCCAGGGACCCGGATGAGCCGTCGCAGCCGACGACGATCGGCCAGGGGTGCTGGCCCGGAACGGGCCGCCAGTGACCACGCACCACGACGACGCGCCCTGGAGCGTGCGCGGCGACCTTGAGGCTGACCGAGCCGAGGGGCAGTCCCGGCAGCCCTTCCCGGCCGCGGAATCCCAGGACTGTCATCTCGGCGCCGGCTGCGCGCCCGCACAGCACCGCGGCGGGCGACCCGGCTTCCAGCAGCGGGCTCACCTGGTCAGAGCAGAGAACGTCACGGGCGAGCCGCAGACCGCGGGCCACTACGTCCTGGCCAGGACGGAGCCTGCCGGGCTCTGCTGGCACGGCAGGCGAAGCCTCATCGGCGTGCTCGGCCGCGAAGCAAACCGTCAGCGGGCAATGCCGTGCCCGCGCCTCCCTGGCTGCCCAGGCCACGGCCTGCTCAGCATCGGGTGACCCGTCGAAGCCCACGACAATTCCAGTTGGAGTCACGACGCCTCCGCTCGCGAGTTCACTATCACGGGCCAGCGCCCTTCCGGCGTTCTCAGCTCAGCCAACTTCGCGGGCGCCGAGGCCCGGCAGGTTCGGTAGTCATGTGCAGGCAGGACCTTCGGCCGGATCTGAAGCTTCGATCCGCGGCAGGATCTGGACTTTGGGCCCTGTCGTGCGAGCGTCTGCCCCTGATCTGGTTGGGCTAAACGAGCCGGTGCGTGGCGGGATCGCCGTTCGCCGTGAACGTTGAGGAGCAGGCAATGAAGCAGATTACGGCCGTGGTGAAGCCGGACAAGCTCGAGGCGGTGGCGCGGGCCGTCGAGGACGCCGGGGCTCGCGGGCTGACCGCGACCGACGTCCGCGGATTCGGCCAGGAGTTCGGGCACATGAGCGCGGTAAGGCCAGCAGACCAGCTGGCACTGGTTCAGCCGAAGCTACGCATCGACATCCTGGCCGCAGACGAACTGGCCGGCTCAGTGGTCGAGGCGATAGCCAAGGCCGTCAATACCGGCTCGATCGGCGACGGCAAGATCTGGGTCCGCGCAGTGGACAGTGTCCTGCGGGTGCGGACCGGCGAGCGCGACGGTGACGCCGTCTGAAGCTGGCGTCCTGAATGCAGGAGGGTAGGCATGAGCCACCGACCTAGTTTTGCTGAACTCGGCCTGAGCACGGGCAAGAAGGCCCGGCTCCGCCGGATCCTGTTCCAGCATGGCGCTGGGAACGGGACCGCGCTGTTCCTTCCCTACGACCAGGGGCTTGAGCACGGCCCGCGCGACTTCTTTGCCAACCCGCTGGCGAGCGACCCGAAGTACGTGATCAGGCTGGCCCTGGAAGGCGGGTTCAACGGGATCGCCATCCAGATCGGCTTGGCTCAGAAGTTCTACTGGGAGTACGCCGGCGAAATTCCCTTGGTACTGAAGCTCAACGGCAAGACCGACATCCCGGCCGCGATTGACCCGCTGTCGCCGCTGAATGCGACGGTGGCCGACGCGGTGCGGCTGGGCGCAGACGCCGTCGGATACACGCTGTATGTCGGCTCTCCTGCGCAAGAACGCGACTTCGCCCAGTACCTGCAGGTCCGGGCGGATGCCGAACGGCTCGGCATGCCCCTGATCGTCTGGTCGTACCCGCGCGGTACCGCCGTGGACGCCAAGGGCGGCAAGGACTCCTTCTACGCCGTGGACTACGCTGCCAGGACTGCCAGCGAACTGGGTGCCGACGTCGTCAAGGTCAACTTCCCGCATCCAGACAAGCAGGGCGGTGCGCCAGCGGAGTATCAGAGCGCTTTCTCCGCGCAGCAAGCCATCGACGCGGTGGTCCGGTCAGCGAACCGGACGCTGCTACTGGTCTCCGGGGGCGAGCGAGCCGGGGATGCGGCGATGCTGGAGAAGGCAAGGCAGTCGATGGAGGCAGGCGCGACGGGCCTCATCTTCGGCCGCAATGTGTGGCAGCGCGAGCATGCGGAGTCCCTTCGCTTCGCCGGTCAGCTGAAGGACATCCTCGCCAAGTACCCGTCGTCCTGATGTCCTCCGCTTGACGCGCCGAACGTTTGCTCGGTATAGTGAGCAAGACGAGAAGCCAGTCCTGAGGAGGAAGAGATGGCCGAATCCAACGTCGCTCAGGAGCTCACCACCGAGATCCTGAACACCATCAGCAAGAGCCAGACCGCAGTCGTGGAGGCGATTGAGAGCTGGGCCGCGGCGGTCCAGTCGATCACGCCTGACATGCCGGACGTGAACCTGCCGTTCGCCGGCAAGCTGCCCACACCGCAGGAGGTCGTGACCAGCGCCTACGACTTCGCGGAGCAGTTGCTGGCCAGCCAGCGGAAGTTCGCCGAGGACCTGCTCAAGGCCACGGCCCCGCTGCTGCCAGCGGCGCCGGCTGCGTCCGCTAAGAAGACTGCCTGACGAGCACCGCTTTGTGCGCGCGGCGATACCTGATGGCCGCGCGCATACGGCTGCCCAGAGCCAGGCGAGCGCGTCTGCGGTGAATACCCGGAGCGCGTCCCGGTGCTCCGGCCCTTGCCTGTAATACTGAGCAACGAGGCCGGAGCCGCCCGGCAGGAGGAGCGATATGGCCAGCCAGTGGGATGCCCAGATGGAGGCGTTCGGCTCCTTCATCCGCAGCCAGCGGAAACTGGCGAACCTGACGCTGCGCCAGCTCGCCGAGCTGACCAGCCTGTCCAATCCCTACCTCAGCGAACTCGAGCGCGGCATGCACCAGCCATCGGTGCGCGTGCTGAAGCAGCTGTCAGAGGCGCTGCACCTGTCGGCCGAGATGCTGCTCGCCGAGGCCGGCGTGCTCGATCCGGATCGCGACACCCGCAGCGGCTCCGATAGCGAGCAGTCGGGTGTCGAGCATGCGATCAAGACCGACTCCACGCTCGACGACTCTCAGAAAGCCGCACTGCTGGCCGTGTACCAGAGCATGACGCGCTCACAGCAGCCAGCAGCCGGACCGCACAGGCCAACCTGAGACTAGCGCAGCCGGCCAGCGTGCGCGCCGGGCCGAAAGTCCCGCCGGCTGGGACCGGTTGGCTGCTGCGGAGCCGCGCGAGCTTAGGCATCCTGACGGGGAAGCACATTTCACGCGGAGGGTTGCATCATGCGACGAGCCACTCGTGACGTACTGCTGGCGGTGCGGCGGTGACGACTCCGGCGCCTGCGAGCTACGCCCTGCTAGCTGACGGCGCCACCATCGAGATCCGGCCGGCGCAGCCTGATGACGTGGACGAAGTCCGCGAGATGCACCATCAGATGTCCCCGGATAACGCCTACTTCCGGTTCTTCAGCTTCAGCCCGCAGGCGCCTGAGCGCGAGGCACTGCGGATCTGCCGGCCGGAAGATCCGCAGCACGCGGCACTGCTGGCGCGGCTCGACGGCCAGCTGGTCGGGGTGGCGAGTTACGAGCCGACCGCGCGCCCAGGTGTCGCCGAGATCGCGTTTGCCGTGTCCGACGAGATGCACGGCCGCGGCGTGGCCACGCTGCTGCTCGAGCACCTGGTATCGCTGGCCAGGCAACGGCGGCTCACCGCGTTCGCGGCCGAGACGCTGCCGGAAAACGTCGCCATGCAGCGGGTCTTCGCGGACGCGGGGCTGCCGGTCGAGCGGCAGTTCGCGGATGGCGTGATCGAGCTGACAATGCCGCTGCCTGGTCACGACGGCGGCAGCCTTGACCACTACCTGGACGCTGTTGCGGACCGCGCGAGCCAGGCTGACATCGCCAGCCTGCGGCACCTGCTGCGGCCCGAGTCGGTCGCGGTCATCGGAGCCGGCCGCCGTCGCGGCTCGGTGGGGCGCGAGATCCTGCACAACATCGTGGCCGGGGGCTTCGCAGGCCTGGTGTATCCGGTGAATCCGCGCGGCCACTCAATGGAAGGCCTGAGCTGCCTTGCCTCGGTGACTGACCTGCCATTCGGGATCGACCTGGCGGTAATAGCCGTGCCGCCACCCGAGGTGCCCGGCGTGGCCGCGGATTGCGGGCGCCGGGGCGTGCACGCGCTCATCGTGATCACCGCGAGCCTTGGCGGCGGTGGCGCGGACCTGCTGGCAATCTGCCGCCGGTACGGAATGCGCCTGGTCGGGCCGAACTGCTTCGGGGTGGCCTCGCCGCAGGCGCATCTCAACGCCACGTTCGCGGCGAGCGCGCCGGCCGCCGGATCAACAGGCCTGGTCATGCAGTCCGGCGGCGTGGGCATCGCGTTGCTTGAGCATCTGCGCAGGCTGGGCACCGGGGTGTCCTCGTTCGCCTCTGTGGGCGACAAGTACGACGTGTCCAGCAACGACATGCTCACCTGGTGGGAGCAGGACGGGCAGACCAGGCTCGCCGTGCTGTACGTCGAGTCGTTCGGCAATCCGCGGGGGTTCGCGCGGACCGCGCGCCGGGTGGGCCGGAAGCTGCCGGTGCTGACCGTCATCGGCGGCCGGTCGGCGGCCGGCCAGCGGGCTGCGGCATCCCATACCGCCGCCTCGGCAACCCCGCTGGTCACCCAGGAAGCGCTGTTCGGCCAGGCAGGCATCATCGCC
>Ga0335073_10009951_pt1 | contig 13344 bp, 12 predicted proteins | sample Lox_Sample_22_FD_207093 | JGI IMG/M metagenome (GOLD analysis project Ga0335073, IMG submission 207093) | Soil microbial communities from Loxahatchee National Wildlife Refuge, Florida, United States - Lox_Sample_2.2 | ecosystem: Environmental > Terrestrial > Soil > Wetlands | place: USA...
TTCATCAGCCAAACCTCGCTCAGCAACGCTGTGCAAAGGACGCGCCGATGCACGGCAGGGCGTGCACGTAGCGAGCGCGCTGTGCACGCCACCATGAGCGGCGTTCCCGCTAGCCGCGCAAGGTCTTGCGCAACGCCCAGAGGCGCCGCCACCGGTTCCATGCGCGGCGGTAGCTCGAGGAGCGCTTCAGGTACGGCGCAATGTCGCGCAGATTGAATCGACCTCGGGCGCGTAGCGCCTGAAATGCTTCCGCGGCCACGATGAGCGCTGGGTCTGCAAGGAAGCCGGCAAGCTCGCTTTCGCTCGCGGTCGAAAGATTGCCGAGCGCCTGAACGGCTGCGAGCCGCAGCTCTTGATCGTTGGCAGCGCACAGTGCGGCGAGCAGGGGGCCGGCGAAACCCAGGCCGAGGCGGCCGGCCAGCACCGCGACGCGGCGATGTCGCCGTTCGGAGGCCTCGTCGCCCACAGGACCATCGAGGCATTCCTGCAGCAACGGCACGATTTCGGAACTAAGCGGTGCCAGTACATCCATGATGCTTCGCGCGTGGGCCCAGTTGGGATCATCCAGTCCGTCGATCAATACTTCGAGCGCGCGACGCGGCGGGCCTCCGGGCGAGCTTGCCAAAGCCGTGGCGGCGGCGAGACGCACCGAGCGGGTGCGATCGTCGAGCGCGAGAACCAGGGGAGTGCGTTCACCGAGCTCGCCGAGCAAGGCAGCGACGGCAGCCCGGGCGTCGATGCTCGTGGGTGGCTCGATCCCACCGACATAGTGCGGCATGGCGAGCGCAGCGCGAAGCCGCAAGACCGATACGCGACCAAAGCGACGCAGTGCGTTCATCGCCGCCTCACGGACCGCATCCTCGCGCAGGGCACTCAGGAGGGGGGGGATCGCCTGGGGATTGCCGTGCTCGCCGAGCAATTCGGCGCAAGCCGCATTGGGGCGTACACGCATAGCATCGAGGACCGCGTCGATGGCGAATGGTGTGGGGCGCTGACGCAAATGCGTGGCGATGTGGCGGACCACGACTGCTTCTGCCTCACGAAAGGCCGGATCGAGTGTGCGGCCGGTCGAGTCCTCGAGCGCGCGAATCAACGCCGCCGTGGCCTTCTCCCCGCCGATCGCTCCGAGGACGTCGGCGGCGAGGCTGCGGGGGTGGTGCAGCGCCTGTGATCGTCCGCGAAGCGTCGCCTCGACGGCAGGAATGGCGGCCTCGCCGAGAGCAACGAGCTCGGGCACGACTAAGGGGCCGCTGTGAAGGTTCTGAAGTTCCGCCGCCAGGCGCTGCGCCTCGAGTGCCTGCGAGTCCACGGAAGGATCGCGCGTGGAAGTCGTCACTGCTGCTCTCGAAGGCACATCGACCTCAGCCGATGGCGATCGTTGGTCGTCTGAATAGGCGTGCTCTGCTCGCTCACTGGAACGACTTCCCTCCAGGTAAGAGGTCGGGTACGAGCCATCCGATTATCTGCATCGCTTGATGCGTAAACGCGATGTCCGGAAGGGCCGCGGGCACGCGGGAGAAACTGCCATCGGTCGATTGACATGCCAGCACGAATTGCAAGATATCTGCGACGTAACGAATCGGCAGGTCGAGCAAAGAGCAGCACTGCACTCCGGCGACAATGATCTCGAGGTTGCAGTACTGCGAATTCACCATCTCTGCAAATCCCGTGGAGGGGCGCTGAAGTGCATCGACGAGTTCCCGCGAATCGTGGTGCCTCGATAAATCTTCCCCTAACAGGGTCAGAATCTTGAGACTCGAGCAGGTCTCCCTGAGATTGGCTCTATCACCATTCGCTCCATCATGCACGAGCGCTTTGACCATTGATCGCGCCGACGCTGGGTCTGTGATGGCGGCAAATCGCTGTTGCAACGCGAGGGTTCGAAGAATCCGCTTGAGCCTGCGGTCCGAGTCGGTCTCCGCGCCGACGTCCATCGGCGGCAGCGGGAGCGCACGAATGCGCGCCATATCCGAGGATGCGAGTCGCCCCCCAGGGAGCTCTTGGAGCACGAATGCATGGTAGTAAAGGCGGGTGACGTCGTCTCGATTTGCCCCACGAAGGAACTCGAGGAGCTCCGCGACGCGCGGAACCTCCAGGCCATAGAGCCTCAAGGCAGTGACGGCGTGGTAGGTGTCGCGCAAATTCGGTCGATCGAAGTCGCCATATTTGAAGAAGCAGAATCCGCCGTTGTCGCTCTGTTTTGAGTACAAGTAGGAGGCTGCAGTCGTAACCGAACGACGCAGCCGTGCAAGCAGTCGGGTAGAGATCTCCTCAGTCATATCGCAATTTTCGCATTGTCGCGACAGGGCGCACATTTTCATCCGCCGCGCTCGTTACGAGTCGTGTCCGGGCCGTCAACGCAGGATACGATCGTGAATCGCCAGCGTGAGTTTCGGTGCAGTTAGCCGCTTGACGCGGCAAGAAGGGCGTGGGTGGACCTGTTGACGCGTGCGAATGCGTGCAGTAATCTGTGTTTGCCTTCGGGGATGGAGTTCCCCCCTGAAACCGCCGACGAGCTGATGACTCCTACCGTGTGCAAATGTGCGTGCGCGATAGGATTGCACCTATCGCGAGAGGTGCCGTGCGGCGATGGATCTGCAGCCTGCTTTCCTTTCAAAACAAGTCCTCCTCTGCGGGCTGTCCGGCGGCGAGGATCGGCCACCTGCCTCCCTCGTCGCACCGTCCAGTGGCCCGGCAACAGTCATCCACTTCATTGCGTGCAACCCGCCCCTCTCGGGACCCTTCTCTAGCTCCAGAAATGTGACCACATCGGAGAACGTGTCATGAACAACAAAGCGGTGATTACCTCGACTGTCGGTTATATGTGCCTTGCCCTGACTGGCTGGCTGTTGTCGATGCCGAATGCTGGATGGTTTGACAGGCTCTACGAACATGGCGTTGCCATGATGCTCGCCACGGCCTTCGTCCTCGGGGTCATGGGAATTCTCGCATTCTTGAGCGAACGCGCTCTCGATGCGGTGATCTTCTTTGGCGGCGCGGGCCTGTTCTGGTCCGGCCACGCGTATCTTGGCTCCTCGGCCTCGGGCGCCGACCCGGGCCATTACTCGGGCTGGTACTTTTTCATCTGGGCCGTGTATTTCTGCTACGTGTGGCTGGGCTCCTTCAGGGCGGGACTGGATCGCATGCTGTTTCTGCTGGGACTGTGGCTCACGCTATTGGCCCTGGCCATCGGCGATTGGAGCGCTTTGCGCGCGATCACGGTTCTCGGTGGATACCTTGGATTAGCCACCTCGATTCTGGCGGCGATCATATCTGCGACCGCGGTCATCGCCTATGGCTTCAGCGGATCCGATATCGGCCACCTAAAGGGCACTACCAAGGCGGGTGCTTGAGGAGTCAATGAAGATGCCGAGGCACGATGACGGTTCAGTGGGACACAGCCGTGCAAGAGCAAGAGCGAGAGGGATGGCGCTTTCTCGGGTAAATTCTGGTCTTTGCCCTGAGCTTGAGGCATTCCTCTATGCCCCGGTGCAAGAGGACAGCGACGGAGCCGAGCTCAGTGTGCTGTCGGCGCTCTCACGCCTCGATCTGGACCCCTGGGCCGAGGCGGCCGCGCTGGCGGCGCTCCCGAGAGGAAACGCTGCGCGTCGATTGGCTCATCTCATAGCTCAGCTTCCGGTTGCTACGTCCGCTCGGCGAGATTCGCAGGCGCTCGCCGCACGATTGGTCGCACTCTTGCCTCAACGCGGGGGTGCTCGATACCACCAGCTCGCGGAGGCGTTGTTTCCAGCGAAGACACGCGCGCTCAGGATCAGCTTTTTGACCGGATGCCTCCTCGGCATGCAGTGGCTGGTCACAAGCTGTCAGCCGCCTATGTATCGAATGGGCGATTCGCCGCCGGCCGACAGCACATCGCATGCGCCGCTTGCCGGCTCGCGCGACCGATGACTATGCGCAGGCGCCTGCCGTCCATTGCGCGCACGCCCTGCACTGGCCATCTGACCATGGTGAGTTCGCATTGCCGGGCCGCTCAGGTCAATTCTTCTGGGCGACCGCCCAAAAGGAGGTCGACTCGACGGTCATTCCACCCGAGTCAAGCGCGCGCCGCGCTGGCGCCGACTGCGCCGTGCTGCGAAGTGCCTTTCTCCCAATGGGCGTCCCAGTACACGATATGACTCTCCGGCACCACTTTGCGCAAAAGCTGACGGACCTCGACGGCGCCGGCCGTTTCGTCGAAGAACTCGACGATGAGCGGCGGGTCCGGATGTCGTCGAAGCACATCTCCGACCGTCTCGTAATGCAGATTCTGTCCTGCTCCGCCGTCCCTGATACAGGGCACCACCAGCACGCCGTGAACGTGTCGCTGACCGTGCAGAAGATGCAAGATCTTTTCCAGATGCGCCTTGCGCGTACTGTGGGTCATCTCTGGAATATATAGACGAACCATCGTCATCGCCGTTTCCATAGACACCTCCGTTTGCTCATCGAGTTATTGTCGCTATTGGTAGCATGCTCCCCTGGCCACCACCTCGAAGCTGGGTTCGGAGGCCGCGCGTCATCGCTAGCGCAGGAGTTCCAAACCCACGATCAGAACGAATAACAACGCGAGAAGAACGTACCCCGCGTAAGCATTGACATGTCCCACATGCATTCTGCGAACAAGATCGGCAGCGCCGCGCAGAGCGCGAACGGGCGGTCCGAGCACCCAGCGGTCGGCGAGCGGAGTTTCCGTGTAGTCGCGCCGGATCGCGGTGCGAAAATGAGTGGCAACGGCTACCGTGTCGTCCTCGACGGCGGTCGGACGCAACAACGCTCGAAACACGACGCGCACTGGATTCGCGAATCCGGTTGCCGAGTAGGTGAAGCCGGGCCAGAGATGGCGCAGCCCACCATCCCAGACGGCAGAACGTGCGACAGTACGTCCGCGCGTCAGAAGTCGAAATACCGCGAAGCTCAGTGCCAGCAAGATCGCTAGAACCACGAACATGTACGAAGTCGACATGGCGAACACCACCGGATTTTGCGCCCCGCCGCGATGCAAAACGACCAGACCGCGGCCCGGCAACCATCCCCTCCCGACCTCGGCGCCGAGACCTTGGAAGTCGGCGAGGAATGCGCGAGGGACGCTCTCTCGTTCCTGCGCGGCGGCGCTGAAGAACGGCGGGACGAGCGCGGTTGTCGCGCTGGCATGGACCAAGGATGAAATGGCACCATCGAACACGGGTATGACGTACGTGGGGAGAAGGCCGAGCGCAATGCATGAGGCGGCCAATATCGCCAGTGGCCATCGAGTCGATGCATGAGCCTCCGATGCCCGAGCGGCACCGTCCGAGCGCGGCATGCCGAGAAACCCCATAGCGAAGACTTTCGCGAAGCACGTGACCGCAAGACCCGCAGTCAGCGCCAATAGGGCGCCTGCAATGGCGAAAGCCATCTTGTCGGGCGTCGATGTTAGGAGCATCGAGCGAAGAATGGATTGCAGAGTGAGCCATTCGCTCACGAAGCCGTTGAGCGGCGGTAGCGCCGAGATGGAGAGGACGGCTACCAGGAAAAACCCACTCGTCCATGGCATGCGCCGCATGAGCCCACCGAGCCGGTCGAGGTCGCGCGTGCCGGTACCGGCCTCGACTAATCCGCTTCCTATGAACAGCAGCGCCTTGTAGATGGAGTGGTTCGTGAGGTGATAAAGCGCGGCGACGAGAGCGATGGAGGCAGCCACCGGGTGAGCGGTTGCGAGGAATGCCATGGAAGCGCCGACCCCGGCGGCGACGATGCCCATGTTTTCGATGGTGCTATGCGCCAGCAGGCGTTTCAACTCCGCCTGAATTGTGGCGTAGAGAATGCCAATTAGCGCGGAGATGCTGCCTATCAACAGAACGAGCAGGCCTGCCGCCGGCGTCGTCGCCGGGATCAGATCGAGGTTGAAGCGCATGATCCCGTAGATTCCCAGATTGACGATCACGGCGGACAGCAATGCCGAAACGTTGGTCGGCGCTGCCGGGTGGGCGAGCGGCAACCAAGCATTCAGAGGAACGAGACCTGCTTTGACTGCAAAGCCGAAGAAGGAGAGGAGCAGAATCGCCCATCTGACTCCCTCCCCGAGCATCGCCGCGCCGACCCGCAGGCCGGCGAATTCCATGCTGCCCGTCGTGCTTGCGAGCAGTGCGAACGCGATGATCACGGCGATCGAACCGGCTTCGCTCATCGCGAGCATGACGTATCCGGCGTAGGCGCTGTCTTTGCGCGCCTCGAACGTGACCAGCAGGTAGCTGATGATCGACATCCCTTCCCACCCTACGAGGAACGACACCGCGTCATCGGCGACGAGGATCAGGACGATCGAGGAGAACAACGCGTGATAGAGGACGCTGAAGTAGCGCAGACTATGTTGCGTTTGATATTTCTTGAGGTATTCGCTTGAAAAGAGCGATACGGGAAGAAATACCAGCGCCGAGACGAACAGGAACAGTGCCGACAATCGGTCGGTGCCGAGGTTCAGCGTCCCGAACGACAGCACCGGCCACAGCATCGCATGGAAAGCCACGCCGCCGCGGAGCAATATAGCGCTCGCGCAGAGGAGGATGAGCGATGCAACGGAGCCGATCGCCGCCAGGGTTCGCGCGCTCCAGCGCCTGGGGACCATGAAGGTCCCTACGGCGCCGATCAGGCATACTGCGAAGAACGCCTCGAAGAGCAGTTGGACGTTCATGCAGACTCTGCCGCCGTCGCGCGAGTCTCCATCGTTTGCACGGCGGGCGGCTTGCGCTCGACCACCAGGAGCAAACCATGCAGGATCGCGAGCGGCGGCGGCGGGCATCCCGGCACCACCACATCCACCGGCAACAGGTCCGAAACGCCGCCTGCCGAGATGAAACTCGGGCCAAAGACGCCCCCGGAGATGGCGCAGGCGCCGATAGCCACGACGCGCTTGGGCGAAGGCATCGCCTCATAGGTTTTGCGCAGGGGGAGCCGCATGGCATCCGATAATGGGCCCGCGACGAGGAGCACATCGGCGTTACGAGGCGTGGGGGTCACTAAAAAACCCAACCGATGGATGTTGTAATACGGATTATTGAGTTGTCGCGCCTCGCTAATGCATGCACCGCAGGCGCCGGCATCCACGTAGCGAATGTGCAACGAGCGACCAAAGCGGCGGTCGAGTCTGGCCCGTAGCGAGTGGGTTGCGGCCGGGTAACAGGCCCACTCGTATCCCGACTCCCAGGGAACTCCCACTCCATCCCCATCGTACGCGCAGCGGAAGCAGTGAACGCATCGACCCTGGTCGATCGCGACACCACCGGGTCGAGGTGTGATCGCATGGACCGGGCAGCGCGCGCTGAGCGTCTCGGCGCGCCCATCGGACGGCATGCTCGGGGGTGGGGTGGGGCGGCCCGGCGATACTCCGGACGCCGAATCCGCACCGCCGGGATACGGGCTCGTCTTGATGCCCGTGCTCAGTCCGATGGTTACCCAGTTTGCCATCCTTCTCTCCTAGCGATCGCATTCCGCATTCGAAAGTCCGAAGCTCGCAAGAATGATCGGAAAATCCTGGAACGCAAAGCTCTCGGCCGCCACATGGAAACCATGCCAGTTTGCGAATGCCGGCGGAGTCACGCGATACCTTGCAACGATGCACCCCTCGCACAACCTCAGGTAGTGGAAGGCCGCTCCGGAGGGTGCTTCGACCGCCGCGCATGCCGCTCCGGATCGCCAGGCGAATTCCCTGACAAGAATGGGTCCCGGCGGCAATATCTGCAGCATTTGGCGAACGATCGCGGCCGAATTCTCCGCTTCCTCGAAAAACACGCGAAGGCGGGCGTAGCCGTCGCCTTCTCGTTCGATCGGCACCGAGAAATCGGCTGCATCATAGGCCGCGTAAGGACGCAGTTTGCGGATGTCGCGCGCTATCCCCGAGGCGCGCGCGATCGGGCCGAGCAACCCGTAGGAGCGCGCCGCGCCCGTCGAGACGACGCCGACCTCCTCGAGACGATCGAGGAAGCTGCTCGAATAGCGCAACTGATCGCGGAGCTTCGCAAGCCGCGCCGCGAAATCGCCGATCTCCTTCGTCAGTCGCCGGCACCTCGGTTCATCCAGATCGACGGTCATGCCCCCGGGTGTCACTGCACCGAAGAGATAACGATGGCGCGTAAGCTCGCAGCTCAGGCGCAAGAGGTCTTCCTCGATCAACGCCGCCTGACTCGCCGCGACTGCCAAAGCGGTGGAGTTGCATATACCGGCGATCGTCGCGGCATGATGGCGCAGCCGCTCCAGTTCGGCAAATAGGGTTCGCATCGCCTTCGCCCGCGTGGGCACCTCGATCGCGCAGATCGTCTCGACCGCGTCGCAGAACGCCAGGCCGTGCGCGAAGGCGGCAGTGCCGGAGAAGCGCTCGGCGAGAAGCAGCACGCGATCGACGGGTTGTCCCTCCGCGATCTTCTCCACGCCTCGATATTTATAGGAGAAACGCGGAATGGTGCGGATCACATCCTCGCCGACCGTCTCGAGCAGGAAATGCGCCGATTCGGCGAAGTCGGCGAAGACAGGGCCGACCGGCATGGCGAAGCTGCCTGGCGCCGAGACGATGACGGCCGGCTGCCATGCCGACTCGTGTCGGGGAAATTCGGGTCGCCGTGTCGCATCGAAGTCACGCCGCATGGGATTGACGCCGTCCGGCCAATCCTCATGCAGAACGAAATCACCGAGTCGAGGATGCCCTTTGAATTGCAAGCCGAACAGGTCCTCCGCCTCGCGCTCGTGCCAATCGTAGGAGGGCCCCAGCTCGATGTTGCTCAGCGAGGGCACGATTGCACCGTTCCCCTCCAGGTGAATGACGACTTCGATCCACAGGGCGCTTGCTCCGTAGAACAGGTAGCGGAGCGACCAAATCGCGCCCGGCGACTCCTCGACGATCAAGGTGGCGAACATGTAGTGCGCTTCTTCGTCGAGCCACTGACAGACTGCGCGCAGGGCGTCCGCGCACACCTCGATGCGGCACGATCCGAACGGTCGATTGAGGTCCACGGTGGCCTGTCCCTGCCACCGGCGGCGCGCCGTCTCGAGGATATCGGGCGCCCGGCATAGTTCGATTTCGCGCTTCTCGGCCACCATGGATATTCAGCCCCCCATAGCAGCGGCGGCGGCGCGCAGAAGGTTCCGCAGCGGGCCAGGAATGTAGATGCCGAAGAGCACCAAAGGAATCGCGGCAAAGGCGATGGCGAGGGCGCAAGACAAGGGTGCGGCCGGGATCGGCTCATCGCTCGGCGGCTGACTGAAGGTCATTCGATTGACGTGGAACATTACCGCACAGAAAGCGATCGCGACGAAAAAAGCCAACAGACCCGTCACGAGATACTGTCCGCTTGCGATACCCGCCTTGAAGATCAGAAATTCACTCACGAAGATGGCGAAGGGTGGCGCGCCGGCGATCGCGAAGGCTCCGGCCGCGAGCGCGAGCGCCGAGGCAGGGGCCGCTAATAGAAGTCCACGAACCGATTCTATCTGCTGCGTGCGGAACCTCGTGGCGATGACCCCGGCGGCAAAAAAGCAGAAGGATTTGGCAATCGCGTGTCCCGTCATCTGATAGGCGGCGGCCAGATGCGCCTCGGTCCCGCCGAGACCCGCCGCGACCAATATGATTCCCATGTGCTCGACCGTCGAGAACGCGAACATGCGCTTGAAGTCTCGAGCATAGACGAGAAGCAGCGAGGCGACGGCCACCGACAGAAGACCGAAGCCGACGAACCAGGGCCGCGCATCGAGCGCCGGCGCACCGCCGACGACGGGAAACAGGCGCAGGATCACATAGAGAACCGTCATGGTCTCGACCCCGGAAAGGAGAGCGCAAATGGAGGCAGGCGCCTGGCTGTGGGCATCCGGTAGCCAAGTGTGCATCGGAACGAGGCCGACCTTGGTGCCGAACCCCACGAGAATGAGAAGAAACGCCGGCCACAGCAAGGCCGGCGGCACGTGCGGCGCGGCATCGACCAGACTCACCCAGGTAAAGGTCTCGGAGCCCGCTATGCGCGTTCCCCAGTACAACATGAGGAATCCTAGCAGTGCCAGCACTGCGCCAAGCGTCGTCAGCATGACGTACTTCCAGGCGGCCTCGAGCGCCGCCGGCGTATTTTCAAAGGCAACCAGAAAGGCCGAGAACAGCGTGGTCAATTCGACGGCCACCCACATCAACGCAACGTTGGCTAGAATCGGCACCGCCACCAGTGATGCGACGAAGAGGTTGTAGAGGCCGTAATAGCGTTGCTCCTTTCTGGGTCCCTCTTCCAATGACCGGATTCTGATGTATCCCCAGGAGAACAGCGCCGCCGTGGTCGCTACGAGCGCGACCAGCATCAGTACGAGCGCGCCCAGACCGTCGCAGGCGAGAGTGCCATGAAGCGCCTCGATGTGCCCAGTCTGAGCCACCGTGGCCGCTACCGAGAGCGCGAGCAGAAAGAGGGATATGGCGCTCACGAACGTGATCGGCGCCGCCAGGTGTCGCCCGAAAGGCGACAGCGACAAGGCACTCGCGAACGGTGGAATGATGAGTACGGCGGTGAGCTCCATGAGGCTATTCCTCGCGCAGCGATGCCAACAAGCCGACGGCCGTCATGCCGACCACCTGCCGAATCTGCCGGGTGAGCAACCCGATCACCAGGACCACCACGGGAACGTCTACCGCGGCCGCCAGTTCGGCAATGACGGGCAGACTGGGGACGATGGCGACGCCCGCAAAGAACACTCCATTCTCGAGTGCGAGCAAACCCAGGAGCTGCGGTACCGCCTCGCGCCGGGCTACCACCGTGAAGGTCCCGAGGAACATGGCGGCGAGCCCGAGCGGCAGGTTGATCTGCGCGAAGGGTACCTTGACTGCTGCCACGAGCGGGCTCATGAGCGCATGAGCGATGATGATCAAGATGGCCGCGATTAACAGCGAACTCGGGATATTGAGGACACGTTGAATTTCTCGAGTGCGATAAACCTCTGCGCTTACGGTGCGACGCAGTATCCACGGTATCATCACCGTCTTGGTGCAGATCGTGATCGCGGCAACCGCGAAGAGATGCGGCGATTTGAGCGCTATGCCGAGAAGGACGGCAGAGAGGGTCAGCAGAAGAGACTGCGCAATGAACAACTGGAGCGATGCCAGTACCTGGCGTGTCGCGAGTATCCCGATCGCCGTCAATAGGAACAGCGCTCCGGTCAAGGCATCGAGTGCAGAGAGGATGGGGAACTGCGCGCTCATCACCGTCGAGGCCTCATATCGCGGAGAGATTCGTGATCATGGCCACGATCGATATGACTAAAGCGGCTCCCAGAAACTCCGTAATGCGAAACAATCGCAACTTCGCGAGCGAGGACTCGATATAGACCAAAACGAGCACGAATCCAAGAATCTTCAGCAGAACAAGCGGCGCGGCGAGTAGCACGTCGAGGCTGCTGGTCCCTTTCGCGAGTCCCCACGGCGTGACGAGAACGTTTACGAAGATGCAGATGAGAACGAGGAACTTCATCGCGCCGGCCCATCTCATCAGGGCCGCGCCGCGTCCGGAGTATTCAAGTGACTTCGATCGGTCGATCATCGCAAGCTCGAACAATCCGGACGGGCTGTCAACGGGGATCCGACCGTCCTCGGCAAGGATCAGCATGAGGAACGCAATGAGCAAGAGCACGTGCGATGGCTCGAAGAAATTCGAGAGCGGCGTCACCCAGCGCTGCTGGACGATGTACGGGATCGTCGATCCGGCGACGAATGAGACGGTCAAGAAGACCACGATGAACACCGGCTCGGCGAGAAAGCCGACCATGCGAGTTCGGCTCGCGCCCATTGGACCATAAGGATTGGCGGTGTCCACCGCCGCGAGCGTCGCGAAGAAGCCGCCCAGCGCGAGAATGAAGCCCCCGCCCAGCATGTCACCCATGAAAGCGAAAAAAAGTGGATACGCGGTCAGTACCGGGATTAGAAGCGCGACGAAGATCGGCGCTGCGAAACAGACGTAGGGAGTGGCTCTAAATATCCAGGAACTCCTGTCAGAGACTATTTCGTCCTTGCGAAGGAGCTTCCAGAGGTCCCTGTAGGGCTGAAAGATGCTCGGTCCCCGCTTGGATTGGAGATTTTCCTTCAACCGACTGGTAACGCCTTCAACGAGCGGAGCGACGCTGATGATGAAGACCAATTGGAGCAGATTGTGGAATATCCCCAGCGCCATGGCCTCACCCCCTCGATCCCACCGAGGAAACCGTGGCGGCGACCGACGCAAGGATTTCGGACCGCTGCGACGCCGCGGTCAATCGCGGGGTGAAACAGACAGCGCTGCGCATTGGCGCGTCCCCCACCTCAATACTACGCCTACTACCTCTCGCCCTACTCTCAATTGAGAATGGGGATACCGCAGGAGTCATCAGCCCGGTGGGGGCAGTTACGGCGGACTCCATCGCCCACTCCACATCCGAGCCAATTCTAGCACTGGTTGTTCCCTTGGGATGGCAAGCGCTGGCGTCAAATATTGCGATGCAAGATGAGCGTTTCGCCGCTGGCCCGTTTGCAGGGAACCAAGCCGTGACCACCAGCGAGCCTGCGTTGTGCGGTGCGTACCCAGTCCCGTTTCAGCTCCGGCAAGGCATTGATGAATGTCAGCGAGATGAGCGAGGCGTCGACGGTTCACTGCGGACCCTGACGGATTTCGCGATCTCACGTCCGGCGTCCCCCGCCGGGCAATTCCTACATGTTCTTCAAGGGCAGACCTTCCGGACGTGCACTTTCCGGATTGGATCGCATAGGCTGCATTAGGCCTTCCGAGCGGCTCTTTGAGGAGAGGCCACTCCCCACGCGCTATGGCATTCATTGGCGTTGGACCGCCACAATCGCGGCGGTAGCCGACCGCGGAGTACTCGCGCGAGACCCGCGCGGAGCAGCGCGAGCGCACCCAAGGCGACGATCAGCGAGGCTCGCCCCGAAACAATCGGCGTAGGCGTCATCAGCCAGCAGGGCCGTTTGTCGGAGGAGTCATCTTCTCATCTGAAAAATGCTACTCGGTCGAGTACCTGCCGCACAATGCGTTGGTTTCTACCCGCCCGTAGCGAGCCATGTGTGCTCGAGCCCCAGTCCGGCTGGCATGCCGACCATCGGCCTGACAATCCTGCATTTTTTGACTACTCGCGAAAAGAGAATATTGTGGGAACGGGGAGAGTTCCATGGTCCTAAAAGGGTGAAGACCTCGGCTCGCTCCGGAGTGGCCAAAAGGGGTAGCGAGACCGATAATTCCCGAAGGAGTGGATATGCAAGGCTCGTTCTTGCGCGTGTACATGCATGAAGGGGAGCGGCATCAAGGTCAGCTGGCATGGGAATGGCTGCTCGAGCGGGCCAACACGCTCGGTATTCGCGGCGGC
>Ga0335073_10009952_pt1 | contig 13344 bp, 9 predicted proteins | sample Lox_Sample_22_FD_207093 | JGI IMG/M metagenome (GOLD analysis project Ga0335073, IMG submission 207093) | Soil microbial communities from Loxahatchee National Wildlife Refuge, Florida, United States - Lox_Sample_2.2 | ecosystem: Environmental > Terrestrial > Soil > Wetlands | place: USA: Florida...
CGCGGCGGTGACCTCGGGTGTCGTTGCACTGATGCTGCAGGAAGACCCGGCGCTGACTCCGGATAACGTCAAATGCCGCCTGATGGACTCGGCGCGGCCCGCCGTGACTTCCTCCGGCACGCTCGCCTACAGCGTGTTCCAGCAGGGCGCGGGCCTCATCAACGCCGTCTCGGCGGTCAACAGCTCCGCGGTCGACTGCGCCAACATAGGGCTCAACATCAGCGCTGACCTCGCCGGCACGGAGCACTTCGGCGGCCCGGCCAACCAGGCCGCCGACGGCAGCTACTACATCATGAACATGCAGTCGTCGACGCCGGACACTCCCGAGTCCGGAGACGGACTGACCTGGTCGAGCGCCTACCCGGGAACCCAGGGGTACGCCTGGAGCGAGGGATATCCCTGGAGCCAGGGGTTCGCCTGGACCCAGGCCTACGTCTGGTCGAATAACTTCGCCTGGGCGCGGAACTTCGCCTGGGCCCGCAACTTCGCCTGGGCCCGGCAGGTTCCCTGGTGGAACACTTCGACGCCTCCCGCACCGACTGCGCCCGCGCCGGTCGTGCCGTGGGTGCCCAACCAATAGCGGGAGGAATCGCGCCGTGAGCATGCCGTGAGGAGGATTGCACGCGCCGGCGCTTGGAGGCGGCGGATCATCGGCCCGGGACTACTCCTGATCGCGGCGGCCTCAGTGGCCGCCGCAGCCGATTCTCCGCCCCTCATTCTCACGCACTTGACGACGGCCGACGGTCTGCCGCAGGGCACCGTTCACACCGTCCTGCAGGACTCGCGGGGGTTCATGTGGTTCGGGACCGAGGACGGCCTCGTCCGCTATGACGGTCAGGATCTCGTCCGCTACGGGTATTCGCCGGGCAGAAACCGCGGCCTGCCCGGCAACTTCATCAGAGAGGTCGTCGAAGGGCCTGACCACAATCTCTGGATCGCGATGAATGGCGGTGTCGCCCGTTGGAACCGTGCACGGGACGATTTCACGGTTTACCGCCACGATCCGCGCGACCCGAGCTCCCTGGCGAGCGATGATGTGAACGCCCTGTCGCTCGATGCGCAGGGACGGATCTGGATCGGGACGGCCGACGCCGGCCTGGACCTGCTCGATCCTCGAGCCGGGCGATTCGAGCATCTGCGGCACGAGGCGGCGAGCCCCGGCTCGCTCGCGAGCAATCAAGTGACCACCCTCACCCGCGATCGCGCCGGCGATCTCTGGGTCGGCACCGACGCGGGACTCGATGAGCTCGCGCCCGGCCAGCATGCCTTCCGTCATTTCCGCTCAGTGCCCGCGGATCCGCGCACGCTGAGCGGCGCCTTTGTCACGCAGGTGCTCGAGGACCGCAGCGGCTCCCTCTGGGTCGGCACTCGCGATGGCGGACTCGACCGGATGGATGGCAACGGTCGAGTGCTGCAGGTCTTCCGGCACGATCCGCGGGATCCGCGCTCGCTCGCGAGCAATGAGGTGCACGCTCTTCTCGAGGACCGGGAAGGGCATTTCTGGGTAGGGACCACGGCGGGGCTCGACCTGCTCGATCGCGCTTCGGGAGCGATCGTCCACTATCGCTACGACCAGGAGGATCCCCATTCCCTGCGCGACTCGTGGATCAGGTGTCTCTACGAGGACCGTTCCGGGTTGGTATGGATCGGCACCGAGACGGGCGGCGTCGACCGCTGGGATCCGCGCAGCGCGGAGCTCGGCGCCCGCCGGCCCGATTGGGTCGGGAGCCGATATGTCACCGCCTTTGCCGATGCCCCCGACAATCGTGTCTGGATCGCTTTGATGGGAGGCGGGCTGGTCCAATACGACCCGGATACCGGCCGCGAGAGCGACCTCGCGGCGGTCACCGGCAGGCGGATCGATCTCGACAGTGGCCGGGTGATGACACTGCGCGAAGATCGCCGCGGCGTACTCTGGATTGGAACGATGGACCGCGGCATCGCGACGCTCGACCGCCACGGTAAGCTCGGATGGATTCCCGTCAAGCCCGGCGACCCGCACAGCCTGAGCGCCGGGGGAATCATGACGATCCTCGAGGCCCGCAGCGGCGAAATGTGGGTCGGCACCTATGGGGGCGGCGCGAACATCGTCGATCCGGCGACGGGACTGGTGCGCCAGCTCCCCCACGGATCAGCGCCGGGCGCTGTCAGCGCGGACGCGGTCACCGCCTTCGCGGAGGATTCGCGCGGCGATCTGTGGATCGGCACGGACGGCGGCGGTCTCGATCTCGCCCGCTCGGACGGCACGGTCATCAAAGTCTTTCGTCACGATCCGCGTGATCCGTCGAGCCTCCCCTCGGACACCATTTACGCCCTCGCGGTCGATGCGCGCGATCGAGTGTGGATCGGAACCAACGGCGGCGGCCTCGCGCTCGGCACGCGCGGCGCCTCGGCGCCGCAGAAGGTTGCCTTCCGCACCTTCTCTCTCGACAAAGGACTCTCCAGCGACACCATCAACGGCCTGCTGGTCGGTGCGGACGGCAACATCTGGATCAGCGGCAATGCCGGCCTGATGCGCCTGGATCCAACCAACGACGCCGTGAAGACCTTCCACGTGGAAGACGGAGCCATGGGGGAGGAATTCACCACCGGCGCCTACTTCCGCCTGCGCGACGGCCGGCTCGCCTTCGGCGGCCCCGGCGGGTTCAATATCTTCGATCCCGCGCGTCTCACCGAGAGGTCGAAGCCGCCGCGCCTCGCGCTCACGGGAGTGGAGATCCTCGGTGCGCCGGCGCCCGGGGCGACGCCGTACTGGCTGCGCCGCCGCATCCCGCTCGATTACCGTGACAACATCGTATCGCTCGATGTCAGCGTGCTCGATTTCACCTCCCCCAAGCACAACCACATCGCTTACCGGATGGCGGGCCTGACCGATCACTGGATCGATCTCGGCGCCCAGCATCGCATCACACTGACCAATCTCGAGTCCGGGAATCACGTCCTCGAGGTTCGCGGCAGCAACTCGGACTCGGTGTGGAGCGCGCCGCTGAAGATCACGCTGCACCGGGACCCGGCGCCGTGGGAGTCGGCTTGGGCCTACGCGCTCTATGCTCTCCTCGCCCTCGGCCTGATCGCGCATCGGCTGCGCAAGCTGCACCTCGAGCGCAAACATCAGGCGCGCGAGCGTGAGCGCCTCGAGGCGGAAGTCGCGGCGCGTACACATGAGCTCTCCGAGAGCAACCGCCAGCTCGCGGACGCCGCGCGCGCGAAGAGCGACTTTCTCAACCGGATGAGCCACGAGCTGCGCACGCCGATGAATGGCGTCGTCGGCATGACGGAGCTGCTGGCACGCACACCGCAGTCGGCCACGCAGGCTCGCCTCACACAGACGATCCGCTCCTCCGCGCAAGTGCTGTTGCGGATCGTAAACGACCTGCTCGATCTCTCGCGCGCGCAGGCGGGCAAGGTCGCGCTGGAAGCCCTCCCCATCGATCTCGATCGCATTCTGGACGAGTGCGCCAGCCTCTTCAGCGGCACCACTCAGGCCAAGGGCATCCGGCTCAAGGTGCGGCCGCCGGCACCGGATCGCCGCGCGCCCGAAGGACGGACTCTCATCGGCGATCCGTTCCGGATCCGCCAGATCGTGATGAATCTGGTCGGCAACGCGGTCAAGTTCACCGAACACGGCGAGATCACCGTCCAGGCGGACGTCGAGATGGCGAATGCGGATCGCCCCACCGTTCACATCACGGTCTCCGACACCGGCATCGGAATGGACGCCGCAACGCTCGAGAAGATCTTCCAGCCCTTCACGCAGGCTGACGAATCGACCAGCCGCAGATTCGGCGGCAGCGGCCTCGGGCTCGCGATCTGCCGCGAGCTCGCGCAGCTCATGGGCGGTCGGATCACGGTCGAGAGTACGCCCGGCACGGGCTCGACCTTCCATGTCCTGCTGCCTCTCGATCTGAGCGCTGCGCCTGCGGCATCGGCGGCAGCTCCCCGACAGACCACGAGCGATGCTGCGAGCGCGGCGACCGGAGCGATCGGCGGCCACGTGCTGGTCGTGGAAGACGAGCCGGTCAACGCGACGGTCGCGCAGGGTTATCTCGAAGCCCTCGGCTGTACTTCCGTATGGGCCAAGGACGGGGCGGAAGCCCTTGCACGCAGCGCGACTGAGCGTTTCGATCTGATCCTGATGGATATCAACATGCCCGCCTTCGATGGTTACGAGACGGCCAGGCTGATGCGCGAGCGAACGGCCGGCACCGCGCGTCGCGTCCCCATCATCGCCCTGACGGCGCACGCCCCCTCTCTGGTTCGTGAGCGCTGCGAGGCGGCGGGCATGGATGGCGTGCTGAGCAAGCCGTACACGCTGGAGGATTGCGAGAATCTGCTCCGGCGCTGGATACCGCGCGATCGGGAGCCGCGGCTCACCCCGCAGGCGAGCGGCGGCGCCCCGATACCCGAGACAGCGACGGCACCGCGGGAAGACACCGGCAGCGCCGAGGAGCAACGACCGATCCCACCGGCCGAGGGCCTCGCGAAACTCGACGACGCAACCGTCGTGCGTCTGCGCGGCACGGGCGCTCCGGGCCGCCCCACTCTCTACTCCAGGCTGGTGGAGCTCTTCCGTACCGGGTCGTCTGCCGCGCTCGATGAGCTGCAGGCGGCACTTCGTCACGGCGACCTGACGGCCGCTCGCGCAACCTGCCACAAGCTGAAGTCGAGCGCCGCCAATGTGGGCGCAATGGCATTCTCGGAAGACGTTCGCCGGCTGGAGCAGCTCTGTGCGGCGGGCAATGCGTCTGCAGCGTGGAGCGTATTCGAGCGGCTGCGCTCTGCCCATCCGGCGCTCATTTCGGAGCTGACTGCGCTCGGGCGCAGGGAGAGCGCATGACCACACGCAGAACGGCGGTGCGACCGGTCGCGATCATCGCCGACGACGAAGAAACCGGACGGATGCTTCTCGCCGAGTCTGTGGAGCAGGTGGGGTTGGCGCCGCTTGCCTACGACAATGGCAAGGACGCGCTCGACGCGGCCCTTCTGTACGGCGCCGCCATCGTCCTTCTGGACGTCGAGATGCCGGGCTTGGACGGCTACGCGGTGTGCCGACGATTGCGCGGCGATCCGCGCTTCACCACCACGCCCATCGTAATGGTGACCGGACACGAGGATCCGACGGCGATCGGCCTTGCCTTCGATGCTGGTGCCACCGACTTCGTGGCGAAGCCGGTCAATTGGGCGCTGCTGCCGCGACGTCTCGAGTACATCCTGCGCAACGCAGCAACGGCCGAGCGCATCGAGAGGCTCGCGTACTTCGATCCGCTCACCGGACTGCCGAACCGGCAACGCTGCCTCGAGACGGCGGAGCGGCAGTTTGCACAGGCTGCGCAAGCGGGCGAGGCGGTCGCGGTCATCTACCTGGACCTCAACAGCTTCAAACGGATCAACGATACCTTCGGACACTCCGTGGGCGATGCGGTGTTGTGCACGGTCGCCGGCAAGCTCGCCCGCGCAGTGGAAGCTCTGGCCGGCGAGCCAACGCACCTGTCGCTGGCACGCTTCGGCGGCGATGAGTTCGTGATCCTGGTCCGACACAACGACGCGCGCGCGCTCGCCTTGCGGTTGGCAGAGAATTGCAACGCCGCTTTCAGGCAGCCGATCCTGCATGAAGGCCTCGAGTTCTACTCGGCGCCGAGCATCGGGGTTGCCGTCTACCCGCAGGACGGCGGTGATGTTGCAACGGTGCTCAAACATGCCGACACCGCGATGTACCAGGCCAAGACGGCCAGCGCGACGCCGATAGCGGTATACGTGCCGGCGATGAGCAGCCGCCTGCGGGACTGGCTCGAGCTCGAGACGCGGCTGCGCCGCGCGGTGCAGGAGGAGCGCATCACGCTGCTGTTCCAACCCAAGTTTCACCTCGAGGATCAGCGCCTGTCCGGGGTCGAGGCGCTGTTGCGGTGGTGCGATGACGAGCATGGTGAGGTCTCGCCGACTCGATTCATCGAGATCGCCGAGGACAGCGGGCTCATCCTGGAGATGGGGAGCTGGGTCGTGCGCGCGGCGTGCCGGCAGCTGCGCAAATGGCTCGATGCGGGCTTCTCCGTTCCGGTCGCGATCAATGTTTCCGGCAAGGAGTTCCTCCATGGCGACCCGGCCCGGGTCGTGGAGATGGAGGCGGCCGCCGCCGGTGTGCCAACTGCGCTCATCGAAATCGAGATCACGGAGTCGGTGCTGGTGCGGGATTCCGCCAAGGTGCGCAACGCGCTCGAGAGCCTGCGCCGGCTCGGGTGCCGTATCGCGCTCGATGACTTCGGCACCGGCTATTCCTCGCTCGCCTACATCACTCGCTTTCCGCCCGACCGCCTGAAGATCGACAAGGCCTTCGTGCGCAACGTTGATCATTCGGCGAGCGACGCCGCGATTGCGAACGCCATTCTCTCGCTTGCCCAGACGCTGGGCATCGTCGTCACCGCCGAGGGCGTCGAACGGCCGAGTCAGCTCGAATGGTTGCGCTCGCGCGGCTGCGAGGAAGTGCAGGGGTTCCTGCTCTCGAGGCCGATCAGTGCGGCTGAGCTGGAGGCGCGGTATCTGCGCGGCGATGCAGGCGACTCGTCGCTGCCAGGCGACATGGCGCCGGGCCCAGCGGCGCTGAGCCGCCAGACGCCCGCCTGATCCGCAAATGGGTCACACCCGAGCGAGTGATGCCGCGAATGCGCGTCACAGTTCACCCTTCCGCCCTCAAGGCAATATGTCGTAGGTCGAAGTACTTACGAATAACTGTTCACGGGGGGCTCAAATCCCATGCGCGTGTCCGGGCTCCATACGAGCGATCTGCCGCCGCGGTCGGTAGACCCAGCCCGGGGACGTTTGCTCGTCGGCACCTTCGCCGCGTGCACCGCCATGGCCATCCTCGCCGGCAGCCTGCTTGCGCTGCGCTTCGACGCAGGGGCAGCGCCGAAGGCAGACGCCCTGTTGTGGACTTCGATTGCGCTGAGCGGGCTCTTCGGGCTTTCCGTACTGCTCATTGCGCTACTCATGCTGCAGTGGTTCGGGCGGCGACGCTACGAATCGAGGCTCGAGGGGACCGTCCGGCGCCAGAGCCGGCTGCTGCAGGAAATCTCCGCCATGAGCACCATGGTGGAGCTGCTGCAGACCTGCCATACGCAAGCCGAGGCGAACACGGTCATCCGCGGCGCCCTGCCGAAACTGTTGCCGGGCGCCGGCGGCGCGCTGTATGTGTCACGGCACGACGACGCCGCCCTGGAGCTGCAGGTCGGCTGGGGGTCGGTCACCGTGGCGGCGACCTTTTCCTCCGAGGACTGTTGGGCGCTGCGTCGCGGGCAACCGCATCTCTACGAGCCGGCCAGTGCCGCCGCCGTCTGCCGTCACGTCGGAGACTGCGAGGACAGCTGTCTGTGCGTGCCGCTGGTGTCGCAGGGCGAGACTCTGGCCGTGCTGCACCTGCGCGTGGCCGCGCCCGAAAGGCTTTCGGAGGACGTGCAGCGGCTGGCCTCGGTCCTCGCCGAGCAGCTGTCGCTCGCCGTGGGGAACCTGCGCCTGCAGGAGACGCTGCGCAGCAGCTCGGAGCGCGATCCGCTGACCGATCTCTACAACCGGCGGCACCTCGAGATCTCGCTGCAGCGGGAGCTCGCCCGCGCCCAGCGGCACGGCTTCCCGGTGAGCCTCGTCATGCTCGACGTCGATCATTTCAAGGCCTTCAACGACACCAACGGCCACGATGCGGGCGATGAGGTGTTGCGCCATGTCGCGCACGTGCTCAAGCGCCACACACGCGTCGAGGACGTGGCCTGTCGTTATGGCGGTGAGGAATTTCTGATCGTGCTGACGTCCTGCTCCATGGACGATGCGTATGCCAAGGCGGAGGCGATCCGCGAAGCCATCGCACAGCAGCAGGTTTTCTCGCGCGGAGCCGCGCTGCCCCGCATCACCGCCTCCCTCGGCATCGCTTCCTACCCCGAGGATGGCGATCGCATGGAGCGTCTGATCGCGGAAGCCGATGCGGCGCTCTACCGGGCGAAGGCCACGGGCCGCAACCGCATCGTCGCTTCCAATGCTCCCGGGGACATCGTGTTGTTCGAGCCGCGCACCCGCGAATCGGCCTGATCGCCCGCCGCATTGCGGCCGGGTGTTAAAATGTCCGCGTGCTGCACCCCCGTTTCCTGAGTGCCGTCGCGGCCGTCATTTTCGTCACGACCACTGGGCCGGCGTTCGCCGCGCAACCGCAGGCGGCTCACTCTGCTGCCGGCGCTGACGCCGTGGTCGCGAAGCTGCGCGAGCTGCCCTTGCCGATACGGCGACCGCCGCAAGGAGTCGCCTCCACGACGACACCGCCGCCCCTGCCGGATCTGGAAGCGAGACGTCAACAAGTCTATGACGAGCTCCACGCCCTCGGACCGCCGAGCGTGCCCGCTCTGGCCCGTGCCCTCCGCGATCCGGATCCGGAGATGCGGCGCGATGTCGCTGTGGCGCTGGATGTCGTTGCGGGCGGCTGGTGGCACTTCCCCGACGGCGGCCCGAAACTCGACCTCCGTCCGGTGCTGCCTGCGCTTCTGGCGGCATTGCAGGATTCCGACCCTGGTGTGAGGGCCTGGGTGGCACAGGACATCAGCGACATCGGCTCGGGCGCGGCGACGGCGGTGCCGCCGCTTCGATCCCTGTTGCACAGCCCCGACCCCGAGTCGCGCGGCACGGCCTGCAACGCCTTGGGCGCGATCGGGTCGGCCGCGCGAGCCGCGCTGCCCGATTTGCGGCGCGCTCTCAACGACTCGAGTCCGGAGGTGCGACAGTCCGCCCGCGATGCGATCGCAAGAATCGGCCGCGCCGCCGCACTCCAGTGAGTTTCCGCTACGCGCCCAGCCGCAGTCCTGCGCTCGTGCCGTCAGGTGCATGCCGTCGTAGCTGAATCCGTCCATATGGATCCAGTCTTTCGACGCGAACTGACGGACCGGATGAGGAGATGCCCCATGGTCAAACTATTGTCATCTGTGGGTAAAGAGTATCGTTGAACTGGGTTGGATGGTAGCCTATAGGGTGGTTATCTGGTATTCTGAATGCCCAAGCCGGCAGTTCAGCACCCATGACCGATTACACGCGGCGGATTGTCGATGGCGAGCTCGATGAGCTTCTCCCGCAGCTCGCCGCCATCGCAATCGAAGGACCCAAAGCGGTGGGCAAGACCGCGACCGCAGAACGCCGCGCGACCACCGTGCATGGCGTTGACGTGCCTGAGATGAGGTCCATCGCGGCTGCGGACCCAACGGTGCTGCTCAAAGATCCGCCGCCAGTTTTGCTGGATGAGTGGCAGCATGTGCCGGCCCTATGGGATGCCGTACGCGCCGCAGTCGATCGAGACCCGACTCCGGGTCGGTTTCTCCTCGCGGGCTCGGCAACCCCCACAAGGCCACCGAGCCATTCCGGGGCCGGCAGGATTGTGCGAATCCGGATGCGACCGCTCAGTCTGGCCGAGCGTGGCCTGGCTAAGCCGACGGTTAGCTTGGCCACGCTACTCCGCGGCGCACAAGCGAAAGCCGCGGGTCACACAAAAATCGGTCTCGCCGACTATGCCCATGAAATCGTCGCCTCGGGCTTTCCGGGGATCCGGAGACTGTCGGGCAGAGCGCTGCGAGCCCAGCTAGATGGCTACCTCGAGCGAATCGTCGATCGGGACTTCGAGGAGCAAGGTTACGCGGTACGGCGTCCGCAGACCCTCCGCCGCTGGATGGCCGCATTCGCGGCCGCCACGGCCACCACCACGTCGCTCGAGAAAATTCGCAACGCCGCCTCAGCGGGGGCAGAGGAAATCCCGGCGAAAACCACGGTGATTGCCTATCGTAATGTACTCGAGCAACTGTGGATTCTCGATCAGGTTCCCGGGTGGGTGCCGACGAAGAACCATCTGCGGCGCCTCACACAGGCTCCGAAGCACCACTTGGCTGATCCCGCGTTGGCTGCTCGCTTGCTTGGCGTGGATACGGGGGCGTTGCTCGGCGGTATTCCGGCCGGTGCCAGGCTCGTGACGATTCCGCCAACCGACGCTCCGCCTCGAGACGGAACTCTTCTCGGGCAGATGTTCGAGGCGCTTGTTACGCAATCCGTGCGCGTCTATGCGCAAGCCTCCGAGGCGCGCGTTTATCACTGCCGCACATACGACGGCCGGCGCGAGGTCGATCTCATCATCGAGACAGGCGACCATCGCGTGGTCGCGCTTGAAGTAAAGACGAGCGCCGAGGTCACCGACGCGGACGTGAGCCATCTCCTGTGGCTCCGTGAGCAGCTTGGCGCCATCCTGACGGACATGGTGGTCATCACGACTGGCAGGCACGCGTACCGACGGCAGGATGGTGTCGCCGTCGTCCCCGCAGTACTACTCGGTCCGTAGCAACCACAGGTACGGCGCGCCCTGGTTAACCTTCCGCAATCGGCCACTATGCGTAGCGCTCAACTATGCGGAGTAAGTGAGCCGACCCCTTTGTTTTGAGGCATTGGAGTCGGCTTGAGTCTGCATAGTTATAGCTGTTGAAGGAACTCGGGATGGCGTGTGTCGTGAACGCGCGGGGCGTGGTGGGCGCCGCGGTTGACCCACCCGAGCTGCGAGCGGAACTGACTCAGCAAACGATCCACGGAGCGCCGGTTCAACGGTTGACCGCACCTCCGTCGCCGCTGGACGCGAGGCGTTCAACTCAGACGGCACGGCCAGTTTCTGGGTGCTGGCCAGCTCCTTGACCGGCAAGTTGAAGCTTGGTATTTTGACACATATCAAAATAATGAATCGGCTATGAGAGACGCGGTATTCCGAGCAATCGCAGACCCCCAGCGACGCAAGATACTGAAGCTTCTGCAGCAGGGCTCGATGACCGCCGGACAGATCGCTGCGCGCTTTGACATCACCAAGGGCTCCCTGTCCTATCATTTCAACGTCCTGAAGAGCGCAGGGCTGATTCGGTGCGAGCGCCGCGCCCAGGAGCAGGTCTATTCCCTCAATACGTCGGTTTTCGAGGAAATCGCGGCCATGCTTCTCGAACTGTTTCCTGCGCCCCGCTCCCTCAGGCGGAACGCATGAGAAAGTTGGGTCGCTATTGGCTCGCAATGACGCTGGTGGCCGCAGCCTTCGCAACCTCCGTGGTGCTCTATCCGAAGCTTCCGGCAGTCATTCCTACGCATTGGAACGCTGCTGGCGTGATCAACGGTTGGATGCCGAAATGGCGCGGCGCATTTATTGATCCTGTCGTGTCGTTGGTGATTGTCGTCTGCCTGATGCTGTTCGAGCCGATTCAAATCGATGAGGATGGCGACGACCTGAAGGTCCGCTATTACCCGACCATCGTGGCCGGCGTCGCAGGATTGAATTTCTTCGCCAACCTTTGGGTACTCATGGCAGGAATGGGATGGCATCGCGCGCTCCCTTCGCATCTGGCCATCGCGGTTGGCCTTTTGCTCGTTGTGCTTGGCAACAGCCTGGGCAAGGTACGTCAGAATGGAGTCGTCGGCATTCGGACGCCGTGGACGTTGGCGGACAAAGAAGTCTGGGCGCGCACGAATCGTGTCGGTGGCTGGCTCATCGTGCTCGCGGGATTGGTGATGGCCGCCGCGGGCATTATGGGATTTCGAATGGTCCCCGGGCTAATCGCCATCGGCGCCGCGGCAGCGGTATCGGTAGGGTATTCCTATGTCGTATGGCGCCGCGTCAACAGGGGCAATGGTAAGTCGGTCTGATTCGATTGCCTCCCATCAGAGGTCGCTCGAATGGTCCTTTCACCCGCATAGCGGACATTTAACCTCTCTCGAATCGACTGGCGGCAGTGCGGTGGGTCTGTCCGAGGTCGGAGTCGATTCGACCAGCGAAGTGCCGGAAATTGCAGTGGTTCCGTAACCACGTGGAACGAAATACCCCCGGTCATACCCCCACTGCGGTGGGGGTACACTGATCACCTTGCAGGTCGGTTCTCCCTGCTCTGTATTTACATTGTAAATACGTAGTGGTACAGTGTAATTCATGGACCGTGTCTTCGAGCACGCTGGCACCAAACACGGCGTCTCCTTCGAGGAAGCCGTGACCGTCTTCGATGACCCCCTCTTTGTCCTGCAGGACGCAACCCGGAATGAGGAGCAAAGAGAGGCCGCGATTGGCTTCAGCTGACGGTCGTGCATATTGAGTTCGACGGAATTCATTCGGATCATCTCAGCTTGGCGCGCCTCGCCGACCGAGGAGGCTTTCTATGATCAATGAACGGCTAAAGAAGCGGCTGAAGAAAGCTCGGCCGAGCACAACCATTACCATGCGGATACCCGCCGATGTTGTCGAATCGCTCAAGGCCGTTGCTCCGATGCGCGGCTTTTCGGCTTATCAAACGCTACTGAAGAGCTACATCAGCGAGGGGCTGCGTCGCGATGGAGCGCAGTTCGATCAGAACACTGCGCAGCGGCTCGCCGCGGCGCTGAAGCGTCGCGGAGTTGCAGAGAACGTGCTGCAAGAAGCGATGCGGGAAGTGGCAGAGAGTCACTGAAAGCTTTCGGGTATCGATGCTGCGACACTCGGCGGATGCGGTGCCGAGTCATTCGGCCAAAAGCGCGCATCGGACACAGCTAAACCGCTCGATAGCTGCCATTCATGCCTGCCGATATCCAGCGCCACGCTTTGCCACTATTCTGCCCCTGCTCATCCACATTGCTTGAGTTATATGGCCACCTCGAATGGCGCCAGTAGAGGGTCTGCGCCGGAGACCGAGAGAGAGGGTCGGATGAAAGGATGCTTCCGGGAATTGATAAGCAGGCGGTCGCGCCGCGGCTCGCGATCGAGATGAGTCCGTTGGCCACTGATTGCCGGAGTGGGTGCCGGGCGGGCCTTCGATCGCCCGGTCGGTGCGCACGCGCTGCGATAGCCGGATTGCTCGTGACGGTCTGGATGGGTACAGCCACTTCGGCCCCGGCAGGAGCTTCGACAAGTCCGCTCTGCGCTGCTTTCATCCAAAGATCCGAGCAGGTGTGGGAGGGGCAGGCAGCGAAGAAGCAGCCTCTGACTCCCGCCCTGAAGATGCAGATCCACAAGCGGGCCGCAGCACAGGTCGAGCGGCAACTGTGCGATCAGCCCTATTTTGCCGCCAGGAATCGTCTCTATGTCACGGAATCCCGAAAACTGACCGCGCAGCTTACGAGCGCCTATCAGGCCCTGCTCAATCGCCTCGATGGGGCGGCCAGGGCACACTTGGCGCGGGACGAGGCCCGCTGGGCGGCCTATCATGATCTGGAAGATACGAATCCCGAAAATGTCATCAATGCATACTACGCCCGGGTGGCCAGGCTGCGGGAGTTGATGCGGGAGTTGCCGGTAGGGCCGTATCCGTTCGTCAGCGATCACGTCATCATCAAGGATAGATATTT
>Ga0335073_10009953_pt1 | contig 13343 bp, 5 predicted proteins | sample Lox_Sample_22_FD_207093 | JGI IMG/M metagenome (GOLD analysis project Ga0335073, IMG submission 207093) | Soil microbial communities from Loxahatchee National Wildlife Refuge, Florida, United States - Lox_Sample_2.2 | ecosystem: Environmental > Terrestrial > Soil > Wetlands | place: USA: Florida...
GTTTGAATCGTTGTGATGCCGGAGAGCGACCACGCTCCGAGCATTGTGTGCGTCAGGCCGGGCTGTTTGAAGAAAGGCATCGCCCAGACGTAACTGACTACGAAGTTTTGGCGCATGTCAAAGCTGGAACTGGCGCGCGAGCCTTCCACATTGTAGGAGTCCACGAACGCGGTGTCGTAGCGATCCGACGAGTCGTCGATCGAGTGGCTGTAAGTGTACGCCGCGCTAAAGGTGAGCTGGCCGACGGAGCGAGTCGCGGAAATTTGCAGCGCGTTGTAGATGGAGTTGGCGCTGGTCTCCACGCTCTGGATGGTGCCGTAGCCGTAGTAGGGTCGCACCAGGTTGGCGTTGTTCTGACACGCCACGAAAAGGTTATTCAACGCGGCCGTCGGAACGGGTGTGCCGTTGCCGAGTGTCGCCGAGATAGGCACACCGGCCGAGTTGGTCACGATATTGTTGCAGTCTGCACCTGTGGGATCGAGAGGTGCGCCTGTGGCGAGGAAGGGATTGTCTGCCGCGGGAACGGTGTGGAGTTGGTTGATATCGCGTTCCTGCGTCAGGTGGGTACCCTTGCTGCCAACGTAGGCCACAGAAAGAATCACTTGCGCGGGAAGCTCGCGCTGTACGCCCAAATTCCACTGCTGCACATAAGGCCACGCGATTTGCCCGGGAATGGAGATGGGGCTGACTGGAAACGCCAGACCGCCGCCAGCTCCGATATTTTCATAGCCAACCACATTGTTTTGCGAGGAGTTCTGCGAATTAGGCGCGGCGCCTTGTTGCAGCACTTCGGCGTTGGCTTCGTTACCGTTCATGTGTTCGAAAAAGATGCCATAGCCGCCCCGAATCGCGGTCTTGCCATCCCCAAAGGGATCATACGCAAAGCCGACCCGCGGGCCCGGATTTACCAGTTTGTTTTTAGTGCAGCCCAGCACCCCGCCGGAAACGCCAGGATAGCTGCTGGTGGGCTTACCGCATTGGATGTATCCATTGTATTGATAGCCGATGAGTTGGCCGCTGCTGTTGGTTTCCAGCGCCCCGGTGTTGGGATCGATGACCGGAGCTAGGGCCGGATTCCAGGCCGACGGAGAGAAGCCGAACTCTTGGTCAAACTTCTCCTGGTAACGGCCGAAGAAGCTCCAGCGAAGGCCGAGGTTGAGGGTGAGTTTCTTGGTAATGCGCCAGTCGTCCTGGAAGTAAGGTTCGGCAATTTTGTAGCGGTCGTAGTAGTACAGAGAGTTTTGCACCTGGGAGTAGTTGGAAACGTTGCCCGTGAGCAGGTCGGCAAAACCATTGCCCGTGCTGATCGGGGCACCATTACTGAAGCTGAGGATTCCCTGAACGTAGACGGAGTTTTGCTGGTTCTTTTGCGCGGCGACGAAATAGGCGCCGAATTGCAACGTGTGATTGCCCCAGATTTTCGTCATGTTATCACGATAGGTGTAGGTGGGGTTGGCGTTCTTCCACGGAAAATAGCCGGTGTCAGAGGAAAAGCCGCCGCCGTACGCTACGTTGTTGCCTACGCTGAAAGAGGGAAGCAGCCCGCCAAAATTGTTGTCGAACAGAGAGCCCATGGTGAAACCCTGCGGAACCGTAATGTCTACGCCAGAGGCGGGAAGCGCCGTGAGATTAATATGATCGGCCGTGTAGCTGGCCACAAATTCATTCATCAACGTGGGTTTGATGTTGGCGTTCAAGCGCGCCACAAAGCTGGTGCCCGGGCCGACGAAATTCGTTTGCACGTTGGGATAGCTTGCCCCGTTGCCCCACAGCGGAGTGGGATTGACGGTGCTCCAACTGTCATGGATGTAACGGAAGGTCAGCCGGTAATTGTCGGTGATGTTGTGATCGACGCGAATCAGCTCTTCCTGCCAGTCCGTCGGTTCGGAGACGGTCTCAAAAAATGCCGGGTAGCCGTTATACGTTCCGTTGGGCGAAGGAATCAGCGTTAACAAGGATGTCGCGTTGGGATCAATCGGGACATTGTTGCCGGGAAACGCCATGCCGCCGGAACCGACTTGCGTTGGGCAATCCGGATAGGTCACGGCGTTCACTGGAGTCGTGGGCGAGTAGGCCGGGCAAAGGTCACTGAAATTACCGGAGCGTTCCGCAGTCGAAGGCACGTTCTGGTTGTAGGAGTAAGGAACCTTTTCGCGGCGCCACTCTTGCGACCAGAAGAAGAACGTTTTGTTCTTATTTTCGTTGTAGACGTGGGGAATCCAAACTGGGCCGCCGATGGTGTAGCCCCAATCGTGTTTGTGGTAAGGAGCTTTCGGCTCGTCGGCGTAGCCTTGTGCCCAGTCTTTCGCGTTGAACAATTGGTTGCGGCCGTAATAGAACAAACTGCCGTGGAAAGAACTACCGCCGGACTTGGTTTCCACTTCCACCGTCCCAGAGCCGTTCTTGCCGTATTGCGCGCCATAGTTGGAGGTGAGCACTTTGAACTCGGCGATGGCTTCGAGGTTGGGATAGACGTTCAGCGTGCCGTTGGAGCCATTGTCCATATTGTCGCCGCCGTCGAGTTCCCAGTTGTTATACTCGACGCGGCCGCCGTTGATCGCGTAGGCGATGCTGCCGTTCACACCAACTACCCCTTCATCTTGGCCGGTTTGGCTTACCACGCCCGGCGCAAGATTTACCAGTTGCGAAAAATTGCGGCCGTTTAGTTCCAGTTGGTCGACTTGTTTGCCGGAAATAGTGGTAGCCAATTCCGAAGAAGTCGTTTCTACCTGGGCGACGCTTTCTCCGGTGACCACCACTTCTTGCGTGACCGAGCCGACGCTCAGACTAACGTCAATACGCGCCTTTTCCGCCACGCTGAGGACAATCTTCGCGGCCACAAATTTCTGGAATCCGTCTGCGGTGACCGTGAGGTTGTAGGTGTCGCCGGGCAGACCGGAAATGACGTATGCTCCCACGTCATTCGTTACTGTATTGCGGGTCAAGGCCCCACCTATGTTGGTCACGGTGACGTGGGCGCCCACTACGGCGGCGCCAGACTTGTCCATGACGGTTCCGCTGATGTAGCCGGTGTCCTGAGCAGAAACAAAGAGTGGGAAGAGCAGCAAAAGGGCAAGAGCGCTGAACGTAAACAGGACTCGAGCCAGTGAGCTAGAAGACAGGGCGGTAGTTAGCCTCACGGTATCCCTCCATTTTAATGACCGTCTTTAGACGGAGATGTACACACGAGTGTCTGCTGGCCGGACACACCCATCCGGCAGGAAATGAAGAGAAAAACCACTCGCTAGGACATCTCCGGTCCTCGACCAACACACCAAATTGTTCAGCCGGAAAATCCCTTGTTAAATCGAGTTAATATTGCAAAGACGCGTTCGTGTCAAGAACTAAGTGAGGCGCGAGATGCTGTGTCGGGCGAGAATTCCTTCTCGGTTCACACCACTCGACGAGCCGTGCCCCTTGGAAACGATTGAACATAAAGGGCAAAGTGTTGGGAGACGACCGACGGAAAAAATGAGGAGATTCCGACTATTGCGGGAAATTTTGGCCAACCTGACGCTGGCCGCGCGGGTGTTGGGATCCGTTGCGCTGCTGAGCGTTGTGGTCGCAGGTGCGAGTCCAGCGCAACAACGAATGGGCACAGGCGGGCCAGAGGCCTGGTTTCACAAGGGGCAAGCGGCTCTCAATGCCGGCGACTTGGATACTGCGGAAGCAGCGTTTCGGCGTGTGCTCGAGCTGGATCCACAATCAGGCGCGGCATACGCCAATCTCGGCGTCGTGGCCATGCGACGCAAAAACTGGGATGACGCGCTGAAGAAACTGCGCAAGGCGGAACGCTTGGAGCCAAAGATGGCGGGCATCCGCTTGAATATCGGCTTGGTGGAATTCCGCCGGCAAGATTATGCGGAGGCGATCGCTCCGCTGCAGAGCGTGATGCGCGATGAGCCGGCTTCCGCGCAGGCGCGATACTTGCTGGGACTTTGCCAGTTGTTTACGGAGCAATACGCTGCCGCCGCCCAAACGCTCGAGCCCTTGTGGAGCGACATGTCCGGCGATGTGATGTATCTGTACGTGTTGGGCATCGCGGCCAACAGTTCGGGCGAGAAAGCGCTGGACGAAAAGGCCATGAAGCAGTTGCTTCGGGTCGGAGGAGACTCGCCGGAACTCCATCTGATCCTCGGGAAGGCCTACCTGCAGCATCAGGAGTATGATGCAGCCATTGCTGAATTAGAGAAAGCGCTCGCTGCTCGGCCGGATTTGCCCTTCGTGCACTTCAATCTCGGCGTCGCCTATATGCATTTGGGTCGCGACGAAAAGGCTGAGGCGGAGTTCCGCAAGGACATTGCGCTCGAGCCGGATTTGGCGGACAACTACGAGCAATTAGCGCTGTTGTATAACCGCGCGCGGCGCGATGACCAGGCGGAGCAAGCTTGCCACGAAGCCTTGAAGCTGAATCCGCGCTCCGGTAATGCCTGGTTTGTGCTGGCGAAAGTTTATCAGCGCAAAGAAAACTACCCCGAAGCGCTGCAGGCCGCGGATGCGGCGGTAAAGGTGGCGCCTTCGAACCAAAGCGTGCTTTTCCTGCGCGGACAGATTTTACAGAGGCTGGGACGCCATGCCGAAGCCGAAGCCGATTTTGCCAGGGCGAAAAGCATCATGGCCGCCAGCGAAAAGAAGGAGCAGGAAGCCTTGGACGAGAAGATCGTGCCTAGTCCGGAGTTGAAGGCAGGGCCGGAATAGCCGCGAGCCACGGCTGCACAAATCGGCAGTAAACGCAAAATCGTCTTTACGGATGGAGTCCGCGGAGTAGGAATCTCTCTTCGATTTTGTCGGGTATACCGCTAGAGTTCTGGATGCTTCCATGGGCCGCGGGCTTGTTCCAGGGATTCGGCGACGGCCAGCAGCAGTTCTTCTTCATGCGGCCGGCCGATCAGCTGCACATTGATGGGCAGGCCTTCGGGGGAGCGGCCAAACGGAAGCGAAAGCCCGGGGAAGCCGGCAAGATTCAGCCATTGGCAAAAGCGCATGGTATTGCGGTAATTGTGCGGGTCGCCCGCGCGATAATTGCCCGCACCATGACGGAACGCCGGAGCCGTGGAAACCGGCGAAAGCAAAATGGGGATATCGCGAAGTTGGCGAAGCAAATCGGCACGCAGCGTATCGCGTTCCGCACAATTGTGCAGGAAAGACTCCACGGTGATCTTCGGCTCCGCGTCGCAAACCGCCAAATAGCCTTGGAGCATCGGACTGAGGAGATCCTCCTGCCCTTTCGCACCCTTGTGAATTGAATCGGCAATCACCGGACCGAAGAAATACCACCACAGGTCCAGAGCACGATCCAAATGCGATAATGTGAGCGGCTCGACGCGATAGTCGAGGTCGCACAGGTGCTGCGCCGCGCGGCGAATGGTAGAAAGCGTTTCCGGAGTGGCGCGACCGAGTTCCGGGTTTTCCAGAATGCCGATGCGCAGCCCGCGCAGCTCGTCGCCCGCGATTTGACGCACAGGAACGGGAGCGGAGAGCGCGTCGCCGGGATCCGGCCCGGCCATCACTTCGAACAATAGCCGCAAATCCCTAACCGTCCTGGCCATCGGGCCCACCACGCCGATCCAACCAAACGCGCCGGCGCCCGAAGGGAAGTGGCCCGCAGCGGGAATGCGTCCGGGCGTGGGTTTCAGCCCGCAGACACCCGAAAAATGTGCCGGAGTGCGAATCGAGCCACCGCCGTCGCTGCCGACTCCGCCCATCGAGCAGCCAGACGCGATGGCCGCCGCTTCGCCTCCACTGGAGCCGCCTGCGGAATACGCGACATTCCAGGGATTGCAGGTTTTTCCGCTGACCCGATTATCTGTTTCATAGGCCATCAGAAATTCGGGCGTGTTTGTGTTGCCCAGCAGAATCGCACCCGCCGATTCCAAGCGAGCCACCAACGGCGCGTCGCTGGTGGGCACGTAATCCTTGCGAAGAAGCGAACCGGCGGGGCAGGGCCAACCGGCAACATCGATGCACGACTTCACGGTGAGGGGAATGCCCGTAAGTGGTTTCAGCGCCTCTCCTTGCAACAGGGCCGATTCCGCGGCACGCGCGCGCGCCAGCGCCGATTCCGCATCCAGATGAACGAATGCCTTCAATCTCGGCTGTAAACGCTCATTGCGCTCCAGATGCGCGGTGACAAATTCCACCGGTGAGATTTGTTTTTTTCGATAGCTTTCCGATATCTCCGCGATGCGGCCGTAAACGGGCAAGGTCATTGAACTATTTTAGAGGGACAGGGTGGCTTTCGCGCAACGCGAAGTCCGCGTCAATCCAGGCCCGCTTTGAACACTTGGCGCGCCTGATTATCGGTAAGCTCGGAATACCAGATCGACGTGCCGTTTGCTGAGGCCGCCAGCCAAAACGAAGCTTGCTCCAGCGTGGCCAGCGAATGAACGCTGCGTGTCGCAAAATCGAAGTACTGTAGCTCCGAAGATTGCCCGCGATATTCGCTCAACAGCAAAATCCCTTTGCCGGTAACCGCCCAACTGGCCCACGTGCTGGGATGCAACAGCGAAACGCGCGATTCGCTGCCGCCCTTCACCGGCACCTCCCAAATTTCCGGATGGGCGTCGCGAGATTTGGCGTAGTAAAGCGTGGTTCCATCCATCGATTCGAACGCCGAGAAGCCACCCTGCTGCGTAACCTGTGTCTGCGGCCCGCCTGCGGCAGGCACTTTCCATACTTGATTCTTCTCCCAGCCGTAGCCGCGAGTGGAAGCGAAGTAAATATATTCTCCGTCGCGCGACCAACTTGGCACCGAGTTGTTGTACTCGTCTTCCACTACTGCACGGATCGGCCCGCCTTCCGCGGAAACCACATAAATACCCGCGCGTCCGGTTCTTCCATCGGAATCGAACGCGATCCACCGCCCGTCGGGTGACCAGCGCGGCGTTCCGGTTCTTCCGGTGTACGTAAGCTGTTTTAGCGCCGAGCCGTCAGCACGGCACACCCAGATATCCATCATGTCCGTGCTGCCGGCCATGAACACGAGTTTCGTCCCGTCGGGCGAGGGTTGCGGCCCGGCAATGGCCCGGTGTCCGGCAACGACCGGTGTAACCGAACGGAACTCGCCTCCGTTGGTCAAGTCGAGATGCAGAATGGCGGGCTCGTCGGAAATCGGGCGCTCCCGGAAAAAGCGCATATTCCCACCATAGCGAGCGAGTTGCAGCAGCGCGGAATCGTCGAGCGGGTCCGTTGCCGGACTCTTCCTCGGCGCATACGTGGCAGCGGCCCTAGGCGTCGCGTGTCCGGAATGTGCCGTTAGCGGTTGTACGGGCGACTCTACGTGAACGGGTAACGCTTCGGGCGTCGCCGCGTCCTGCTCGCGCGACGATTCTCGCTCCTCCGCCTCGGCGAATTGCTTTTCGACATTTTCTTTCTGGCGCAGTTCGTTTTCACGCAGCGACGCTTGCGACGCGCTCCAGCGCCACCAAAGACCAGTAACCACAAAAGCCAGCAACACCAGCGCTGCCGCGAGGACTGCAACCTGAATGAGCGTCTGGCGCTTCACCGGAACTGTGGATTCCCACTCTTCCTCCGTCCAGGAACCTTTCCAGACCGTATCCGCGCGCCACACCTGCTTCGTCGACGCAAGCTCGCCGGACACCGCAACGATTTCCTCGATGCGTTCCACCGCTGCGATGAATCGGTAACCGCGACGTGGCAGCGTTTCAACGTACCGGGGGTCGTCCGCGGAATCGCACAGCGCATCTCGCAACTTGTTCACCGCGGCGTTCAGTCCGTGGCCAAAATCCACGTAGGTGTCTTCTGGCCAGATGCGTTTGCACAGCTCTTCCCGGGTGACCAGCTGGCCGGGGCGTTCCAGCAGCGCCGCCAGAATCTGAAACGGTTGCCCGGAAATTTTTACGCGGACGCCGGACTTGCTGAGTTCGCTGGTGCCCAGGTCGACAACGTAGGGGCCGAATCGGACGCGTGATTTGGCGAGGTCGGTCATTTCAAGTCATCGAGGAAAAGGATTCTGTCATATAGACGCACTTTGGGCCTATTTTGTTTGGGGATTTTCGGGGCAGAGCGGATTTTGGCGTTAATTTGGTGCATCCCTAGCCCTTCTACGTGTCCCTACTCTAAACCACCATACCTAGAAGTGCAAAGGGTTAACGTGGCCCCCCCGCAGGTGACATCCCATCGCGGCCCCGAGCCCCAGGTAATCCCCTTTTTCTTCAGTGGCTTGCACAATGACACACAAATGACCGGCAGGGCATTGAGGTAGCAACCCTTGCATCGCATTTTGAGGCGACCTGCGGGGCCAGTTGGACCGCAGAGATTCCCAATGTGAGGGCGTTATGAGCGGCCACGGAATCATCGCAACTGGAATCACCCTTTGTTCCTTGCTTGTTACTGCTTTTTGCTTGCCGACTGTTCGGGCGGCGCATGCACAGCAGTTCCTCAACCCGAATACCGCTGCGACTGTCGTGTGCTCCTCATCCCCGGGGCCGAACGGCCAAGTGGCGGGGTGCGATCCGCGTGCTGTCGAGGAATTGGCGCGAAACGGCCAAGCCTTCGCCGAAAAACAGATGGGCATGGAATCCGCCTTGGTGGTCGCGCCCGGGCACACCCTTCGCGACGCGCGCCGGTGGTTTGAAAAGGCTGCCCGGCAGGGCGATCCGTCAGCCCAAGTGAACCTGGCAGTGCTGTATCTAAACGGTTGGGGCGTGGAGAAAAATTACGGCACGGCACTCTACTGGTTGAATGCCGCTGCGCATCAAGACAATCCCCGTGCGCATACCAATCTCGGCATTCTCTACATGAACGGCTTGGGCGTCCGACAAGACTATGCGGAAGCGATGCGCCATTTTCAATTTGCCGCCGGTCGCGGAGAGACTGGAGCGATGGTCGATCTCGGTTACCTCTACGACAGTGGGCTGGGAACGCCAAAGAACCAGGCGGAAGCTGCGAACTGGTATCGCTGGGCCGCGGAACAAGGCGACGCGCTTGGGCAGAACAATCTCGCCGACTTGTACTTGCGTGGAGAAGGTGTGGCCCAGAGCGACGCCCTGGCGCTGCAATGGTTCCAGAAGGCGGCCCAGCAGGGCAATACCGGAGCGCGCATCAAGTTGGGATACCTGTATGCCAGCGGGCGCGCCGGTCGCGTGGATCGCGAAGCTGCGTATGCCTGGATTTGCGCGGCCCAATTGGCGGGAGACCGGCGCGGCGAGCAATATTTAGTTCCGCTCGAAAAGCAGTTGACCGCGGAGCAATTGGCGCACGCGAAGCAACACGCTCAGGAATTGTTGGCCACACCGGCACACGGCAAAGTCGAATTGGCTTTCGTACGCTAAGCCTGAAATATCCCGTTCGCAATTCATCTTAGGGGCATCCTCTGGCCGCCGGATCACCCGCCAATCTATAGGACGCGAGCCTCCACAGCGCAATACAATAACGGTTGACGATGAGGCAGGCAGCGCTGAGAATCGTTAAGACGATTCTTATGATTGTCGTGTAGTTGTGCGTCCAGAGAGAGCTTCCCTGAATGGTATCCATGAGAAAAAAACCGCGTCCGTGGTTTTCTGTGGTTGGTGGTTCACTTTTGTTGGTGCTCGCGGTTCTTCTTGTGTCCGCACTCCGTTCCCGCGCCACGCAATCTTCACCGGCTCCACAAACGATCGCACCGCAAGCGTTGCGCCTCAACACTCTCGGCGTCGCGCACATGAATCAGGGCAAATCCGCCGAAGCCCAAAAGAATTTTGAGCAGGCCCTGGCCGCCGATCCCAATTTCGCGCAGGCCCGTATGAATCTGGGAATTTCCCTGCTCGCGCAACAGAAACTGGAGCAATCCCGGGCCGCGCTCGAGGAAGCCGCCAACAAACTGCCCGACGATCCCTTCGCCTGGTACAACCTCGGTTTGGCTTACAAGGATGGCGGCCAGCCGGAAAAGGCCATCACTGCGTTTCAGCAGGTGGAGAAAATCGCGCCGGACGAGCCGGACGCCTTCTATTTCGAAGGATTTTTGTATTCGCAGCTGCAGAAATACGACGAAGCTATCGCTGCCTTCAAGAAAGCACTGGCGATTTCCCCGTATCATGCTTCGGCGCAATTTGGCCTGGCGCGCGCGTATCAGCGAAAAGGCGATACCGATGCCGCCCGCGATGGCATGAAAAGCTTTCAGAAGATCACTGCGCAGCATTTGGGCACACCCTTTGGCGCGGGGTATGGCGATCAGGGAAAATTCTCGCTGGCGGAATTTGTGCACGGCGCAGGCACCTCCGCGCCACCGGCGATTGCCGTAAACTACTCCGCTAAGCCACTGGCGGAATTGGCTGGTCCGAGCACGGGAGTCTGCGTGTTTGATTACGACGGCGACGGCAAGCCCGACTTGTTTTTCGTCGGGGCCACGGCAGGCAAGAGCCGTCTGCTGCGCAATTTGGGCGACGGAAAATTTGAAGACGCCACCGCGAAAGCCGGGCTTTCGGGCCTGGGAGGCGGGGCAGGATGCGCCGTGGGCGATTTCGATAACGATGGCGCGACGGACTTGGCGGTCTGCGAAGCCGATGGCGTTCGCCTGTTTCGCAATCAGGGCAACGGGAAATTTGCGGACGTAACCGGCAAAGTCGGCATCGTGCCCGAGAAGGGCTGCGTCGGCTTGACCTTTGTCGATTATGACCACGATGGCGATCTGGATTTGTATGTGACCATGCAACCAACCCAGCCTACGAACACGCGCAAAAACAAATTGTGGCGCAATAACGGCAATTCCACGTTCACGGATGTCTCTGCCGAAACCGCTTTAGGCGTAGATGCTACCGGCGCGGATGTGGCCGTCACCGATTTCAACAATGATCGCGCTATCGACTTTGTGGTGGCAGGTGGCGCGCCGGGTGCGGCGATCTACCTGAATCCCCGCGAGGGAAAGTTTGCGGCATTTCCAGCGATTGATTTTGCCAAAGAAAAATTGCCTCCTGCAGTAGGCGTCGCAGTTTTTGATTTCAACAAAGATGGCTGGATGGACATCGCTTTTACCCATGCCGGCGCGCCGGGAATCACTTTGTGGCGCAACGCCGACGGCAAACAGCTGCAGCGCGTGCCCTTGCCCGATTTTGCCTGGAAACAAGGGTGGGGCGTGACCTCCATCGATTACGACAACGATGGCTGGCTCGATCTGGTTGCGCTTGGCGAAGGAGCGAATGGCGCGGAGCTCCGCGTGTTGCGCAATCTGGGCGATGCGGGTTGGTCCGATGTCACCAAAAATCTGCAACTCGACAAACTGAAGCTGAACGAGCCACGCGCTTTGGCGGTCGCCGACTTCAAGGGAGATGGCAGCCCGGATGTCGTCGTTACCCAGGCCTCTGGCGCGCCCCTGCTCTTAGAAAATATTGGCGCCAACAAGAATCACTGGATGCAGGTGGATCTGAAGGCCCTCAACGACAATAAGAGCGGCATCGGCACCAAGATTGAAATTTTTGCCGGTGCGCTCTATCAAAAATTCGAAGCGGGCGGCAGTTCGGGCTATCTCGGGCGAAATTCCGGATCGCTGTTGGTTGGGCTGGGCTCGGAAAAAGTTACGGATGCGGTGCGGTTGCTGTGGCCCACGGGCGTGCCACAAGACGAAATCGATTTGGCCGCAAACAAAGTGCAAACTATTGGCGAACTGGACCGCCGCGGAAGTTCGTGCCCGATCCTCTTTTCGTGGAATGGCAAAGAGTACGAATTCATCGCGGACATGATCGGGCCCGGTGTCGTGGGTCACTGGATCGCACCCGGCGAGCGCGATGTGCCGGACCCGGATGAATACTTGAAAGTTCCGGCAAAAGCCGTCAGCGCGAAAGGTGGACTATTGAGCTTCCGGTTTATGGAGCCGATGGAAGAAACCGTGTATCTCGATCAGGTGCGCTTGGTGGCCGTCGATCATCCGCCGAACCTGGAAGTGAATCCCAACGAACGTTTCGCCAGTAATCCGCCGTTCCCGGAATTTCGCGTAATCGCCACGGAAAATGCGCGCATTCCCGTGGGCGCGTTGGATGATCATGGCCACGATGTGTTGCCCTTGCTGGCGAAACACGACCGGAAATATGTGACCGATTTCGAAGGGCTGCCGTTTGCCGGATTTGCCAAGCTGCATTGGATCGAGCTTGATCTCGGCAGTTGGGATCCCGCGAAACCACTGCGCTTGCTGCTCGATGGATACACCGATTACTTCACGGCCACTTCGATGTACGCTGCGGACCAGGCGGGTATCAAGGTGATTGCGCCCTATGTCGAAGCGCAGAACGCGCAGGGGCAGTGGGTACGCGTGGTCGACGACATGGGTTTCCCCGCGGGACTGGCGCGCTTGATGGTGACCGACCTCACCGGAAAGATTCCTGCGGGCACCCGGCGCATTCGCATCGTATCGAATCTGAAGATTTACTGGGACCGCATCCGCATCGATCAGACCCCGCAGCAAAAGGACGTGCGCGTCAGCGAAGTGCCCTTGGCTGCCGCGGAACTCGCGTTCCTCGGCTATCCCAAGGAAATTCGCCTGCATCCCGCAAGCGACACGGTTTACTCCTATACCCATCGCAGCGCGACTGGGCCGTATGCGCGCGCGGCAGGGAACTACACGCGTTACGGCGACGTCAAGAATCTCCTGAGCCGCTCGGACGACAAGTTCACCGTCTTCAGTTCCGGCGAAGGCGTGAAACTGGAATTCGATCCAACCAGCTTGCCGCCGCTTCCCGCAGGCTGGATGCGCGATTACTTCTTCTACGCCGATGGATTCGAAAAGGACCTCGACTTCTACGCGGCCAATGCCTTCACCGTGGAACCTTTGCCACGGCACGGATTAATTGCTTATCCCTATCCCACGGGCCAGGAATACCCGATGGACCCGGACCATCTGAAGTACCAGTTGGATTACAACACGCGGCAACGTTCGGATCGCATGCCGGGGAATTTGCGCTACGAATATCCCGCTGCAAATTGAGGAACGCTCATGCGCAGAAATGGCGCCTCTACCATACGAGATGTGGCCCGCGAAAGCGGGTATTCGGCGTCGACCGTTTCCATTGTTTTAAATAACGCGCCGCTTTCCCGCTACATTCCCGAGGAAACGAAAGGAAGAATCCAGACGGCGGCGCGCCGGTTGGGCTACCGCCCTAATCCGTTGGCGCGTTCGTTGCGCAGTCAACGCTCAAACATCGTCGGGGTGATGGTGTTCGATATCACCGATCCGTTCTGCACTCCCATTTTGCGCGGCCTGGAAAATGCCCTGTACCAGGCGAATTACCTTTCGCTGCTGGCGGATGCGCATAACGAACTGCATCGCTTTGAACGCTATTTAGAAATGCTGCTCGACCGCCGCGTGGAAGGCCTGATCGTCGTGGCCAACTGGCTGGTCACCGACATCAAGTTGC
>Ga0335073_10009954_pt1 | contig 13343 bp, 12 predicted proteins | sample Lox_Sample_22_FD_207093 | JGI IMG/M metagenome (GOLD analysis project Ga0335073, IMG submission 207093) | Soil microbial communities from Loxahatchee National Wildlife Refuge, Florida, United States - Lox_Sample_2.2 | ecosystem: Environmental > Terrestrial > Soil > Wetlands | place: USA...
AGGTCGGCGGCGAGGCGAGTCAGGATCGCGCTGACCTGGCTGGCCGTGGCGGAAGCCTGCCAGGCCGGTGTCGCGATGTTGGCCAGGAACGTGCCGAGCCGGCCGTCGGGTACGACGCCGCCGACAGCCGCCATCCGGGCCAGCGCCCAGGACGCGGAAAAGCCGTAGTTGACCGGCCTTCCTTCGGCCGCGGCGCGCTCGTAGGCGTTGGCAACCGGGGCGGCGCCGGCCTCGAGCTCAAGCGCGGTCGTCACGCCGTCAAGTGCGCGGAGCCGGAGGCCGGGCACGTCAGCGGTATGACTGTGCACGTCGATGAAGCCTGCCGTCACCACATGCCCCGCGACGTCGATGTCCACGCTGGCCCCTGGCAGCCCGTTCCCCACCTCGGTGATCTGGGTGCCGGATACGGCCACGTCCCGGATCTCGTCCAGGCCCGTCTCGGGGTCGATGACGCGTCCGCCTCGCAAGACAATCTCAGGACTAGTCACGTTGCTCCGCCTTAGCCCGGATCGAATCGGCCACCGCGTCGGACAGCACGTCGTACTGCTCTGCCGTTAGCTGCCCTCTGTCGTACGCAGCCGTCAGGTCGTCATAAGAGCCCGGCACGTCAGGTTGAGGATCGTGCTGCTCGGCCCACTCCAGCGGAGTCTGCGCAGGTGCGCGCCTAGTCCGGGGCCAGGAGCGGACCCGGAATCGGTCGGCGACCTCGGTCAGCGTCAGGTTGCCTGACATCAGCGCAGAGATCAGGTCATCGACCTCGCTCGTGCTCATCGGGATGGACTCCAGGTCGTATCGCGTGCGCGGATGCTGCCTGCGGTAAGGACGGGTGCCCGGCCGTCGATGGAATTGTCGTAGATCGACCAGTAATCGAAGCGATGCTTCAGGCGCTCGAAGTTGGCTCGGTTGAGGCTGCCCCAGGTCTCGTTCGCTTGCGCTCGGATTATCTCTTCACCAACAAACCGGCCGCCGTATCCAACGCCAGCGCGGTAAAGGTCATGTCCGTGGCGATACCTTGCCTGTGCTCGCCGCACGCTGGCGTCAATCACAATGTCAACGAAGACGGCACCGACCTGGGCGTAGCCATCGGCCCGCAGCGACTCCATGCGCTGGGCCGCGGAGTCTGCCTTGGCCAGGGTGAAGTCCCAGATCACGTTCTTGCCGTCGGCTTGCGCCCGCCGCGCCAGCCGCTTTGCGATATGCGACGACTCCTCGTGCACGAGATCTGCGCTCTCCATCGGGGTGAGGCCATCAACAACCGGGATGAGTCCGTACCTCGCCATATCTTCCTTGATCGCATCCGGATTGATCACCAGGTACTGCTCGACGTCGATGCCTGAGTACTCCCGCAAGACGGTCGTCTTCCCGCCTCCTGGTAGGCCGCCGGCCAAGATTGCCCTTCGCTCGCACGGCACGCCGGACGCAGCGGCATAGCGATCACCTAGCAGCTGATCATGCTGAACTCGGCGCGTACTCGACCAGATCTCATGATCAGGATCGACGGTGTGCTGGAGCTCCGTGGCGAGGCCTGCGCCGCGAGCGTCGGCTAAGCGAACCTTGACGTCGGCGACGTGCCGGGCGTGCTCGGCGTCGGTTAACGGGCGGACCCGGTCAGACTCGGGCCGGGCCGCGTCAAGGTACCGCTGCGACGACGGATGGCCGGGCGGTAGCTGATCCAATCGCCACTTCAAGCCTGAAGCGACTGCGTCGGGGCGACGCTCGGTCCCGTCAATCCCGGGATCAGCACTGCCCCTCTTGGCATCAGCAATGGCCATGCCGAGTTCCTCCGGCGCCCGCTGCGATTGAAAGGACAGCAGTAGACGATAGGTCCATGAGCGCGCCGATTCATCCGGATCTGAGCAACGGTCGCGAGCACTGGCAACGCTGCAGCTCAGCCGGCCGCACCGGAATCCGGCACCTGGCCCCGGTCTCGCTGAGACGATGGCACCGTGCCGAGTAACCGGCGTCCAGCGCCCCGAAGTAACAGGCCGCATCTATTCGTGGTGCCTGACGACGCCCAGCCAGCACTGTGGGATAGCCGAGAGCTGCGGCGCCTGGGCAGGCTTCGGCAGCTCGCAGTCAACACGGGCGCGCCCGAAGAGGCGATCCGGCTGATCGAGGGCGCCGCGACCGCAGACGAAGCCGTGGAAGTGCTCGTCGCGGCCGGGCTGATGCCGAGCGAGCCGGACACCGTCCAAGGGATGCTGTCGTGGTTCACACCGCTGCTCGAGCCCGGCTGCGATCAGCTTGACGCCGAACTCTGCGGCGCACAGTTCGTCGGCGAACTCCGCCGCGGCTGCCCTCCGGACGCTGACGTGACCGAGGTCCTGGGCAATGTGCTCGGTCACCTAGTCGAGTACGAAAGTCCAGAGGCGCTGGCCATGGCGCAGGTCCTCGCGGCGGTAGGCCCGCCGGACGTCCGGGTGATCGCGGCGGACACTGCGTATCGCATGGCACGTGGCGGCAGGACAGACATGCCATGGACGGCGGGCCTAGGCCGACCGCGACCGGGGCCGTGCTTCGGCTATGGCGACATCTACGGTGCCCAGCGCTCGGTGGTCCTGGTGTTCGGCTATGCAGGCCAGAAGCACGCCCTGGTGGTGCTCGTCGACTACCTGCTTGGCGGCGGAGTTAAAGACTGTTACCTGGTCGATTACACCAGCACGATCCGCGACTACTACCGCACGGTCGGCGCCGACCCGGAGCTGAAATTCAGCGACCTGGATACCGGGACGGCCCGCGAGATGCTCGATGAGGCGCTGTCCAAGGAGCCCTGCCCGGTCGAACCTGACCAGATAGAGCATGTCGACAACTTCATTGACCTCCTCCGTGCCCGTGTCGAACTGCTTCCGCGCGGCGCCCCCGCGGCCCGGGCGGCCGCAACACGGACGTCAGCTACCAGAACAGCCGCCACCGCGCGGGGCACGGGCACTCGAGGCAAGCGAGCGCCGGCGCCGAGGAACGTGCATCGGCTGAAGGTGACGCTGCACGGTACCAAGCCAGCCATCTGGCGACGTTTCGAAGTGCCGTCGGACGTTTCGCTGGCCCGGCTGCACAAAGTCATCCAGCTTGGCTTCGGCTGGCAAGACTCGCACCTGTACGTATTCGAAACGGCGGCCGGACGGTACGGCAGCTACGACCCCGACCTCGAGATCCGCACCGCCGCGAACAAGAAACTGTCCGCGGTGGCCGACTGGCCCGGCGACAAGATCCGGTACGAATACGACTTCGGTGACAGCTGGGAACACGACGTCGTAGTAGAAGCAGTCCAGCCGGCCCAGCCCGGCGTTGCCTACCCGCGGTGCACCGGCGGCAAGCGAGCGGGACCGCCCGAGGATTCCGGCGGCGTCTGGGGCTACCACGACCTGCTGAACACGCTGGCGAATCCGCGCGACAAGGATCACGCGCAGCTCCTGCGGTGGCTCGGCATCGAGTCAGCGGCGGAATTCGACGCCGACCGATTCGACCTCGATGCCGCTCAGAGCGCCTTGGCCACGATCTCGAAGGTACTCATTAAGCCCTAAAGCAGCGAAAGCTCTCCGGTGACCGGGTCTATCGAGCTGTCCGGCGCAGGGCCGATAGCGCAGCAAGTCGGCGTCCCCTCCGCTACTTGCGTCCGTCCGGCGTCATGGATCACCTGAACCGGCAATCCGGCGGCGCTGGCCCGCTCCGCGATCGCGTGCAACTCCTCCTCGCTGCTGGCCCGCAAGACCACCTTCGGTTGACCGTCGCGGAGCCAGGTCCGGAAGTCAGCGGTGCCGAGAGTTGCGAGCACGGCGGCTACAGCAGCATGCGCGGCTTGCGCCGCTATCTTGCCCCGCCCCATGCCAAGATCGGCACGCACCACGAGCGTCAGCTTGGTCTGCACGACTGACACGGTATGCGCTACCCAGCGAAGCCGACTTATCGGCCAGGCATCCTGGCGAATGCGCGAGACTGACACCATGACGAACGACGAAAGTCAACGGCAGCACCCGCCGTGGAACGACTCCTACACCGCCGAGTCTCCCGCGCCATGGGACATCGGCCGCCCCCAGCCCGCCTTCGTCCGGCTTGCCGACGCTGGCTGCCTGACCGGCATTGTTCTGGATGCGGGCTGCGGCACCGGCGAACATACTCTGCTGGCCGCAAGCCATGGCGCGGACGCAATCGGCATTGACGTTGCCTCGGCCGCCATCGAGCAGGCCCGCGCCAAGGCCGCTGACCGCGGCCTGACCGCGCGGTTCACGGTCGGTGACGCGCTGGACATCGGCCCGCTCGGGCTGGCCGGGACCATCGACACGGTGATCGACAGCGGCGTGTTCCACGTCTTCAGCGACGAGGACCGGCCACGGTACGTCGCCAGCCTCGCCTCTGTGCTGCGCCCGGCTGGCATTACCTATCTGATGTGCTTCAGTGACCGCCAGCCGGGAGACTTCGGGCCGCGCCGAGTCAGCCAGGACGAACTGCGCGAGGCGTTCGCGGCCGGCTGGACCGTCGAGTCAATCAGCGCTGACAGCTTCGAGATCAACCCGATGATGGGCGCGACGCACGCCGAGGCCTGGCTAGCCGTCATACGGCGTGGCTAACCGTTTCCCCAGCCACGCGATGGCGCAAATCACGAGGAAAACTATTACGAGATCCATCCTTTGCCAATCCCCCGATGGCTCGCCCTGCCGAGCCAGGAATATAGGAGTACCCCCGTCACGACGACTGATGAGGCATCGCTACCCGGCTACTGATTAGTTCAACCTGCCTGCGAGCAGCACGCGAAGGGAACGACGGTGGCGAGCCATCGGGCCGTCCGTCAGTCCGCCGTAGTGTCGGTGACATGGAAACCTGGGATGCCATCACTGCTCGCCGCAACGTCCGGCAGTTCACCGACCGCAGCATCCCGGCGGCTGACCTCGACCGAATACTCGAGGCCGGCCGCCGGTCACCGTCCTCGCAGAACTGGCAGCCATGGGACTTCGTTCTCGTCACCGACCGCGAGCAACTGCGCGAGCTGTCCGATGTCTTCTCCGGCGCCAGCCACGTCGCCGGATCGGCCGCCACCATCGCCGTCGTCGGCCCGGAATCGGATAACGAGTTTCACCGTGCCCAGTTCGACCTCGGCCAGGCGACCATGAGCATGACCCTGGCGGCAGCCGACCTGGGCATCGGCAGCTGTCACGCCGGCGTCGCCGATATGGACCTGGCCAGGCGCCTTCTCGGACTACCCGCGAACCGCAGCTGGGTCCTGCTGATCTCGCTCGGCTACCCCGCGGAGCGAGCGCTGACCCCGATCCGCAACCCCAAGCGACGCCCGTTTGACGACGTCGTGCACCGCAGCCGGTGGTAGCAGGCGTTAACGGCTGACGAAGCCGCGCCGCTCGGTCAGCAGCATGCTTGTCAGGGTCACGACATGGCGGCCGGCGGCCAGGCCAAGCCGCGACGGGCTGATTGCGTAGCTGACGATGCCAGCCCGGCTCGCGCGTCTGGTCGCGACGGACCGGCCGTCCACGTAGATGCGTACCGGATGTTCCGGCAGGAAGCCAGCCGCGACCAGCCTCGCAGTCGCGCCGCGCGTGATGCTGGCGGGCGTGACGCTAAGCGCCCGGCCAAGCCGGGCTAGCGCCGCCTGAGCCTGTGCCCGCGCGGCTGCTTCTTCATGCCCAGCCTTGGTCCCGGCCACGAGCGCGGGGACGAACGCTGGCGCGCTTATCGTTCCCCAGCCGCTCGCCACGTCGAATCCGGCAACTGCGGTGAACCCCGGCACGACCGTTCCGCTCGGCAGGGTGACCGAGTCGTTGCCGCCGATCACATCGACGATGCCGTCCTTGATGCCGGCTGGCCCGAGCGTGCCGTACAGGACGGGATTGATCGGGCCCAAGTCGGCCCTGTTTTCCTGGGTGGCGAGGGCGAGCACTCCGGCGAGCAGTGGCGAGGCCTCAGAAGTTCCGAAGGTCCCGTCCATGGTGATGTCGGGCACCGAGCGCATGCGGCTCGCCGTGATGCTCGCAACTCCGTTCTGGTAAGCAGGGCGCGCGAACACCCTGGAGAAGCCTGCCGCCGAGGAGCAGCAGCCAGAACGCCACAACTGCGGTGGACCAGCCAGCTTGTGGCGGCCGTTCACGACGGGAATGCTGCCGCCGACGGCAGTGACCCAAGGCGAGTCGTCCCAGGTCGCGGTGTCGGGGAAGGTAGTGGTGTCGCCACATTGCGAGCTGGCCGCGGGCAGGTTCTGCACAACGCCACAGTCGCCGGTGGCCACCAGCACCGGGATACCGGCTGCGGCCGCCGCAAGTTCCCCCGGATCCTGCGCGAGAATCTCCGGCCGCCCGGCGCTATAGCTGGACTCGCCGGTGCCGTCGCTGATCGAAATCACGTCGGCCAGATGGTGGCGGGCAATGTCCTCGACTGCCTGCATCATCTCCGGCGGCGCGACCTGGCTAGCCGCGTCCTCGGTGACCTGGGTGTCAGCGGGCGTCGCGGAGATCACGATCTTGGCATAGGGCGCCATCAGGTGAACTGAGAGCACATCGAGAGTCAACTCGCCGGACCACGCGCGGCATGAACCGTAGCTGCCCAGCTTCACCATTCCCGGCGGGCACTTCTTCGGCAGCTTCCCAGCCGGGTAGATCGTGGCGATGTGCGGGTTCGGCAGATTATAGACCTTGTCGAACGCGTCAACCTGCTGGGTGATCCCCGGATAGTTCCATCCCTCGATGACGGCGACGGTCGTCCCTGCTCCGTCGATGCCCTTGCGCCACAGTGCGCCCACGCCGTAGCCGAAGACATCCTCGGTGCCCAGGTATCGCAGCGGGAGCTTCCGCATCCTGGCGAGCGCCCTGGTGAGTACCTTGATCTGGCGTACCCTGGACGGCGCCGGCGCGGCCGCGGTGTTCGGAGCAGCCCACGCGTTCGGACCGGCAGCCGAGGGCGGCAGCGCAGCAACCGAGGCCGGCACCGCAGCCGAGGCCGGCGCAGCAACCGAGGCCGGCACCGCAACCGAGGCCGATGCAGCTGACAGCACGAGCGCTGGCACTGGAGCCGCCAGCAGCGTGAGCGCGCGCCTCGCCGTGGAACTGCGCAATGCGGTCTCCTCATGTCACCTGCCACTTGCTGCCGCAAGTATGCACATTTATGCGATGAGGACGGACCTCAGATACCGATCAGGACAATGCCCGCAGCTATCACCAATGCGGCGGCGACTCGCCGTTTGCCGAAGTCCTCGCCAAGCGCGATCAGGCCGATCAGTGCACCGAATACCACGCTAGTTTCTCTGATCGCAGCGACCTCGGCGAGCGGTGCCCTGGTCTGCGCCCAGAGGACTACACCGTAGGCGACTACGCACAGCAGGCCGGCGAGCAGCCCGCGTTCGACTGTACCCCGGTCCCGCCACGCGCTGACGGGCCGGCGGATCGCGGCAGCTATCGTCAACGGCGGCCCCTGCAGTGCGAACAGCAGGGCGGTGTATGCCCACGGATCTCCGGCCCGGCGAACGCCGATGCCATCCACGAGGGTGTAGGCGGCGATCGTGAGACCGGTCACGATAGCCGCGCCGATCGCCGGCGCGTCGCCGCGGGTGAGACGGCCAGCCGAGACTGCTAGTCCGGCCAGGCCCGCAGCGAGCGTCGCGATCCCGCTCAGGGCAACCGCGCTGAGACGGTCGCCAGCCAGGAAGTACGCGCCGACTGCGACGACAAGCGGCGACGTTCCCCTCGCGATCGGGTAGGCCTGGTTGAACGCCCCGAGCCGGTACGAGTTCATCAGCGCCAGGTCGTAGCCGACGTGGATGACCGCGGAGGCAATAGCGAACCAGACCGCCGCCGTGGCCGGCAGCCCAGTGATGCTGAGAACTAGTCCGCCGGTTACCGCCGATGCGACGCCGATCCAGGCGAATGCCATCAGCCTGTCCGGGACCTGCTTCGCGATCGCGTTCCAGCCGGCATGTAGGGCGCCGGCACCGACGACGGCAGCTATGACGGCTGGGGTGAGGTGCGTTTGCAGGCTCACTGAGCTGAAGTCACGGCGATTCTCCGGCGCGATCTGCTGATAACCGCCATGATTCTATTGCGCACTAGCACATTAAGCGCGGGGCGGGAGCACTGGTGGCGGATGACGTGCTTGCCGCACAGGAGGCAGATGACGCGAAGCTGCTCAACCTGGTGCGGGCGGGGGACAGCGGAGCCTTCGAGGTTCTGCGGCAGCGGCATGAGCAGGCTGCGCGCAGGCTCGCCGACGAGCTAGTCGGGTCAGCTGCCGAAGCCAATGATCTGGTGGAGCAGACATTCGCCGAGGTGCTCGAGGAGACGAGCCGCGGCGGCGGTCCGACTGATGCATTCCGGCCGTATCTGCTGACAGCGGTCCGGCTCGGATCTGACGACAGCCTCGAGGCTGAGGGCTCCTACCCGCCGGAGGAGCGGTCGCTGGTGGCCGCGGCCTTCTTCGCGCTGCCCGAGCGGTGGATCGCGGTTTTGTGGCACATGGAGATTGAGTCGGCAAGCGCAGTCGACGTTGCGCCGTCGCTCGGGCTCACCCCCGAGGGTGTTGCAGCGCTGAGGCGGCGCGCCAGGGAGGGCCTGCGGCAGACCTACCTGCAACTGCATGCCTCCCGTGTCGGTCGCTCCGAGTGCAGGCCCGTATGGGAACAGCTCGGCGCCTTCGTCCGGGACCCAGGCCCAGGGCCAGAGAGCGCGCTGGTGACCGAGCATCTCAGCGAGTGCGACGACTGCCGCGGGCTGTACGCCGACCTGGCCGACATCAGCCTGGCGCTGCGCACGCTGGTGGCGCCAGTCGTCCTGGGTCAGGCGACAGCCGCCTATCTGTCCGGCGCACAGCACGACATGGCAGCGACCACGGCCGCAGTGACCGCCGGGGCGGGCAGCATGGCCGCCGTCGCCGCCGAGACGGCCAGCTCAGGTGCCGGCCACACGGCATGGTTCAGTGCCCCGTTGACGCGCGGCTCGCTGCAGCCGCTGCGGTTGCTTGCGGCAGCTGCAGTGATCGTCGTCTGCGGTGCGGCCTTCGCGGTCTCCCTGGTAGGCCACGACACGCCGCTGGGCCCTGCGCACCACCCTCAGGCCGGGGCTGCCGGAACGCCACACGCGACCGGGATTATCTCGCCGACACCATCACAGCCGGCAACTGGCGGCCACGCCGCCCACCGCACGCCCGGCAAGGCGCCAGCCGGGCCGCCCGCCAGCGTGACGCCCCCTGCCGGCCTCTCGCCGGGACCAACGGTGATCGCTAACACGGCGCCCGCGGTGCAGCTGACGGCGTCCGTCAGTATTGGCGGACAGCACGGGCACTGGCACGGCGCCCAGGTTGCCTTCCAAGTCAACGACACCGGTTCTGCATCGACGGGGGAACTGGCGGTGTCGATCTCGCTTCCGGCCGGCGCCTGGATGTTCGGCGGCCAGGGCGGGTGGCACGGGCAGGGCGGACACGGCAACGGCGGCGGCCCAGGTAACGGCGGCGGGCACTGGCATAGTCAGAGCAGCGTCCAGTCAGCCGACGCCGGTGACGGATGGTCATGCCAGCCGACCTCAACCGGGGCGAGCTGCCAGCACTCCGCGATCTCGGCCGGCGGTCAGGCGCAGGGAGTGATCTACATCTGGATCTCCGGTTCGTCGGCCTGCGGGCAGCCCGTGGGGCTGACCGCGAGCAGCGGATCCGCCTCCGCCAGCGCGCAATCCGCGCAAGATCTTCAGTGCTGACGCCCGCCCGGCAGCGGGGAGCGAGCGGATTCCGGGGCCCCGGCGGTATTACCGCGAACTGGACATAGCAGAATTCCAGCCGGAGCAGCCGGTTCGTGGCAGGCTAGCCCCAGCAGTGCCGTACCGGGGCGGGGTGAGCACCAGGTACAGTGACCCCCGGCTGATCCTCGAGGGTGGCGGCCACCCAATCTGGAAGAACAGGTGAGTCAAGTGGTGAGTACAGCGAGTGCGCCGGCCAGGTCGTCTAGCCGTGCACTGACCATAGTCCTGGGCATTCTCGGACTCCTGGCGATCATCGCCGGAGTGCTCTACATCGCCGGGGCCCTGAATTCGATCCATTTCCTCGTAGGCAGCCACCACAAGGGCAGCCACACCGTGCGGGCGGCGGTCTCCTTCGTCGTCGGCGTCGTGCTGCTGATCCTCGCCTGGGCCGCCAGCCGGTCGAAGCGCTGAGGTTTACGGCCGCCGCTCTCAACTCGCGACGGCCGGCTGCCCCGCAAGCCCGCCTGATATCCAGTGCAGGCCTCGCCACGTGTCACGGCAAAGCCGTGGCACGTGGCGTCTGGTTACCGGCTTGTTCTAGTCCGGGCATGGCGGCCGGGCGGCCGCCTTGTCGGTGTCCTCGGGGTCCGCCGAAGCGCAGCGGATGCGTTCCATCGCAGCGCTCCGGCTAGGTCGCGAGCATGCTCGGCTCGGGTGTAGTCCTGCCGGGTCATGGTCGCGGCGAGGGCGCGGTCCAGGTCGTCGCCGCACCGCCGGAGCACCACCGAAAAATCCCGGTGCACCGGCTCGAGCAGGTCGTAGCCGAACGAGCGGTGCATCCCGGCGAACAACGGCCGGAACAGCCGGGCCCGCTCGTGCAGGCCGGAAGAGTGCGACATCGGGTTCTTTGGCCGCTGGAGCACGTAGTCCGGCACCACGCCCTCGAAGGCGCGCCGCAAGATCCACTTCTCTTGTCCGTCGCGGATCTTCAGTCCGACTGGCAGCCGCACCGCCAGCTCCACGATGGCCGGATCGAGGTAGGGAACCCGCGCCTCGACGCCGTGGCCCATGCTGACCCGGTCCACGCGCTGCAGCTCGGTTCGGTGCAGGTTGCCGACCATCCGCATGAGAAGCTGCCGCGAAGCCGCCTCCGGGGTCCGTTCGTACATCGGATAGCCGCCGAACAGCTCGTCCGACCCATCCCCGGTGAGCACAACTTTGATGCCGAGCTGCCGGGCGCGGGCGAATAGCGGTACCGACACGACCGCGTTGATGATGTCGCCGTACTCGCTCAGCTCCGACATCCTGATCGCTTCCCTGACCTCGCCAGCCCTGATGTCGGCCGGACGAACGCCGATCACCTCATGCTGGACCCCGAGGTCACCGCACAGGCGGCGGGCATAAAGCAAGTCGTCGCTGCCGGGTGCGCCGATGGTTAGCGCGACGCAGTCCGGGTGCATCTGGACCACTTGCGAGAGCACGATCGAGCTATCGATTCCGCCGGAGAGGATCACGCCGACAGCCAGGTCGGTGTCGACGCGTACCCGGATGCTGTCCTCGACCGCCAGCCGCAGGACCTTCGCGGCCTCGGCCGGATCCTCGAGCGGCGGGAGGTCCGCGCCGAGGCTCATCAGGTCCAGGTACGGCGCCAGGGCTGGCGGCTCGCCCGTCGGCTCGCCCCAGCCGTGCTGTCCTGGCAGCACCTCCGACACCGCGGCGCCGACTGGTGTCAGCGCCTTGACCTCCGACGCCACGTACAGCCGGCCATCGCGGCACGACCAGTACAACGGCTTGACGCCGACCGGGTCGCGGGCCAGGTAGGTACGCCCGGTGTCCCGGTCGGCGATCACGACCGCGAACTCGCCGCGGAATTTGCCGATCGCCTTCTCGCCCCATTCGGCGAACGCCTGACCGGCGACCTCGGTGTCGCTGTGCGTCCGGAACTGCCGCCCGAGACCGCGCAGCTCCTCGCGAAGCTGCCGGTAGTTGAAGATCTCGCCGTTAAAGCACAGGAGCCAGCGGCCGTCGGAAGACAGCCAGGGCTGCACTGCCCGTTCCCGGTCTATGATCCGCAGCCGCCGGACGCCAGCCAGCAGGTGATCATCGCGGACGATCTCCTCGACTTCCCCGCGCGGTTCCAGGGCGGACAGCATCCGGCGGAACAGGTCCTCGTCAGCGCCGGTCCCGGTGATCAGCGCGATACCGCACACTCGCCTCAGCCGCCCTTCTGCTGGTCTGGGATCAGGCTCAGGGCGCGCCCGGCGCCCGGCCGGATACACACGTGCCAGGCCTGGCCCTCGTCGATGACATTGATCTCTCCAGCGCGCTGCCGCTGGAGCAGCACCTGCTGCAGGGCCTCGTCGGCCTCGAACTGGCGGAACCAGTTCATCTCGATATCGGCCGCATACCCGACGCAGTGCGCACTCGGCAGCAGCGCCGCGTAACCGAGGTCACGGAGATGGAGCTGATGGGTGACGCTGCGGGTGAGACTGGTGACCCAGAGCCGCGGCGTGCCGACTGGCGCGAGAGCTGCGAAGTCGGCGGCTATCTGGTTGAGCAGCACGACCAGCGGCGCTCGCGCGCACGCGAACCGCAGGCCCGCCGTCAGGGGCGCGTGACCGGGCGCGGCCCTGCGTTCTGCTGACCGCGCTGCCCTGGCGACAAGCGTCGAAGCCTGCCTCCGGTACCGGAAGAGCAGCTTGCCGTCCCGCCGGAGGGCGTCAAGGTCGAGCAGCTCGGTGGCGGCCCGCACGTCGGAATCCGCCTGATAGGCCGGCAGGTGACCCCACCACAGCACATCGATCTGCGAGAGCAGCGCGATCCGGACCATCGCGGTGAGGTTTGCCGCAGAACTGCGGGAGCTGTGGTGGTAGGACCTGACCTCACGCAGCACTCGCCGCGCCGCCGCATCCGGACCCGCCGGTGTCGCCGAGAAGATCATCGTGAACTCCGGCTCGGACAGCCGCCGGGTGAGAACCCGCTCGGCTGCGGCCGCCCGCGGGCTGGTTCCGCGCGGACCAGCTAATTCCGCCAGCAGGTCGGCAACTGCCTCACGGTAGGCAGCCACGTCAGATACCCGTCGCGCCGCCCCGGCCGACAGGTCATCTGCCGTCGGCTCGCCCTTGACCAACCACCCCGTCACAAGCACCCCCAGGCCGCGCTGCGCAGTTGCGCCCCCCAAACGCTGAGAACTGAGAGTAACAGGGATACGACTTAGCGTGAGTGTTGTCGTAAAAGGCGCTCCGGACTGTCACTGATACGCCCGGCTATTTCGGGGTCGGCTCCGGGACAATCCGGATGCGTCCGCGACCTGGGGCCGGCAGGGTTGGAGCATGGACTCCGCCGGCGCCGCCCCGCCTGCTCCCGTGCCGGGCGCGGCTGAAGGCCTGCGGAGCGTGCTGCGCGGACGGCGAGCGCGAGCCGTCGCCTACGGCTGCCTGCTTGCCGAACTTGGCCTCGTCATCGGGTTCGCGATCGCATACCGGCCGTTTGACCTGAGCATCTACCTGTGGGGCGGCAGCGCCGTGACCCATGGCATGCGCTTGTACCTGGTGGCGCCGCGCGGGAACTGGTTCACCTACCCGCCGTTCGCGGCGGCGGTGTTTACCCCGCTGGCCGCGCTGCCGCCGCTCGTGGTCGGGGTGGTGTGGGAGCTAGCGTCGGTCGCAGCACTCGCCTGGTCGT
>Ga0335073_10009955_pt1 | contig 13342 bp, 11 predicted proteins | sample Lox_Sample_22_FD_207093 | JGI IMG/M metagenome (GOLD analysis project Ga0335073, IMG submission 207093) | Soil microbial communities from Loxahatchee National Wildlife Refuge, Florida, United States - Lox_Sample_2.2 | ecosystem: Environmental > Terrestrial > Soil > Wetlands | place: USA...
CAACGAGTACTGGGTAATCATGGAGGTCGAGCCGCAATACCAGGACGACCCGGCGACGCTTTCACTGCTCTACGTGCGATCGGTGAAGACCGGCGACCTCGTCCCGCTCGATACGCTGGTCAAGTTCACGCGCTCGCTCGGGCCGCTGTCGATAAATCATCTCGGGCAGTTGCCCTCGGCCACGATTTCGTTCGACACCGCGCCCGGCGTGTCGCTCGGTCAGGCGATCAAGGAAGTACATCGCGTCACCGAAGACACCTTGCCCGATTCGATCACCACCAGTTTCCAGGGCACGGCGCAGGCGTTCCAATCGTCATCGTCGAACCTCGGGATGTTGCTGCTGATGACGATCCTCGTCATCTACATGGTGCTCGGAATTCTGTACGAGAGCTTCATCCATCCGATCACGATTCTTTCGGGCTTGCCGTCAGCCGGTCTGGGCGCGCTGGTGACATTGTGGCTGGTCGGCAAGATTGGTCAGATCTTCAATCCCGCCTTCACCATGGAGCTCGATCTCTTCGCCTTTGTCGGAATCATCATGCTGGTCGGCCTCGTGAAGAAGAACGCGATCATGATGATTGACTTCGCGCTCGACGCGCAGCGCAGCGAAGGCAAAGCGCCGGCCGATGCAATCTTCGAGGGCTGTATCATCCGCTTTCGGCCGATCATGATGACGACGATGGCGGCGCTCATGGGCACGATACCGATCGCACTCGGCATGGGCGCGGGCGCGGAGTCGCGCCGCCCGCTCGGAATCGCGGTCGTCGGAGGCCTCTTCTTTTCGCAGTTCCTCACGCTCTACATCACGCCCGTTTTCTATACCTACATGGAAGCGTTCCAGGAGCGTTTCCAGGCCTGGCGCGAGGGCCGCGAGTACGTGTCAGCGGGCCGCGAGCTTCCAGAGATGGCGCAAGAAGCGCGCCCCAAGGAAGCGGCCTCGCGGTTGGCTTCGTAACAGCACACCCGTATCGTCGCCGAACCGAGATCGGCGCGTGACTCGTGATCTTCGATTGAGGTCACGAGTCTGCATGGAATCCGCGATCCGCTCGCGACCGAGATCAAGCAGGTGCTGAAAGATGCGCAGTTCCACAATCTTCCAATCAATGAACTGCACGCCCTGAGTCCAATCCTTCGCACACAGTTACTGCTGGCCGAAGTCGCAGCCGCGCACTGAGCCTTCCATTTAAACGCATCTCAACTGGAGCGGGCGCCCGTTCCTCTTTCGTGGTTTCGCGGCGTGGTTCAGGCGTATCATCGACGTTCCCATGATTCGTGCGACGGTGCTTGGTTTGGCGTTGATATTGGCGTGCGCCTCTTTGGCGTTGTCGGCTGATCAGCCGGTCGAACTTGATCTTTCAGGCGACAATCATCCCGCCATCGGACCGTCAAATGCGCCGTTCACGATCGTCGAGTTCTCGGATTTCGAATGCCCGAATTGCCGACGGCTCGAACCGACGCTTATCGAACTGCGCAAGGGCTATGGCGATAAGCTCAGACTCGTCTGGTTTGATTTCCCGCTCCCTGCACATTCCCACGCGCTCATTGCCGCAATCGCCGCGCGATGTGCCGGTGAGCAGCATCAGTTCTGGCCGTATCACGATGCGCTGATGAGCGGGCGCGAGGGGCTTGGCGCAGGCAACCTGTTAGACCTCGCCGATCGCCTCGGACTCGATCCCAGCAATTTCCGGCAATGCCTTGCGGAGCGGAAATACCAGGGCGTCGTCGAGTCCGACATCGACACGGGCGACGCGCTCGGCCTGTCGGGCACGCCAACACTAATAATCAACGGTCGCGTATACACCGGCGGCCTCACCGTCCCGGAAATCAAATCGACAATCGAGGGCGCATCGAAGCAGCGGCAGACTAACCAGTAAGGCACTAAGGGCCCAAGCGAAGCGGCGCAGCGCCGCTCGAAGCAGTTTGTCCTTTGTGACCTTCGTGCCTTTGTGGTGATATTTTTTCTTTCGGAGAGTGAGTATGGCAACGAGCATTGAAATCGATCGCACTGTCGGCGCGGGTCTGGAGCGAGGGCTTACCCTGCCCGCTTCGTGGTACACCGACGCCGCGATCTTCGAAGCCGAGAAGCAGCGTATCTTTGGTAAATTCTGGCAATACGTGGGGCATAGCGGACAAGTGCCCGAGCCGGGCGACTTCTTCACGGTCACGCTCGGCGACATCCCGGTGATCGTTGTGCGTAACGATGACAGGCGCTTGCGCGCGTTCGCCAACGTCTGCCGCCATCGCGGGAGCGAAGTCGTTCTCGGATGCAGCGGCAATCGCAAGACGATGCAGTGTCATTACCACGGCTGGACTTACAACCTCGACGGCACACTGCGCGCGGCGCCGCGCTCGGGCGAGCAGTTGAGTTTCGACAAGAGCGCGCTCTCGCTCATCTCGTTTTCGATCGACACCTGGGGGCCGTTCATCTTCGTGAATCCTGACCCCGCGGCGCTTCCGCTTGCGAGCTATCTAGGTAAGCTGCCTTCGTTCGTCGCGCGCGCGGCTCTCGATGTGAACAAAGTCCGGATGGTGCGGCGCGACGAATACCAACTCGCGTCGAACTGGAAGATCATCATCGAGAATTTCAACGAGTGTTATCACTGTCCGATCGCGCATCCGAAGTTTTCCTCGGTCATCGATACTGACGCGTACAGCGCCGATACGACGAACGAGTTCTTCTCGACGTACAATGCGCCGCTGATTCACGCGCGCGATGAAGGCGTCGGCTACGCGACGCTATGGCCAACCGCGATGCTTTCGCTATCGACGAATCCGGGCGCGATGCAGGTGCTGTGCGTATGGCCAATCGACCCGGGGCATACGCGCGAGACAGTGGATTACTACTTCGCCGAGGACGCGACCGAAGAGCACATCCGCGAGTACGTCGAGTTCTCAGACCTCGTCCAGCGCGAGGACATTATTCTGTGCGAGTCGGTGCAGCGCGGGCATCGCTCGGGCGCCGTCGAGCGGGGACACCTGATGCTCTCGCGCGAAGGCGGCATCCAGCACTTCCAAAAACTCGTGCACCGATTCGTCGCGGCGGAAGCGGAAAAAGATCACCACTAAGACACCAAGCTAAGGCACGAAGGGCACTAAGGAGGAAAATCTTGCGAAGTGGCGCAGCGCCGCTTCGCTTCGTGCCTTTGTGGCCTTTGTGGTTATTCTTTTTTCTGTTCTTAGTCCTTGCGGACTAGACGGCGGGCCGAGTTCCGCACTAGGATCGCGCAAGACTGCCACAAAAGCGCTTGTGCAACGGGCAGATCGGAGGATGCCGATGGAACACGAATCGACACAGAATATCGACGAGCCGAATCGGTGGCGGCTCAATACTCCCGGCCATTCAGGATGGAGCCGGACCGCGCATGCCAGCGACGCCAACAAGTATTTCATGGTGTCCGCCGACACCCACGCCAATGAACCCGCTAACATCTGGAAGGAACACCTCGAGAAGAAGTATGCCGACCGCCTGCCGCGGATCGAGATCGATGAAAACGGCGTGAGGTGGGCGATCTCCGAGGGCTGGGCGCGCTCGCGCCTGCTCGACAGCAACCTGCAGGGCGAGGACGGAATCCGCAACAAGGCGGGCGCCGATCCTGCCGAGCGGCTGCGCGACCTCGACCGCGACGGCGTCGATTACGAGATTATCTTTCCCAACAAGGGACTTCAGATGTGGGCGACGCCTGACCCGCAATTCGCACATGCCCAGTGCGTGGTTTACAACAACTGGGCGGCGGAGGCGTATATCCAGTACAGCCCGCGGATGGTGCCGATGGCGTGCCTCGCGACGGGCGACCTCGAAGGCACGCTCGCGGAGATCAAGCGGGTCGCGAAGCTGGGCTTCAAAGGCGTGACGCTGCCGTGCAAGCCGATCTTCGGCGCGCACGACGCGCGGCATCCGAATTACAACTTCGGGATGTTCGATCCGATGTGGGAACTGCTGCAGGCGCACGATCTCGCGATCACATTCCACGTTTCGACCGGACGCGACCCGCGCGCGGCGCGCAAGGACGGCGGCGCGGTTATCAACTACGTATCGCATTCGCTGGCGCCGACGATCGAGCCGGTTGCGAACCTGTGCGCCTCGGGCGTGATCGAGCGCTATCCGAAACTGCGCTTCGGCTCGATCGAGGCCGGGATCGGATGGGTGCCATGGGCGCTGCATGCGATGGACGAGGCTTACGTGAAGCATCACATGTGGTCATTCCCGAAGCTGAAGAAGCTGCCGAGCGAATATTTCCGCTCCAACGGCTTCGCGTCATTCCAGGAAGACCAGCCCGGGCTGGACCTCGCCGAGAAGTACAATCTCACGGGCAATTTCCTGTGGGCCAACGACTATCCGCATCATGAAGGATCGTGGCCCCATTCCGCCGAGGCAATCGAGCGTCAAATGGGCTCGCTCAGCGAGGAGACGCGGGCGAAGATCCTGGGCCTCAACGCGGCGCGGATGTTCAATCTCGAAGTGCGGCGCTACGCGCAGGTCGCCGCCTGACGAAATCATCAGACTCCAACTGGCTTAAATGAAAACGGCCGGAGCTGGCAATCAGCTCCGGCCGTTCTGCTTCTATGGTTCGACGCCTACTTAGAGTTAATACATGGCGTGCTCGGCATGTCCGCGAAGTTGAACCAGTAAGTGTTGCTGGTGCAAGTCGAGTCGCCGGCCGCGTTGATATCGTAGTCGGTGTTGCCACCCGCGGTATTATCGGTGATGAGATCATTTGTATCGCTAATAATGTTGATGCCGAAACCGTCGTTTCCGCTCAACGGGATGAATGAATCGGTACCGGCTAGATCGTCATAGATGTAATTCTTCGATCCGCCGTTGAACTGATAGCCATCCGCAATGTTAGATCCGCTAAGCATCAACGCGACAGTTGAACCAGTCGAGCCGGATTCAAAGACACCGTAGTCGTTTCCGGCAGTGATTCCATTGAAGATCTGTGAGCCGCTCCCACCATCTAAATACACGCCGAACTCCTGTGGTGGCGGAAGCGAACAATTTCCGCCGCTCGAATGCTGCAACGCTCCGGAGAAAAAGTTGGAGAACGATCCACCGGTGCCCAACAACGCTATGCCCGCGGTAAGATTGTTGCTCAGGTTGATGTCATCGCCCGACGAGTTGGTGCCCTCGTCTTCGATTCCGTAGTCGAAGTTCGTGATGACCGAGTTCTCACCCTGGATGAACGTATTCTTAACCTTGGGCTCGATGTGAATACCCGCCGATCCACTCAATTTGCTGCCCGAGATAGTAGTGTTGTTGCAAGGATCGCTGCTCGCGGTATTGAGTATGTCGATCGTCACGTTTGACGCTGCAACCGTGATGCAAGTGCCCGATGCGGTCAGGTTGCCTTTTACCTGATAATAGCCGGAGGTCGAAATCGTCTGGCCGCATGCCGTGATCGGCGGGTTGGGCAAGGCCGCGGCGCTGCCCGCTGCTCCGACTGCGATGCCCATCGCGAGCATCGCGATCTTGATCGAACGGCTCGCGATCGCCGTGTTAAGCTGGTGCAGTTTGTTCATCTTCGATGCTCCTCTTTGTGAACCGTCCCCTCGCGATATGAGCCGGGAATCAAGCACTGCCGGCCCTCATGGTTTCGTGTTTGGATCCCCTTACTGCTTGTTGATACAGCTCGGAACCGCGAAGCCTGCGAAGTTGAAGAAGTAACTGTTCGCAGTGCAGGTTGAGTCGCCGATCGCATACATGTCGATGAAATTATTCGCCGCGGCATTATCGGTCACGATGTAACCGGTCTCGCCCTTTTCGAACACGAATCCAAACTGCCCGCCGCCATTAATAAACTGTCCAGTCGAGGTCAAAACCGTGGTGGTATCGTCGTACACGAGGTTGCTCTTGCCATGCGGGCTGCAGCTCGCGCTTGGATTTGGTTTGCTATTGCAGCCGAACCAGAAGCTCGCGGCCTGAACGCCGCCGGTGGCCGGTCCGGAGTTCACCAGCGAGATTCGGTTGCTGCTCGAGCCGGTACTCCATACACCGTAAATCCCATTGCCTGCGGAAATAGCATTGAAAATCTGGGAGCCGGTCGTGTTTTGGAATTCGACACCGTAGAACTGGGGGCCTTGGATGCCGACGGGAAAACAGTCAGCGCCGCTGGTATCCTGAAGGATACCGGAGAAGAAGTTCGAGAATGAGCTTCCCGTTACCCCCTTCAACAGCAGACCGACGTTGACGTTATTCGTCACGTTGAAATCGTCAGCTATCGCGTATGAACCATCGTCCTCAATACCGGTTTCCCAGCCAGCGATGTTCGAGTTCTGCCCTTGGATGAATACGTTCTTGGCGCTCGACAGGATGTGGATGCCGACTGGGCTCTTCGTAGTGCTGTCTCCTTTGATAAGACGGCCGCTGCACAACGATTCGCCGTTGCTGAGGATGTCCAGGATCACGTTCGACGCGGAAATGTCGATGCAGTCCTTGCCGGGCGCCTGAGTCGAGCTCAGGTTCTGCGTCACCTGGTAAAACCCTGCTTTCGAGATCGTCGTTCCGCATTTCGTGACCGGAATTATGATTGGCGCGGCCTTGGCGCTGCTGGCATTCGCGAATGCGATTCCCATCGCGAGCATCGCGCCAGCGATCCAGCGAACTGACTTGTTTTGCTGGCCCCTAATCATCTTGGAAGATCCTCCTTGAAGATTCGCTCTTGTCCGCACGCGGCTCTGGCTCGATTGCGGAACATCTTGGCTTTCAGTTTCCCTAACGCGCGCATCCCCTTTGTGCTTGGTTTCGGCACGCGCCGCACGGCTCTGGGGTCGCATCGCCAATCCAATGCCCGAGAATGCCTACTTCAAATGACCTTTATCTAGCCCAATCTGAACTACCATCGCCGCCAGCTAAACACAAGGGAACGAAACGTGAGTTGGAATGTTAAACTTTGACGTGAACCAGCGCTGGCCATCTTTGGCTAGCGTTAGCAACTGCGAGAAAATACGCCTTGTAGCACGTCAGAACTTAGCAAAACTTAAGATTTGCGCGATATGCGCCCCGGCGTAGAAAAGGAAAAAATCAGCTTCATAGCGGAATCTTGCTAAAATGGGCGCTGGCCAAAAAACACCGAGTTTATACCGCGTTTCGAGGCAGCAACCGCACCGGCTGGCTTCCTGGCCATCGTTTCGGCCATCTCGCGCACCGATGCCATCAGGTCTTGCTTCCGAACCACTTTGTTTAAGACACCCATCAGAAGGAGCTCCGAAGCGCTATAATGCCGGCACATCAGGATTGCCTCTTTGGCGCGCCACGGGCCAAGGCGATGCGAAAGCACAATCGCCGGCAGGCCGCGAAACGGCACATCGAGGTCAACCTCGGGCACCCAGAACTCGGCCTCCTCGACCGCGATCGCGAAATCGAATGCGAGCGCGAACGACCATCCGCCGCCTACGGCGTGTCCGTTAATCGCGCCGATCGTCACCTGGTCGAGATTTGACAGCACATCGAAAACGCGCCCGATGAGCCGCGGCCACTTGCCGCCCGCAGTCTGGTTGAAGATCTTCCGCTGCTCGCGCGGATCGGTGACGCCCTTGAGCGGCGATGTATCGGCGCCAGCGCAGAAGGTGTTGCCCGCTCCAGTGACGATCAACACGCGCACGGTGCGATCGTCGCGAACATTTTGCACGAGCCGCTCGAACTCGAGGATCACATCCGCGTTGAGACAGTTGCGCCGGTCGGGGCGGTTGAACGTGATCGTCGCGATCGGTCCATCTTGTTCGAAGAGAAAATTTTCGCTCATCGGATTCTGGTCCTCGAGGTCCGCCGCATTATCGCATTCAAGCCTGTCGATGTCGTCGCCGCACCGGTCGCGATGGTGATGCACGCTTCGACCCGCTTTCGGAGCGTAAATCTCTCTATCGCGAGAGTTCTTGTGATGAAGTACGCTCAGGCTACAATAGACCTCAGGAGAAGCGCGAATGATCCAACTCAATTTCCGCCGCTTCGCAATCGCGGCTTTCGCTGTCACCGCACTCGTCATGGCCTCGACGTTGCCTGCGCTCGCCTCGGCAGGTTCGGTCGGCACGATCACTCTGGTCAGCGGCAATGCGTTGCTGCAGCGTGGACCGGCCGCGACGCCGATCACCACCAACGAACCGGTGATGCTGCACGACACGATCACGACCGGACCGGGCGCCGACGTCGGCATCTACATGGCCGACGGCAGCACGCTCTCGATCACCGAATCGAGCATCGCTGAAATCGAAGACAGCACGATGGTCAACGGCAATGCCGTAATCTCACGGGTAAAGCTGATCAAGGGCCGCGTTCACGCCAACGTCCCTGACGTTGCCGGCACGCCGACGCGACGGCTGCAGATCGACTCCGCGAACGCCAACGTCGTCGGGCCCGCGCCCTCATACGTTCACTGAGCTGAGCGCGGCGCGGTTCTGATCGCGGCGCGACATGATGGCGTTGAGCGACCTCGCATGCTCTACTTTCGGACCAGCAGCGAGGCGTTCATCGCATGGATGTGACCAAGATTCCGCCCGGCACCAATCCACCCGACGACATCAACGTACTGATCGAGATCCCGCAAGGCGGGGTGCCGGTCAAGTACGAGCTCGACAAGGTCTCGGGCGCGCTCTTCGTCAGCCGCTTCCTTCATACCGCGATGTTCTATCCCGCTAACTACGGGTTTATCCCGAACACACTGTCTGAGGACGGCGACCCCTGCGATTGCATGGCGCTGTCGCAGGTGCCGGTCGCGCCCGGCGCGGTCATCAGATGCCGTCCGATCGGCGCGCTGCTAATGGAAGACGAAAACGGCATCGACGAGAAAATCCTCGCCGTGCCGCTCGATGCGCTCAATCCCTATTACGATCGCGTCGGCAACTACACCGATCTGCCGCCGATCATGCGCGATCAGATCGAGCATTTCTTCCGCCACTACAAGGACCTCGAGCGCGGCAAATGGGTGAAAGTCAGCGGATGGGTAAATCGCGAGGCAGCGCGCGAGCTCATCACCAAAGCGATCGAACGCTTCAAACCGCACTGATCCGATTCCATATTGCGTTCGGCACACCCCTCAGCTACGCAGAGCGTCGGGTGATGCGGATGAAAAAACTATTACTGATTGCGCTCGTCTTCGCGCTCGCCGGATGCACCGACGTAAAGCAGGACGAGCACGACGTCAAGCAGGACGTAACGCAACTCCAGCAGCAACAGGACGCGGTAAGCGCGTCCGTCAAGAAGATCGAAGTGGTTTCGGGCGCCAAGGTCAAAGGCGCGTCCGACTACACGCTGCTCGGACCGATCGAGGGCTACTGCTTCAATCGCCCGAACTCGACCAGCGGCCAGACCGTCCATGGCGACGGCCTCAAGACCGCGGCCTATCGCAAATACGGCGACCAGGTGAACGCCCTCGTCAACACGACGATCTGGTTCATCCCCGACGATGACTCGCCAACCTACGAACCCTACACCGAAAACGGCTACTTCGAATGCGCCGGCACCGCCGTCCACTTCATCGGGGCCACGACCGCGCCGTAGCCTGTCTGCCAGGCAAGGTATGCCAGCATCGCACCAGCCGTTGGCGCAGACGCCGATCGCGTTTCAGGTGCCACTCGCGGCTCATCGCTTCACCTCGCGTCGCGTACTGCTCCGCATAGAGCAAGAACCACACGCGCCCGCGAGTTGAGCGCGCGCCGGTACCGGCATTGTGCCGCGCGAGGCGCCGGTCCAGATCGGTTGTCCAGCCGACGTAGGTTCGATGGCCGTCCTTATCCAAATTACCGAGAACGTAAACGAAGCATCCCATGGAATCTCTTTCGCCGGAGCGGCGCGGCGCCCATTATTCGACAGTCATTCTGACCAGCTCCGGCGGCGTCACGCGGACATCCACGTCGATCGTTTGATCGCCGCCGCCGAGCGCCACGCCCTTTACCGGCGGCACGTCTGAGTAATCGCGGCCCCAAGCGAGCGTCACGTGGCGGGTCGAGGGCAGCACGTCGTTGGTCGGATCGATGTCGAGCCAGCCGAAGCCCGGGCAAAAGATCGATAGCCACGCGTGCGAGGCATGCGCGCCGATCGCGTTGTCGCCCGTGCGAAGGTACCCGCTCACATAACGCGCCGGCAGTCCGAGCGCGCGCAGGCACGCGATCATCACGTGCGAATAGTCCTGGCATACGCCGTGCCGCGAGCGCATCGCCTCGGTCACGGGCGTCGTCACCGTCGTCGCATCCTGGTCGTACTTGAAATCGGTGAAAATTCGATGGCAAAGGTCCACCGCGCATTCGAGAATCGGCCGCGCCTGGGTGAACGATTGTTCGGCGTACGCCCTGAATTCCGGAGTCGGCGGCACGCGCGGCGAATCGAGCACAAACTGGTAGGCTTCGAAGGTGTCGGCGCTGTCGTGACGCGCGATCGCCTCGCGCACCTGCTCCCACGGCGGCGTCAGCCCCGGATGAATCGCCTGTCCCGCACCGGTTTCAACCAGGCTCGACGCGGTGATCCGCAAAGTCTCGTGCGGCTGATCGATGATGAACGCAGTCACCGGATTGCCGAAGTAATCGGTGCGCGCAACCGACGAATCCGGACGCGGCTCGATCGTCAGCTCATGCTCAATCAACGACTGGCCGTGATCGCTGCGCGGCGCCAGGCGCACTTCGGTGTGGCACAGCGCGACCGTCTCGCTGTAGGTGTAGGTGGTGGTGTGAATCGCGCGCAGGATCATCGTCGAAGCTAGGATGCGGGCAGTTGCCGCGACGCGATCGAATGGTCGAAGTAATCGCGCGCGATCGTTTCCGAAAGCAGTTTCAACCCGTTGCCAACTCCGCCTAGCAAGTTGTCAATTGCGCTCCGCTCGCCGTCTTCGCTCTGCCGAATCAGCTCGGACGCGTCGCCGAGCTGCACCGCCGTGAGCATCGGCACCACGACTCGCCATTCCGCCGAGCGATGCGCACGAAGGCTCTGCTTGGGCAGCTCCTCGACGTGCTCGCGCAGCCGCGCGAGCTGGAACGCCGCTGAACGAGGGTTGGCTTCGTCGAGCAGCAGCAAGTCGAGCACCAGGTCGGCCTGCATCGAAGTGAGGTAGCGCGAGCGATACGTCAGCGAGCTGTCTGCTATTTCAAGCAGCGCCTGCAGCTCGCCCGAATCTTCGTCGCCGCCGAGACTGAGTCCGCTGCGGAGTATCTCGACCACCTGCAGCGCGCGCTCGAGCCGGCGGCCGATATCGAGAAAGCGCCAGCCGTCGCCGCGCGTCATGCTTTCCATCGCGAGACCGCCGAACGCGCTGAGCGTCATGATCGCGTCGTCGAGCAGGCTGCGCGCGCTGGCCATCCTCAGCGGATCGGCTTGCGGCGGCGCGCTGAACTGCTGATCGAACCGATTCAGCACGCGCCACGCATCGGCCGAAAAGCGATCGCGCAGGAGCCATGCGACACGGCGCAATTGCTCGAGCGTCCAGCCGAGGCTGGTCTTCTCCTCCGAGTCGTAGATCATCGCGAGCATCTCGCGCTCGAGCGCCGTCTCACGCCCGTTGGCCGCTCCGCCATTTGTCGAGGCGAGCAGCTTTTGCGGCAGATGCCCGAGTGAGCACAAAATGCGCACCCCTGCTTCGAGACCGGCCGCGCTCGCCGGATCGGATTCCTGCAGCCGCGACAAAATCGCGCGCGCGATGCGCACCGCCGAGTCGACCCGCTCGACGTAACGGCCGAGCCAAAACAGATTGTCAGCGACACGGCTCGGCAGATCGAACGTCGCCCGATTCACTTCAACCGATGTCGACGCGCTCGTCAGCAGCGTGGTCTGCGGCGTCGGGCCGCTCGACAGCACCCAGGTATCCTTGCTGCCGCCGCCGTGCTGCATCGACGCGACCAGCGAATCGAGGCCCGCGGTCATGCGCGTGAGCCCGCCGGGCATCACGATGTACGAGCCTTCGCTCGCGGTGACGTAAACGCGGAGCACCAGATGGCGCGGCGCGAGGTGACCGCCCTCTTCCCACACCGGCACAGTGGAAAGCGACACCTGCTCCTGCGCGACGTAGTTGCGTGGCGTGCGGCGGATTCGCTCGGCGAGTCGCTCCCGCGCCTTGGCGGTGAGCTTGGCGCCGAAGATCGATTCGCGGCGCGCGCCGAGAAACGTCGGCTTGATCACGAGGCGCGAAATATTCTCCGTGACATAGGCGAGCGGCTTCTCCTGTCCGCACCACCACGTCGCAACCGTCGGCATCTTCAGCTCTTCGCCCAGGAGATGCCGGCAGAGGCTCGGCAGAAACGCGGCCGATGCTGCCGATTCCAGCAATCCCGAGCCGAGCGCGTTGACTACCGCGACGTTGCCGAGCCGCACCGCCTGGACGAGGCCGGGCACGCCGAGCACGGAATCCTCGCGCAGCTCGAGCGGATCGCAGAAGCTGTCGTCCTGCCGCCGCATGATCAGATCGACCGGCAGAAGCCCGCCAAGTGTCTTCAGGAATACGCAGTTGTCGCGGACCGTCAGGTCGCCACCTTCGACCAGCGTGTAGCCGAGGTAGCGCGCAAGAAACGCGTGCTCAAAATAAGTTTCGTTGTATGGACCAGGAGTGAGCAGCACGATACGCGGGTTATCGCGATGGCGCGGGACCAGGCTGCGCAGCGTCTCGCGAAAGGCCTGGAAATAATCCGCCAGCCGGCGCACGTGGCTGGCACCGAAAACGTCAGGCAGCACCCGCTGCGAAACTAGCCGGTTCTCGAGTGCATAGCCCGCGCCCGATGGCGCCTGCGTGCGATCGGCAATCACCCACCATTTGCCGTCGGGCGAGCGCGCGAGATCGGCAGAGTAATTGTGCAGGTAGATATTTTCGGGAACGTTGACGTTGCAGCACGCGCGCAGGAATCCCGGGCTGCGAAAAACCAGCTCGGGCGGGAAAAGATTCTCGCGCAGCAGATTCTGCGGGCCGTAGAAATCCGCCAGCATCGCATTGAGCAGCGTCGCACGCTGAACCATCGCGGCATCGATCGCGGCCCATTCGCGTTCGTCGATCACCAGCGGCAGGGGATCGAGCGGCCACGGCCTGTCGGTACTGCGCGGATCGCCATAGACGTTGTAGGTAACCCCGTTGTCGTGCAGCAGGCGGCGGCCTTCCTGCCAGCGGCGCGCGAGGCCCGCCGCGCCCATCATGGCGACCGACTCGGTGAGCCCGCGCCAATGCGGCCGCACCTGGCCTTCGGCCGTGAGCATCTCATCGTGGAAACTCGCGCTCGATTGATATCCCCACGCGGCGGCGAGATTCTGCGCTACGGCGGCCTCCGCCCCGTTCATCTCCCCGTCCTCTATTCCGCGAGCCATGAAAATATCGTACGACTTTGCGCCGCTCGAAGCCTTATAACCCAGAAATGCAGTGTTCTAGTAGCCGCCGTTGCTTGA
>Ga0335073_10009957_pt1 | contig 13341 bp, 11 predicted proteins | sample Lox_Sample_22_FD_207093 | JGI IMG/M metagenome (GOLD analysis project Ga0335073, IMG submission 207093) | Soil microbial communities from Loxahatchee National Wildlife Refuge, Florida, United States - Lox_Sample_2.2 | ecosystem: Environmental > Terrestrial > Soil > Wetlands | place: USA...
CCGGTAGCCGTTGATGAACGTGTTCGACAGGATCCGGTGCAGCCAGGCTCGCAGGTTGGTGCCCGCCTTGAACTGGTGGAAGGCCGCATAGGCCTTCGCAACCGTCTCCTGGACCAGGTCTTCGGCGTCGCTCGGGTTCCTGGTCATGCGGAGCGCGGCCGGGTAGAGCTGGCCCATATAGGGAACAACGTCGCGCTCGAATCGCTCGTCGCGATCGGCCAACTGCTCTACCTGCTTCACACTCTCAAGTTGCGCCACTACCGCTCCGCTCCGCTCGATGAACTGACACTGCTATGACGCAGCGGAGGGCTAACCAGATGCGTGATCTGGGTAACAGAGCGGCTACGGAGCGTTACAGATCAGGGCGATGGCTGACGAACTCGGTCAAAACAGGACCGGACTCAGATCCAGTCGAAGCCACCGGGAGTGCGGAACCACATCCGGGCAAGCCAGGATGAGTAGGGAATGACCTGCGCCGTCAGGACCGGGTAGAGGTACGCGAGGTCAAGCAGCACCATCAGCAGGTAGGCGCCTACCCCGATCGAGCCGATGGCGCGCCTGCCGGGTGCCGCCCTGGCGGGTCCGAGGATGAGGCCAAGGCAGAGGGTGATCGCGATCACCATGAACGGCTCGAACGCGATCGCGTAGTAGAAGAACTCGGTCCGGTTGTCGTGCAGGTAGAACCAGATCCATGGCAGCCAGCCAGCGGCGACGCCGAGCAGGACCGCTCCGGCTCGCCAGTCGCGTCGGGCCGGCCGGTGGAACACGAGATCGCCGACGAGCCCGGTCAGCCACCAGCCCAGGCAGAACAGCAGCGCGAGCGTGCCGCCCCACCACAGCAGCGGGGTTCCGATGGCCAGCACTTCGGCCACCTGGCCCTTGGGCATCGTGCAGCCGCTAGTGCCGTTTGCGCACCAGTAGAACGAGATCGGCCGCTGCAGGACCAGCCAGCCGAACGGGTTGGACTTGTACGACTGGAACGAATGCAGCCCGAGCCCGAACTGCAGCATCCACTGGTTGTAGTGGTACCAGGAGTCAAGCGTCGACCAGATCGGGGTGTGGTTTCCTACCGACGCGGCCCAGTTCCGGTCATAGCCGTCGCTCGTGGCGAACCAGCCACTCCAGGACGCCGTATAGATGGCTGCAGGCACCGCCAGGAACCAGGCAGGCAGCCACTTCAGGTCGCTGCGCAGGCCGCCAGCCAGCCAGTTCGGATAGCCGGCGGCTCGCCGGGCGCCCATGTCCCAGGCGATCGCAAGCCCGGCGAAAGCGATCAGGAAATAGATCCCGGTCCACTTACTCGCGCATGCCGCGCCCAGGCAGAGCCCGGCTGCGACCCGGAGCCACCGGACTCCGAGCTTCGGCCCGGCAATGTCCTGCGGGCCGGCCGCTGCGGCAGCGTCCTTGAGCCTGGCGATCGTTTTGTCCCGGTCGATGACCAGCAGGCCGAATGCGGCGAGTACCCAGAACATGACGAAGATGTCGAGTATGGCGGTACGGCTGAGGACCAGTTCGAGGCCGTCCAGCGCGACCAGCAGGCCGGCGACGCAGCCCAGCATGGTCGAGCGGGTCATGCGGCGGGCGATCCGGGCAGTCATCAGGATCGCCGCCGTGCCGAGGACGGCGACGACGAACCGCCAGCCGAACGGCGTCAGGCCGAATGCCCACTGGCCCACCGCCATCATGATCTTGCCCAACGGCGGGTGAGCGACGAGTTCCCCCTGGTACTGGCCGTGCAGTTTCAGCAGGATGTCCGGGTCGCCGCGGACGAGGAGGTTGTTCACATAGCTGAAGTGCTGAAGCTCAACGCCGTGATGCAGGATCGAGTTCGCGTCGGGTACGTAGTACGTCTCGTCGAAGACGACCGCGTTGGGCTTGCTCAGCCGGTAGAACCGCAGGAAGCCGCCGAAGATCATGATGAGGACCGGCCCGGCCCAGCCCCAGAAGGTGCTGCCGGCTATGAACGCGCTGCTCCTGCTGCTGGCGCGAGCAAGCAGCGAGCCCTGGTCAGCGTCAGGTGCCTGCATCGTCTGGTAGGCATTCATCGACAGCCATCGTAAAGGCCAGAAGGGCTAGCCTGGGCGGCGACATGGATCGAGCCAGCGGGGTCGGCGAAGCGGGTCGCCGGCCAGGTGTCCTCACGGTGGCAGCCGCGCCGATCGGCCAGCCCGCCGATGCGTCGCCCAGGCTCGCTCACGCCATCGGAGACGCCGGCCTGATCGCAGCCGAGGACACCAGGCGGCTGCGCAGGCTCGCCGCCGCGCTGGGCGTCCGGCCAGCCGGCCGCGTCATCTCCTACTACGACGACGTGGAAGCAAACCGGGTGCCGGGCCTGCTCGCCGAACTCACCGCGGGGCAGGACGTCCTGCTGATCACTGACGCGGGCCTGCCGGGAGTCAGCGACCCTGGTTACCGGCTGGTCGCGGCCGCCGCCCAGGCTGGGATCAAGGTGACTGTATTGCCCGGGCCATCCGCGGTCACGACCGCGCTGGTCGTCTCCGGGCTGCCTTCTGACCGGTTCGCCTTCGAGGGCTTCCCGCCACGCCGCGCGGGTGAACGGGCGAGGCGGTTCGCGGAGCTGGCCACCGAGCCCAGGACGCTGGTCTTCTTCGAGTCACCGCGCCGCGTCGCCAGTACCGTCGCAGAGCTAGCGGCCGCGTTCGGTCCGGACCGGCGAGCTGCGGTATGCCGGGAGCTCACCAAGACCCACGAGGAAGTCCTCCGCGGCACGCTGGGCGACCTGGCAGCCCGGCTTGGTGAGGGCGTACTCGGTGAGATCACGCTGGTGGTGGCCGGCGCGCCGGCGCGGAGCGGGCCAGCCGCGTCGGCGGACGCCGTTGCCGAGGTCGAGCAGCGAGTGCGCGCGGGGCTGAGCCGCAAGGACGCTATCGCTGCTGTCGCGTCCGAGCTCGGCCTTCGGAGGCGCGAGCTCTATGCCGCGGTCATCGGAGCCAGCGCAGACGGCCCGGCTGGGCCTGGCTCGGGCGGCGCCGCTCAGCCTGGCGACTAGCCGCAGCGCTTCATGCGTCCGCACACGCAGGTCATGGATCCGCGGACCCTTCATGGGTTCGCATCGACGCTTCATGGGTTGGTATCGGCTCGACGGAGAGTTTGTGCCAGTTTGTGGTCAACGAACGCATGAAACGTGTCCGTGCTAAGGAGATGCGATGTCTGATCACGCTCGTCCGCCGGTGATCTCCGTAATGCTCGCCGTGCCGGATGCGCCGGCCGCGGCACGGTGGTACGCGACCGCGCTCGGAGCGACCGAGCTGTGGAATCTTGGCAGCGTCGTAGGGCTGACCGTGGCCGGCGCTCCGTTCTTGCTCGGCGAGCCGGAGAACAACGGCTGGGACACGCCGGCCGCCCTTGGCTCGCGAACTGTCCGCGTCGAGATATTCGTGGACGACCCGGACAGCCTTATCGCGCGCGCGGTGGCGGCCGGAGCCGACGCCTCCGTCGACCCGATCCGTGATCACCAGGCGCCCTGGGGGGTTCACAGGCAGGGCGGCTTCATCGACCCGTTCGGCCACTTGTGGCTGGTCGGTGACTTCTCGCCGCTCGGGACGGCCACCGGCTGACGGCCATTGGCTGGCCGCCCGCCACTAGGCTGGGGCGTTATGACCAGCCGTCACATTCTGAGCGCTCCGGCGTGGCCGTACGCCAACGGTCCCAGGCACATCGGCCATGTATCTGGCTTCGGCCTGCCCTGCGACATGTTCTCGCGGTACCAGCGAATGTCCGGCAACCCGGTTCTGATGGTCAGCGGCACTGACGAGCACGGCACGCCGATCCAGGTCCAGGCGGACGCCGAAGGTGTGACGGCGCGCGAACTCGCGGACCGCTACAACCGGGTGATCGCCGAGGACCTGGCCGGGCTGGACATGTCCTACGACCTGTTCACCCGGACGACGACCGGCAACCATTACGCGGTCGTCCAGGAAATTTTCCTCGGCCTGTACAACAACGGCTACATCTTTCCGCGCAAGGCACTCGGCGCGGTTTCACCATCGACCGGCCGGACCCTTCCAGACCGATACATCGAGGGCATCTGCCCGATCTGCGGTTTCGACGGCGCGCGTGGCGACCAGTGCGACAACTGCGGCAACCAGCTGGATCCTGCCGACCTGATCAACCCTCGCTCGAAGATCAACGGTGAGACCCCGGTCTTCGTCGAGACCGAGCAGTTTTTCCTCGACCTTCCGGCGTTCGCTGACGTTCTGGGCGGCTGGCTGCAGAGCAAGAGCGGTCAATGGCGGCCGAACGTGCTGAAGTTCGCTCTCAACCTGCTCGATGATCTGCAGCCGCGCGCGATCACCAGGGACCTTGACTGGGGCGTGCCGATCCCGCTGGACGGCTGGCGAGACAAGCCTGACAAGCGGATCTACGTCTGGTTCGACGCGGTCATCGGCTATCTCTCCGCGTCGATTGAATGGGCAAAGCGAACCGGGGACCCGGATGCCTGGCGAGCGTGGTGGCAGTCGCCCGACGCGGACGCGTACTACTTCATGGGCAAGGACAACATCGTCTTCCATGCCGAGATCTGGCCGGCGATGCTGCTCGGCTACAACGGCCAGGGCGCGAAAGCCGGCACGCCCGGCTCGCTCGGTGAGCTCAACCTCCCGGCCGATGTGGTGTCCAGCGAGTTCCTGACGATGGAAGGCAAGAAGTTCTCCTCATCGCGCTCGGTTGTCATCTACGTCCGCGACTTCCTCGCCCGTTACGACGTCGATGCGCTGCGCTACTACGTCGCTGTGGCTGGCCCGGAGAGTCAGGACACGGATTTCACCTGGAGCGAGTTCGTCCGGCGCAACAACGACGAGCTGGTGGCGAACTGGGGCAACCTGGTGAACCGTTCGGTCTCGTTTGCTGCGCGCAACATCGGCCAGGTCCCGGACCCCGGCGACCTCACCGAGGCTGACCGCGCGCTCCTCGACCGGTCCAGGGCAGCGTTCAGCACCGTCGGCGACGCGCTGCGGCGGTGCCGGTTCAAGGCGGCCAGCACTGAGGCCATGCGCACCCTGGCCGAGGCCAACAAGTACCTGTCCGACCAGGCACCATGGAAGCTGCGCGAGTCGGATCCGGACCGGATGCGCACCATCCTGCACGTCGCGCTCCAGCTTGTTGACGACGGCAAGACGCTGCTCACCCCGTTCCTGCCGCGGTCGTCGCAGAAGGTCTTCGAGATGCTCGGCGGGACTGGCGAGTGGTCAGGTATGCCGCGAATCGACGAGGTAAGCGAGGACGGCGGGGCCCCTTACCCGGTGATCACCGGGGACTACCGGACCGCGGCGCGCTGGGAGTCGATGCCGGTCAAGCCGGGAACTCCGCTCGGCGTGCCCGCCCCGCTCTTCGCCAAGCTGGATTCCTCGGTGATCAGTGAGGAGCTGGCCCGGCTGGAGGCGAAGTGACCGCGCTGGAACGCGAATGACCGACGGGACGGACAGATTCGGGCCGGGCTCCGGCGTCGGCAGACCGCAGGCGCCGCCCCCGCAGCCGCTTCCGGCTCCGGCGTTCGATGGTCACTGTCATCTCGACATGATCGATATGGCGGTCGCTGACACGCTCGCGCAGGCCGCGGCCGCTGGCGTCAGCCGGGTGATCACAGTGGGCGTGGACACCGCGTCGTCGCAGTGGTCTGCGGACTGTGCGGCTTCGTTTCCCTCCGTATATGCAGCGGTGGCGATCCACCCGAACGAAACCGCAGCCGCCGCCGCTAGGCCTGCGGAACGAGATGCCGTGCTGGCCGAGATTGCCAGGCTAGCCGGGCTGCCGCAGGTCCGTGCCGTCGGCGAAACCGGGCTGGATTACTACCGCGACAACGCGCCGCCGGAGGTGCAGCGGGACTGGTTCCGGGCGCACATCGAGATCGCCAAGCAGGCGGGAAAGCCGCTGATGATCCACGACCGGGACGCGCACGAAGACGTGCTGGCCATCCTCGCCGCGGATGGCGCGCCGGATCAGGTGATCTTTCATTGCTACTCCGGCGACGCCGAGCTAGCGGAACGCTGCGCGGCGGCCGGATACCTGCTGAGCTTCGCCGGAACCGTCACCTTCGGGAACGCGACCGACTTGCGCGAGGCTGCTGCCGTCGCGCCGGCCGAGCTGATCCTGGCCGAGACCGACGCGCCGTTTCTGACGCCGTCCCCGAACCGCGGTAAGTCCAACGCGCCCGCGCAGGTCGCGCACACGGTACGCGCGCTCGCCGCGGTTAAGCAGATGGACGTCGCCAAGATGTGCGCGGTTATTGAGACCAACGGCGAGCGGGTCTTCGGGCCTTGGCCAATCTGACGCCGTTGCCGGCGGCCAAGCTGCTCGGGCCGACCGAGATCAGGGAGCTGGCAGCCCGGCTCGGCATCCAGCCATCAAAACGACTCGGCCAGAACTTCGTGGTCGACGGGGGCACCGTCAGCCGGATCGCCGCGCAAGCTGACCTGAGTCCGGACGATGTCGTGCTGGAGGTCGGGCCGGGTTTCGGATCGCTCACGCTGCCGCTGCTGGCCGCCGCGCGCCAGGTGATCGCGGTCGAGGTGGACGCCGCGCTGGCCGCCGAGCTGCCGGCAACGGTGGCTGACCGCGCCCCTCAGCTAGCCGGGAGGCTCGACGTGGTGACGGCCGACGCAGCCAGGGTGACTGCGCTGCCGGGCGCCGGGCTGCCAGGCGAGCCGCCCACGGTGCTAGTCGCGAATCTGCCGTACAACGTTTCGGTCCCGGTGGTTCTGCACTTGCTGGCCACCGTGCCGTCCCTGACGCGAGGCCTGGTGCTGGTGCAGGCGGAGGTTGCCGACCGGATGTGCGCGCCGCCGGGCAGCAGGACCTACGGGGTGCCGTCGGCGAAGCTTGCCTGGTTCGCTACTGCGCGCCGGTCTGGTTCGGTCGGCCGGGCGGTGTTCTGGCCGGTTCCGCGAGTTGATTCCGGGCTGGTGTCGCTAGTGCGTCTCAGCGATGCCGAGGCTGCCTCGGTGCGTGGCACGGCGCCGCGCCCGGCGACATTCGCGGTCATCGACGCCGCGTTCTCGCAGCGCAGAAAGACGTTGCGGGCAGCGCTGGCGGCCTGGGCTGGCTCACCCGCCGACGCCGAGGCCGTGCTCCGGGCAGCGGGCGTTGACCCAGCGCTACGCGGCGAAGCGCTCGGCATCGCCGACTTCGCGCGCATAGCCGCTGCTGCCGCAGGTTCACCTGGTCCGGATACGATCGGCAAGTCGTGATCTCAGCAACCAGGCAGGCTCCGGCAGCAGTCACCGTCCGGGTGCCTGCGAAAGTTAACCTCCAGCTCGCCGTCGGCTCGCCCCGCGCCGACGGCTATCACCCGCTCGTGACCGTCTTCCACGCTGTCGCACTCTTCGACGAGGTCACCGTGCTGCCAGCGGAGAAGACCTCGCTGTCCGTACACGGTGAGGACGCGGCCTCGGTCCCGCGGGACCGCTCGAACCTCGCCTGGAAAGCGGCCAGCGCGCTAGTACAGGCCGCGGGGCTGCGTGGCTCGGCCGTGGAGATCCGCATCAGGAAGCGAATACCGGTCGCGGCCGGACTGGCGGGCGGTAGCGCGGATGCTGCCGCAACGCTGCTGGCCTGCAACGAGCTGTGGCAGACCGGACTGTCCCAGCGCGACCTCGCCGAGCTCGGCGCCGGGCTCGGCAGCGACGTCCCGTTCGCGCTGCTGGGCGGCACCGCCGTGGGGCGGGGCCGGGGCGAGCACCTGACCCCCGCGCTGGCGGCTGGCAGTTATCACTGGGCGCTCGCGTTCGGTCACGAGGGCCTGTCCACGGCTCAGGTCTACGCAACCTGCGACCGCCTCAGGGCGGTGCGCGCGGCCGCTGGTGACCGGCCCGGGCCGGCTGAGCCGGAGCTGAGCAACCCGCTGATGACGGCTCTTCGGTCGGGCGACCCGGCGAGGGTCGGGCCGTTGCTGTTCAACGACCTGCAGCCAGCCGCACTGTCGCTGCAGCCGGAGCTGCGGCGGACGCTGACGGCCGGACGTGAGCACGGCGCGCTCGGAGCCATCGTGTCGGGCTCGGGCCCGACGTGCGCGTTCCTGGCGAGTGACGCCGCGCACGCGCGTGATCTCGCAGTCGCGCTGACCGGGGCTGGCGTGTGCCGCGCCGTCGCTCGGGCGAGCGGGCCAGCCCCCGGCGCCGTCGTCGTCCGCGACCGCCAGCCATCCTGACGACACGGCCATCCTGACGACACGGCCATCCTGACGACACAGCCATCCTCACAACCGGCATCGCAAATGAACCTGGTCAACCTGGAGCTCGCAGCCAAGGCCTACCACGAGCACGTCCTTCTCGATCGCGTCTCGCTGGGAGTCTCGGCCGGGCAGCGCATCGGTGTCGTCGGCCGCAACGGAGCCGGCAAGACGACGCTCCTCGCCGCGCTTGCCGGGACGGAGCGCCTGGACTCTGGCCGGGCCACCAAGGCGCGCGATATCACCATCGGCTACCTGCCGCAGGCAGAGCAGCTGACCGGATCGGTGAACGAGGTTGTGCTGGGCGGCGTGGCGGAGCACGAATGGGCTGCCGACTCACGCAGCCGGTCCGTCGTCGAGGCTCTGCTCGGCGGCATCGACCTGACCGCTGATGTGCGGCAGCTGTCTGGCGGTGAGCGCCGCCGGACGGCACTGGCCGCGCTCTTGCGCCGCAGCTACGACTTGCTGCTGCTGGACGAGCCGACGAACCACCTCGACATCGAGGCGATCAACTGGCTGGCGGGCTACTTGAAGCAGTACGAGACCAGCTATGTGATCGTCACGCACGACCGCTGGTTCCTGGACGCCGTGACCGAGGAAACCTGGGAGCTGGCCGACGGTCAGGTGCACGCCTACGACGGCGGGTACTCCGCGTACGTGCTTGCCAAGGCCGAACGCACGCGGCTGGCAGCTGCACTCGACCAGCGCCGGCGCAACCTGATGCGCAAGGAACTCGCCTGGCTCCGTCGCGGGCCGCCGGCCAGGACAAGTAAGCCGAAGTTCCGGATCGAGGCCGCCACGGCGCTGATCGCGGATGAGCCGCCGGCCAGGGACAGCGTGGAGCTGTCCCGCCTGGCCACGACCCGGCTGGGGAAGACGGTCCTCGAACTTGAGGACGTCTCGGTTACGGCAGGTGACCGGCTCCTGCTGAGCGACGTCAGCTGGCAACTCGGCCCCGGCGACCGGGTGGGCATTGTCGGCGTCAACGGCACTGGCAAGACGACACTGCTCAGGCTGCTATCCGGAGACCTGCCGGTGCCGGAGGCCGGACCCGTCGCCACTACCGGGCAGGTGATCAGGGGAAGCACCGTGCAGCTCGGTTACCTGACCCAGGAACCGCCGGCCGTGGATCCCCACCTGCGGGTGCTGGAGGCAGCCGAGCGGGTACGGGGCTCGGCGGTCATCGGCAAGCGCGAGCTCTCGGCCAGTCAGCTATTGGAGCGCCTGGGCCTGCGCGGCGAGAGGCAGTGGACGCGGGTCGGTGAGCTGTCCGGCGGGGAGCGCCGCCGTCTTCAGCTGCTGCTGATCATGCTGTCCGAGCCGAATGTGCTCCTGCTCGACGAGCCAACCAACGACCTGGACATCGAAACGCTGACCGAGCTAGAAGACTTGCTGGACGGCTGGCCCGGATCGGTGGTCGTGGTCAGTCACGACCGGTACTTCCTGGAGCGCGTTACCGATCACGCGCTTGCGCTCGTTGGCAATGAGCTGGCATTTCTCCCTGGCGGCATCGATGAATACCTATCCATCCGGGAACGGGCAGTTGCCGCAGGCGGCCCTGGCCCAGCCGGGCAGGTACCTGGCGGGCCGAAGGACAGCGGCAGTTCGCCTGCCAGCGGTCCCGCTGACGGCGGGTCTGGTGCCGACCGCGCATCTGCCGACCGGCCGTCAGCAGCACAGCAGCGAGCAGGCCAGAAGGAGCTGACCAGGCTGGAACGGCAGATCGCCAGGCTGACCGACAACGAAGCACGGCTGCACGCGGATCTGGCCGGCAGCGCCAGTGACTATGCCAGGCTCCTGGAGCTCGGCGAGCAGCTGCGCGCGCTCGAGGCGGAGCGCAGTTCGCTTGAGGAGCGCTGGCTCGAGGTGGCCGAAGAACTCGGCGGCTGACGACGTCGGCCGGGGTCGCCGTGGGCCCCGCATTCCACTTAGCACGCGAAACCGCCCTCATAACTCCGGCATAACGATAGATAACGGCACGCTAGACGGGCGGGATTGAGTGCTAAGTCAGCGATTCAGCCGAGGATCAGCCGCCGCCCGGGTCTCCGGCATATAAGTCTCCGGCGTCGAATGGGGCCAGCAGGACTCGCAGCAGCCCGGCGAGTTGCTTCTGCTGCTGGGTATCGAGCCCGGTGAGCAGCGCCTCCTCGCCTGCCAGCAGGGCAGCGAAGGCGGCGTCAACCGTCTGCATCCCGTCGCCGGTGAGCTGGACGAGCACACCGCGTTTGTCTTGGGGATCGCGTCGTCGGCTGACCAGTCCGGCTGCCTCGAGCCGGTCGATCCGGTTAGTCATGGTCCCGGACGTGACGAGCGTTGTCCGCACCAGAGCGCCAGGGCTGAGCTGATATGGAGGACCTTGGCGGCGTAGCGCGGTGAGCACGTCGAACTCCCACGTCTCCAGGCCGTGCGCGGCGAAGGCCAGCCGCCTCGCGCGGTCCAGGTGACGCGCGAGACGGGAGACCCGGCTGAGTACCTGCAGCGGGCGTACGTCAAGGTCGGGTCGCTCGGCTTGCCAGCGTGCGACGATCTCGTCGACCTCGTCACTGACTGGCCGGCCGGTGCCGGCCGGCTGGCCTGCGTGCGCTGGCTCACGGGCAGGTGCCATGGCACGAGCATATCTCTTGACATCGAGACTTCCAGCGGAGTAAAAACAGGAGCAGAATTTATCTCTCGATATCAAGATAATTGGAGAGAGCTTTATGTGGGACCCCGCGCAGTACCTGCACTTCGCCGATGAGCGTTCGCGCCCGTTCTACGACTTGACCGGACGCATTGGTGCCGCCGCGCCCGGTTATGTGGTGGACCTTGGCTGCGGCCCCGGCCAGCTGACCGCGGCGCTGGCTGTCCGCTGGCCGCAAGCCGACGTGCTCGGCACCGACTCATCGGCCGAGATGATCGCGGCTGCGCAGCAGGCCGATTACGGCGAGGCCGCACGTAGCGGGCGGCTGAGCTTCGCGGTCGGGGACGTCAACGACTGGCAGCCTGACCGGCCGGTCGACGTGATCGTCTCCAATGCGGTGCTGCAATGGGTGCCGAACCACATGCAACTGCTGCCCTGCTGGGCGGACTTCCTTGCGCCCGCCGGCTGGCTCGCTTTCCAGCTGCCGGGAAACTTCGACCAGCCGAACCATGCCGTCTTGCGCGAGCTGGCAGGCTCAGCCCGGTGGCAGGACCAGCTGGCTGATGTCGAGCTGAACCGCCAGGCAGGCGATCCTGCTCAGTACCTCGACCTGCTGGCCGGCCTGGGCTTGACCGTCGACGCATGGGAGACCACGTACCTGCACGTGCTCCAGGGCAGCGACCCGGTGACGGACTGGTACAAGGGCACCGGACTGCGGCCGGTCCTCGCAGCGCTCGACACGGCTGACGCCGACGAGTTCCTGGCGGAGTACTCCAGGCGAGTCCGGGAGTACTACCCGGCTTCCCGGTACGGCACTGTGCTGCCGTTCCGCCGCGTGTTCGTGGTCGCGAGGCGCGGCTAAGTGCCCGTTTCCTGCTTGCTACTTGCCCTGGCGGAGCAGCTCGACCGCTTCGGGAGACAGTCGCGGCTTGGGGTCGAGCTCACGCATCCCGTTCCAGGCGAGGTTCACCAGGTGGGCGGCCATCTCCTCGAGCTTCGGCTTGCGAGCGTCCAGCCACCACTGGCCGGCTGAGGCCACCATGCCGACGAGCATCTGGGCGTAGACCGGAGCGAGCTTCGGGTCGTAGCCCCTGGCCTTCAGGACGTCGCCGAGGAGGTACTCCACCTGGCTGGCGATGTCACTGATCAGGCTGGCAAAGGTGCCTGAGCCTGAGGTCGGGTTGGAGTCGCGGACCAGGATGCGGAAGCCGTCGGAGTTCTCCTGGATGTAGCGCAGCAGCCCTACAGCGGCGACCTCGAACTTGGCCATGGTGTCCTCGCCGTCGAGGAGCCTGGTGGCCATGGTCAGGAATCGCTCGACTTCGCGGTCGACGACGACGGCGTACAGCCCCTCTTTGCCGCCGAAATGCTCGTAGACGACCGGCTTGGAAACGCCAGCCTGGGCGGCGATCTCCTCAATGGAGGTGCCGTCCAGGCCGCGTTCGGCAAAGAGCCGCCTGCCAATATCGAGGAGCTGCTCGCGCCGCTCCTTTCCGGTCATGCGCTTGCGACTGCTCGAAGGGGGTTGATTTGTCACGACTCCATCATGGTCGGTCAGGCCGCCGTCCGGCCAATCGGCTCGGCGGCAGCGCGTCGGGTCATCGAGCCGAGCCGCCTGGTGCCGGTCTTCTTCGCGCTCAGCCTGGCCTCGTCCGGCCACCGGACGTCGTAGACCCAGCCGAATTTCTCGCAGAACCAGATCAGCCGCGCGGCGATGTCGATCTGGCCGCGCAGGGCGCCGTGCCGCGCGCAGGTGGGGTCGGAGTGATGCAGGTTGTGCCAGGACTCCCCGAAGGACAGCACGGCCAGCCAGTTGACGTTCCGTGACTTGTCCCTGACCTCGAACTCTTCCTTGCCGAAGGTGTGGCAGATCGAGTTGATCGACCAGGTCACGTGATGCAGGAAGGCGATCCGGACCAGGGTGGCCCAGAAGAACGCGGTGAGAGCGCCCCACCACGACCAGGCCCAGAGTCCGCCGATGAGGGCCGGGGCGAGCATCGAGATCGCGACCAGTACCGGGAACAGGCGTGAGATCCCGGCGATCTTCTTGTCAGCCTGCAGGTCGGGGCAGAACTTCTCCTTCGATGTGCGATCGCCGTCGAACAGCCAGCCGACGTGCGCCCAGGCCAGGCCTTTGGCGAGCGCTTTCCAGTCGTCGCCGAAGCGCCACGGCGAATGCGGGTCGCCCTCCCGGTCGCTGTACTTGTGGTGCCGTCTGTGGTCGGCCACCCAGTTAATCACCGGGCCCTCGACCGCGAGCGACCCTGCGATCGCGAGCGCAACCCGCATGGCGGGCTTGGCCTTGAAGGATGAATGGGTGAAATAGCGATGGAAGCCCATCGCTATGCCGAGGCCGGAGATGTAGTAGAACGCCACCGCAAGGACCACGTCGTGCCAGCCGAGGCCCCAACCCCAGGCCAGCGGGATGGCCGCGATCAGCGCGAGCAGCGGAACGGCGACGAAGACCCCGACCAGAACCTTCGACGCCGTACTTTGCGGCTTGTCCTGCAGATCACTGAGCGGCGCCCTGACATCA
>Ga0335073_10009958_pt1 | contig 13341 bp, 10 predicted proteins | sample Lox_Sample_22_FD_207093 | JGI IMG/M metagenome (GOLD analysis project Ga0335073, IMG submission 207093) | Soil microbial communities from Loxahatchee National Wildlife Refuge, Florida, United States - Lox_Sample_2.2 | ecosystem: Environmental > Terrestrial > Soil > Wetlands | place: USA...
CGGTGACCGTCAGGCAATCACCGTCGAGGAGCCCCGCCGCCAGAAGCTCGCGCATGACGACCGGGACGCCGCCGATGCGGTCGATGTCGGCCATGTGGTAGCGGCCGTGGGGCTTCGTGTCCGCGATGTGGGGCACCCTCGCCCCGATCCGGTTGAAGTCGTCGAGGACCAGGTCCACCCTCGCCTCGTTCGCGATCGCCAGCAGGTGGAGGACCGCGTTGGTGGACCCGCCCAGGGCCATCACGACGGCGATGGCGTTCTCGAACGCCGCCTTGGTCATGATCTGCCGGGGCCGGATGCCCTCGGCGAGCATGCGCACGACGGACTCCCCCGAGGCGTGGGCGTAGTCCTCGCGCCGGCGGTCGACCGCAGGTGCCGACGAGCTCCCGGGCAGCGCCATCCCGAGGGCCTCGGCGGCGGACGCCATCGTGTTGGCCGTGAACATCCCGGCGCAGGAGCCCTCGGTCGGGCAGGCGTTGTGCTCGATCAGGGAGAGCTCCTCGTCGCTCAGCGCGTCGACGGCGTGGGCCCCCACGGCCTCGAAGACGCTCACGATGTCGAGCGACCGGTTGCCCGCGCGACCCGGCAGGATCGTGCCGCCGTAGAGGAACACGGCGGGGAGGTTGAGGCGCGCCGCCGCCATCAGCATCCCGGGGAGGGACTTGTCGCACCCGGCCAGGGCGACCAGGCCGTCGAAGCGCTCCGCGTGCATCATGAGCTCCACGGAGTCGGCGATCACCTCCCGACTGACCAAGGAGGCGCGCATCCCCTCGTGGCCCATCGAGATCCCGTCGGAGACGGCGATCGTCACGAACTCCAGGGGGAAGCCCCCGGCCGCGCGCACGCCCTCCTTGGCCCGCCCGGCCAGGCGGCTGAGCGGAAGGTTGCAGGGGGTCACCTCGTTCCAGGAGGAGGCCACGCCGACCTGCGGCTTGTCCCAGTCGTCGTCGGTCATGCCGACGGCCCGCAACATGGCGCGGGCCGGGGCCTTGGCGGGACCCTCGGTCACCTCGTAGCTGCGGGGCTTGAGTCCGGGGCGTTCGGCCGGGCCGGGCGCGGACGATCCTTCGGAATCGGTGCTCATGTCCCGAGCTTACGTCGCGACCCGCGGTCGCAGGATGGCCGGCCTTGGGGGCCCGGGCCCTCGGACCCTGTGCTCAACCCCTGTGCTCAGCCCCCTGTGCTCAGCCCCCTGTGCTCAGCCCCCTGTGCTCAACCCCTGCGGGCACGGAGCTCGGCGGCGACCTGCTTGCCGTCCGCCCGGCCCTTGGTGGCGCCCATCACCTTGCCGATGAAGAACCCCGCCAGTTTGTCCTCGCCCTCGAGGTAGCGCCCCCATTCCCCGGGGTTCTCCGAGATGACCTGACCCACCACGTCCGCCAGGGAGTCGGAGGACATCGCCTCGAAACCCCGCTCGGCGGCGATGGTCCGGGGATCCCCCCCCTTGGCGAGGAGCTCGGCGAGGACGGTCTTGGCCTGGGTGGCGCTCAGCTCACCTCCGGCCTCCATCGTGAGCAGCTCGGCGAAGGCGTCGGGATCCACGCTCACCCCGCCGTCGCTGCGCGCCGCCACCTCGTTGGCCACCCGGGCCAGAGCGAGCCCCACCGGTGCGCCGCGTTCGACCGCGGCGGTCACCAGGTCGTCGAGTCCCTGGACCACGACGGTGCGGACCTGGTCGACGGCGGCATCGTCGCGCTCGTCCCCGACGGCGGCCAGGAGCCGGGCCCGGCGCTCCGCGGGCAACAGGCCGAGCCCCGCCACCACCTCGCGCTGCCACTCGGCTCCGGGGTCGACCGGAACGAGGTCGGGCTCGGGGAAGTACCGGTAGTCGTAGGCCTCCTCCTTGGACCGCATGGAGACGGTTCGCCCGGCCGCCTCGTCCCAGTGGAGCGTCTCCTGCACCACCTTCCCTCCCGCCGAGACGAGCGCCACCTGGCGCTCGCGCTCGTGCTCGAGGGCGCGGACGAGCGAGCGCAGGGAGTTGAGGTTCTTGATCTCGCAGCGGGTGGACAGCTCCTCGACGCCCTTGGGCCGCACCGAGATGTTGGCGTCGACCCGGACCGAGCCCTCCTCCATCCGGCCGTCGGAGGCGCCGGTGGCGACGAGGATGGCCCGCAGCTCGTCGACGTAGGCACGCGCCTCGAGCGGGGACCGGATGTCGGGTTCGCTCACGATCTCCACGAGGGGGACGCCGGCCCGGTTGTAGTCCACGAGCGAGTGGTCGGCGTCGCTGATCCGCTTGCCGGCGCCGACGTGCGACGTCTTGCCGGTGTCCTCCTCCATGTGGGCCCGCACGATCCCGACCCGGTCGCCGGCCGCCGTCTCGAGCCACCCGCCCACGTTGATCGGCTCGTCGTACTGGCTGATCTGGTAGTCCTTGGGCATGTCGGGATAGAAGTAATTCTTGCGGTGGAACGACGAGGGTCGGATCTCGCAATGCAGGGCCGTCCCGATCCTCATGGCCAGCTCCACGGCCTGACGGTTGAGCACGGGCAGCGAGCCGGGCAGGCCGAGGCACACCGGGCAGACGTTGGTGTTGGGCTCGTCACCAAACGAGTTGCGGCATCCGCAGAACAGCTTCGTGACGGTCTGGAGCTCCGCGTGGACCTCGAGACCGATCACGCTCTCCCACTCGACGTCGTCCCCCTGGGGAACCGCGTCGCCGGCCGGCGCGACGGGCGTCATGACGTCGACAGCACGGCGTCCTCGAGCACGCGTGCGACCTGGAAGACGAGGGGCTCGCCGTACGCGGGCACGAGCACCTGCACACCGATCGGCAGCCCGTCCTCGCCCGAGCCCACCGGGACGCTGATGGCCGGCGCACCGGTCAGGTTGGACGGGATCGTGCAGACGTCGGATCGGTACATGGAGAGGGGGTCGTCCGTCTTGGCACCCATGGTGAAGGCAGTCGTCGGTGACGTCGCTCCCAGCAGCGCGTCGACCTCACCATAGGCGCGCCCCATGGCCTCGATCAGCACGGTCCTGACCCGCTGGGCCTGCCCGTAGTAGGCGTCGTAGTAGCCGGCGGAGAGCGCATAGGTGCCGAGCATGATCCGACGCTTGACCTCCGGCCCGAAGCCGGCCGCCCGGGTCGCCGCGTTCATGCGGGCGACGTCGGGGGCGTCCACGCGCAGGCCGTAGCGCACCCCGTCGTAGCGCGCCAGGTTGGACGACGCCTCGGCGGGCGCGATCAGGTAGTAGGCCGAGAGGCCGTAGCGGACCTCGGGCACGGAGATCTCGACGACGCTCGCTCCGGCCCGGTCGAGGACGTCGGCCGCACGGCGAACCTGCGCGGCCACGTCCGGGGCCATCTCGTCGACCAGTTCGGTCAGGACGCCGATGCGCCGCCCCTCGACGCCGTCGTCGAGGGCGGCCAGGTCCACCGCGGCGGCATCGGGCAGGGAGGTGCTGTCGCAGGGATCGTGACCGCAGATGACGTTGTAGAGCGCCGCCGCGTCACGGACCGTCCGGGCGAAGGGCCCGATCTGGTCGAGCGAGCTCGCAAAGGCCACCAGGCCGTAGCGCGACACGGCGCCGTAGGTGGGCTTCATGCCGACCACCCCGCACAGGGAGGCGGGCTGGCGGATGGATCCGCCCGTGTCGGAGCCGAGCGCCAGGGGCACCATGCCCGAGGCGACGGACGCGGCCGAGCCACCGCTCGAGCCGCCGGGCACCCTGGCCGGGTCCCAGGGATTGGCCGTCGGGCCGAACGCGGAATTCTCCGTCGACGAGCCCATCGCGAACTCGTCCATGTTGGTCTTGCCGATGGTCACCGCCCCCGCGGCGCGCAGCGACGTGACGACCGTGGCGTCGTAGGGCGGATGCCAGTGCTCGAGGATCCGCGAGCCGCACGTCGTGCGGACACCCCGGGTGCAGAGGTTGTCCTTCAAGGCGATCGGCACGCCGGCGAGCGGGCCGGGGTCGCCGCCCTGGGCGACGGCCCTGTCGATCCCGTCCGCCGCCTCGAGCGCCGACTCTTCGGTGACCGTGACGAAGGCGTGGAGCTGGGGATCGTGGAGCGCGACGCGCTCGAGCGCTTCCTCGACCGCCTGGCGCGCCGAACGCTCCCCGGAGCGGACCTCGGCGGCGAGCTCGAGGGCCCCGGGCGTCGGGGAGGTTCCGCTCAAGGCGCCTCCCCCACGATCCGGGGGACCTTGAAGCGGTGGTCGTCCACCTCCGGCGCCTCCGCCAGCACCTCGTCCCGGTCGAGGCCCGGTCGGGGCTCGTCGGGACGGAGCACGTTGGCGAGCGGCTGGGGGTGGGCCGTCGGCGGGACGTCGCCGAGTTGCAGCGCAGCCACGTCCGCGGCGTGGCCCAGGACCGAGGCCAGCTGCCCGGTGAAGAGGTCGAGCTCCTCGGGCGTGAGGTCCAGGCGGGCCAGCTTGGCGACGTGCGCCACCTCTGCCCGATCGATGGGGGGCGGTACGGCGCTCAACGCAGCGGGTGGCGGAGTCGGTGGGTCGGGCGCCGATCGGTCGGTACTCGGATCACGGTGCCGTCGGCGGGCAGGCGGATCACGGGGCCGCCGACGTCACTCGGGCGACGAAGTCCACGGTCCTCGAGGTGACCTCGTCGCGGTCGTAGTCGAGGGTGGCCACGTGGTAGCTGCGCTCCAGCCAGACGCGCTCACAGGGGCCCCCGACCGCTTTCATCAGGAAGTCCCCGGACGTCGGGGGTACCACGTGATCCTGCCGGCTCGACAGGAGGAGGACCGGGCAGCGCACCCGATCCAGTCCGGATGCGACCTCGTCGACCCCGTCGAAGAGCGAGAGCAGGGGGGCCAGCGGGGTCTCGTCGTAGGAGAGCTCGGTCACCCCCGGAATGGCGATGTCGGAGCCGATGGCGTCCATCACGGTCGTGCCGGCCGCCAACAGGTCGGCCAGGCCCTGCCGGAGGGTCGGGTCGCTGGGCTCTACCAGCGGGTTGACGAGCACCAGTCCGGCGATCTCGGGGTCGAGCTCGGCCAGCTGGAGCGCGAGGGTGCCGCCCATCGAGAGGCCGACCACGGCCACCGTGGTGCAGCGCGACGCCAGCTCGCCGAACGCCTTCTGCGCCACCGACGCCCAGTCGGACCACGTGGTCTCGACCATGTCCGCGACCGAGGTGCCGTGGCCCGGCAGGAGCGGAAGCTCGACCGTGAGCCCGACGTTGGCCAGGGCCTCGGCGATCGGCCGCAGGGACGCCGGCGAACCGGTGAAGCCGTGGAGCACCAGTGCGCCGACGGGACCGCCCTCGGCCGAGAAGGGCTCGGCTCCGGGAAGGACCGGCGCGGTCATCTGGCGACTGCCGAGGGACGAGGCTCAAACACTGTCAGGCATGCTACCGAGCGCCGGTAACGTACCTCCGCCGGAGCGAGGCGGACGTGGAGGAAGACCAGATGGCGTACCCGTTCCTGAACGAGGAATGGATCGACGAGGCCCGGCGGATCCGAGCCGAGTTCCATGGGAAGGTCCAGCCCCTCCCCCATCCCGTGAGGATGAACCTGGTCGTGACGGAGGTCCCCTTCGGAGGGGGCCAGCTCGACGCCTACCTGGACACTTCCGAGGGCGAGCTCGACCTGGAGACGGGTCACCTCGAGGACCCCGACCTCTCGGTCACCGTGGACTACGAGACGGCCAAGGCCATCCTCGTGGACGGCAACTCGCAGGCGGCCATGCAGGCGTTCATGATGGGCCGAGTGCAGATCCAGGGGGACATGACCAAGCTGCTGGCGCTCCAGACGTCGCCGGCGGACCCCTCGACGCAGGAGCTCGCCGCGAGGATCCGCGAGATCACCGAGTAGGGCGGGCCTGGTCGCGGGCGAGCGCCGGCCCGGCCGCCCGGCCCGAGCACCGGCCGGATCGTCAGGGGCGCAGGAGCGCCACCATCTCCGCCTCGAGCTCGGGGACCGTCCAGCGGTACTGCCGCTCGAGGGTGTCGGTCATGGTCCAGTTTTGGAACGTCCGGATCGTGCCACCCTGCACGAAGAACACCCGTCCGTTGGCCGGGCAACCCTCGGTCGACAGGTAGGCCACGAGTGGGGACACGTTGGCCGGGTCCCAGATGTCGAAGGTGCCGGGATCCGAGGGCTTGCCCACGATGTCGGAGAGGCCCGGGGTGCCCTCCGTCATGCGGGTACGCGCCGCGGGGGCGATGGCGTTGACCCTCACCCCGTAGCGCGAGAGCTCCTGGGCGGCGATGACGGTCAGCGCGGCGATTCCCGCCTTGGCCGCGCCGTAATTGGTCTGGCCGGGGTTCCCGAGGAGGCCCGAGGTCGAGGAGGTGTTGACGACCGCCGCCTTGACCTCTCGGCCCGCCTTGGTCCGCTCCCGCCAGTAGGCGGCGGCGTGCCGGGTGGGGACGAAGTGGCCCTTCATGTGGACGTGGACGACGCTGTCCCAGTCCTCCTCGCTCATGTTCACGAGCACCCGGTCGCGGAGGATCCCGGCGTTGTTGACCAGCACGTGGAGGTCGCCGAAGGCTTCGATCGCCGCCTCGACCAGGCGCTTGCCACCGTCCCAGTCGGCGACGTCGTCCCGGTTGGCGATGGCCTCCCCGCCGATCTCCTTGATCTCGTCCACGACCTGCTGCGCGGCGGTCCGGTCGTCGCCGGAGCCGTCGACCGCACCCCCGAGGTCGTTGACGACCACCTTGGCGCCCTCGGAGGCGAAGAGCAGCGCGTGCTCGCGACCGATCCCCCGACCCGCCCCGGTGATGATCGCCACCCGACCGTCCAACGCGCCCATCTGCTGGCTCCTCGCTCCGCTGCTATCCGTGCCGCCCCGAACGTCCGGAGAGGCCACATCCGCCCGCCTCCGGCCGACGGAAGACCACAAGGGTAGCCAATAGCTACCGACCGCCCTGTATTTCTCCTGGTGGCAGCGGCCCGGCAGGGCGGGACCGCAACGGGTCCGTCAGCGCCGGGCGGAGCGTGTACCGCGCCGGAACCACCAATCGGGATCCCGTGCGTGGGCGTGGAAATGGTCGGGGATCTGGCGCATCACCTGATCCAGGGACCACCCGCCGGCACCGAAGCGCTCGTCGGCGACCTCCGTCAGCCGGCCGATCATGTGCGCCCGGGCCTCGTCGGGCGGCTGGCGGCCGTGCTCGCGCCAGACGACCATCGGCACGTCGCAGATCTCGCAGTCGGCGATCCAGCAGACGAGGTCCTCGTGGTACCAGTCGGTGATGCGTGCCGCCTCGCACAGCTCGCAGCCGTCGGCGGTACCCCCGCTCACTGCCCGAGCCCGAAGAGGTTGAACAACGACGACGACGCCGGGCTCCCCGTCGAGACGTAGACCGTCACCGTCGAGCCCGCCGGCACCTGCTGGCCCGCCGGCGGGTCCGTCGAGATGACCTCGCCGCTCGGCGTCTTGGACGAGCTCTCCTTCACCTCGGTCGCCTTGAGGCCGAGCTGAGAGAGCTGGGCCGCCGCCTGGGCGTAGGTGTCGGCGCTCAGGTGGGGCACGTTTTGGGGGGGCGGCCCGTCGGAGACGACGATCGCGATGGTGCTGTGCCACGGCGCCGTCGTCGGGTGCTCGACCCCCTGGTAGCTCCACGAGATCACCTGACCGGTCGGCACCGAGGAGCTGTACTGGGCGGCGGAGGACGGGCAGGACCCGTAGAGGTTCTCGAGGCCGAGGACCCGCTGGGCGCCGGCACAGTCGAGCCCGCTCAGCGACGGGACCCGCTCGGGCGGCAAACCCTTGGAGAGGACCACCTGCACCGGGTCGCCCTCCTTCAAGGGTTGCGAGGCCGCCGGACGCTGCACGACCACGTGACCCGCCGGCACGCTCGTCGAGTACTGCCGACCGGCCACCTCGACCGGGAAGCGGTCGACCCGAGCGGCGAGGTCGGCCTGCTCGAGTGTCATCCCGACCACGTGGGGGACGGGATGGCTGGGGGTGAAGACCTTCTCCTTGATGGCGTAGGCGAGCCCCGCAGCCGCCAGCGCCAGGACGACGAGGACCGCCAGCGTCCAACGCAGCCACCGGCGGCGGCGGGGGGCTTGGACGGGCTGGGGCGGGGCGAAGGGAGGTGCCGCAACTTCCGGTAGGGGCACCGGGCCGGGGGGGCGCACGGCCCAGGAGAGGACGGCCGTCCCGGTGGGTTGGCCAGTGGCCTGGTCGCTCGCGTGCGCTGGCCGGACCGCGGGAACCCCGGGGGTGGTGCGGTTCGTTTGCGGCGGCCGGGTGGGGTGCGCCCACCAACTCGGCCGGGCCGACGACGTCGGCTGGGGCGGCGGGATCGGCTGGGTCGGGGGGTTGGTCAGGGTGGCGGCCCCACCTTGGGTCGGACGGGCGGGCGGGATCGGCTGGGTCGTGGGGTTGGTCAGGGTGGCGGCCCCACCTTGGGGCGCACGGGCCGGCGGGATGGCACCCCGCGGGGCCTCGGGATGCGCCGAATGCATCGGCGACCCCGGCGGTGGCAGCCGGGACGACACCGCCTCGAGCGAGCGCACGAGCTCCGCGGCGGAGGGGCGGGAGGCCTCGTCGGGGTCGGCGGCGGCGTGCAGCACGGGATTGAGGAGCCCGAGGGCGCGGTGCGGGGGGAGCGGCCGCCCGATCCGGGCCATGAGCGTGCCGACCGAGGTGTCCGCGACGAACGGGAGGGTCCCGGTCACCGACTCGTACAGCACGAGCGCCAGGGCGTAGACGTCGGCCCGGCCGTCGACCGCTTGCCCCTGCGCCTGTTCCGGGGACACGTACCGGGCGGTGCCGATGACCGCTCCGACGGGCTCCGTCCAGCTCGAGGCGGCCAGGGCGCGGGCCACCCCGAAGTCGCCGACCCGGAGCCGGCCCTCCTCGTCGAAGAGCAGGTTGGCCGGCTTGACGTCGCGGTGGACGATCCCCCTGCCGTGGGCGTAGGCCAACCCCGAGGCGGCCTGGCTGCCGACGCTGGCCGCCTCGGCGGGGGTCAGCAGGATGCCCCGGTCGAGCAGCTCGCGGAGGTTGCCACCGCCCAGGTACTCGAGCACCAGGTAGGGCCCGTCCGCCTCCTCGCCCCAATCGAACACCTTCATCACGTGAGGGTGGTTGAGCGAGCCGGCGGCCCGTGCCTCGGCCCGGAAGCGCTTGAGGAAGGCCTCATCCTGGGCCAACCCCGGCAGGAGCACCTTGACCGCCACGTGGCGCTCCAGCGTGAGGTCCTCCGCCAGATAGACGTGCGCCGAGGCACCGCTGCCCAAGGGAGAGAGCAGCCGGTAACGCTTGCCCAGCACCCGGGCCGTGGAATCGGTGGTCAGGGCCATCGCGGCGTCCCCAGGCTACCGACGGGCGACCCGGCCGGGGGGTGCAGGTGCCGGCGGGGGCTCACGGGGGGAGCTCGCCGGTGGTGAGCAGCTCCTCGAAGCGGGTCGCTTCGACGATGGGGACGCCGAGCTGCTCGGCCTTGGTCAGCTTGGACTCACCCGGCGACTCCCCGAGGACGACGGCGAAGGTGCGCTTGGAGACGCTGCCGGGGGACTTGCCGCCCCGGCTGACCACCGCCTCCTCCGCCTGCTCCCGCGTGTATCCGGGAACCGTCCCCGTGATCACGACCGACTTGCCGGCGAGGCTCTGCGGAGGCCCCCCCTCGACCTGCTCCCCGGGTGGCGAGCCCGGAGCGGCCGGGGTGGCCCCGGGCTCGGTCGTCGCCACGCCGGCCTCCACGAGACGCGTCACCACGTCCTCGTTGGCCGGGTTGGCGAAGAACTCGACGACGCCTTCGGCGATCGTCGGTCCGACGCCGGGGACGGCGGCGAGGGTCTCCGCCGAGGCCTCACGGAGCACCTCGAGCGACCCCACGGCCCGGGCGACCGCCCTCGCGCCGGTGGGCCCGAGGTGGCGGATGCCGAGCGCCACCAGCAGGCGGTGGAGGGGGCGGGTGCGCGAGTCGTCGATGGCCCGGCGGAGGTTGCCGGCCGAGATCTCCGCGAAACCCTCGAGGGTGGCGAGGTCGTCCACCTTGAGGAGGTAGAGGTCGGCGGGATCGGAGACGAGACCCGCCGACACCAGCTGCACGACCCGCTGCTCGCCCAGGCCCTCGATGTCCAGGGCCGAGCGGGACCCGAAGTGGGCCAGGCGCTGGACCCGTTGGGCGGGGCAGTCGATGTTCGTGCAGTAGGTGTCGCTCTCGCCCGGCAGCCGGACGAGCGGCATGCCGCACGAGGGGCAGACCTTCGGGAAGCTCCAAGGGTCGCCGCGCTCGGCCGGACCCGCGCCCGCCTGCAGCACCGGCCCGAGCACCTCGGGGATCACGTCCCCGGCCTTGCGCACGGTCACGAGGTCGCCCGGGCGCACATCCTTCAATCGCACCTGGTCCTCGTTGTGCAGGGTGGCCATCGACACGGTCGAGCCGCCTACAAAGACCGGCTCGAGCGCGGCGAACGGCGTGGCGCGGCCGGTGCGACCGATGGACACGTCGATGCTCAGCAGGCGCGTGGTCCGTTCCTCGGGTGCGAATTTGAAGGCGATGGCCCACCGGGGCGCCCGCGACGTGGAACCCAGCCGGCGATGCAGAGCGAAGTCGTCGAGCTTGACGACGACCCCGTCGACCTCGTAGCCGAGGTCGTGCCGCCGGGCCTCGAGCTCCCGGCTTCGTGCCATCACCTGCGACAACCCGACCACGACCTCGATGTCCGGGCTGACCGGGAAACCCGCCTCCCCCAGCAACTCGAGGGTCGCGCTCTGCCGCTCCGGGAACCAGCGCTTTGCCTGGGTGTCGACCCCGCCGATCTGGTAAGCCCAAAAGGCGAGTGGGCGTTTCGCGGTGACCGCAGGATCCTTCTGGCGCAGCGAGCCGGCGGCGGCGTTGCGGGGGTTGGCGAAGGTGCGCTCCCCGAGGTCGAGCTGGCGCTCGTTCATGCGCTCGAACTCGGCGACCGGCAGGTAGACCTCGCCCCTCACCTCGAGTCGCCTGGGAGCCCGACCGACGGCGGCGCGCAGCCGATGGGGCACCGAGCCGATGGTGGCCACGTTCGCGGTCACGTTCTCCCCCGTCACCCCGTCGCCGCGGGTGGCGGCCTGCACGAGCTCGCCCTCGGCGTAGAGGAGCGACATGGCCACGCCGTCCACCTTCGGCTCGCAGCACATCTCCGCCTCGTCGATCGAGAGGTCGGGCAGCAGGCGGTGCACGCGGGCGGCCCACGCCTCGAGCTCGGCCTCCGTAAAGGCGTTGTCGAGGCTCATCATCGGCACCTCGTGCCGGACCGGCTCGAAGAGCCGAGAGATCGGCCCCCCGACGCGGGCGGTCGGCGACTCGGCAGTGATCAGCTCGGGGTGCTGCTCCTCCAGCCCCTGGAGCTCGCGGACCAAGGCGTCGTAGTCGCGGTCCGAGATCTCCGGGCTGTCCTCCAGGAAGTAGCGCTCGTTGTGGTAGGCGATGAGGCGCCGGAGCTCCTCGACGCGCGCGCCGACCTCGCCGTCCCCCGGCCCGAACCCCGAAGGACCGTTACGCCGCGATCGCGCCACCGACCACCTCGGCCGGATCCGATGCGTCGTACAACGCGACGGTCTGCCCGGGCGCCACCGGGCGCTGGGGCGTCGCCAACCGGAGCAAGCGGTGTGGCCCCTCGCCGGAGAGGACCGCCGGGCACGGCCGGCCGTGGGCGCTCACCTGGGCGAGCACCGGAGCCCCGTCCTCGAGGGGTGATCGCACCCACGTGAGCGACCCCCGCGCCAGAGCCAGACGGTCGGACTCGACCTCCTCGACGCGGCCGAGCATCACTCGCCGGCCGGCGACGTCGACCCGTGAGACGTAGCGGCGACGACCTTCCTCGTCGTGCCCCATGCCCCGGCGCTGGCCGACCGTGACCAGCTCCACGGCCTCGGTCCGACCCACCTCGGCGCCCGACCGCTGGTCCACGAGGGTGCCCGGGTGGAGCTCCAGGCGCTCGGCCAGGAAGGGCCCCCGGCCGCCGGCGCCACCCGGCACGAAGCACACGTCCTGGCTGTCGGGCTTGCCGGCGGTCCGGAGGCCGAGCCGACGGGCCACGGCCCGGACCTCGGCCTTGGTGAGCTCACCCACCGGGAACAGGACCCGGGCGAGCCGCCGCTGGTCGAGCATCGACAGCACGTAGGACTGGTCCTTGAGGGGATCGGCACCCCGGAGGAGCCGCCAGTAGCCGTCTCTTTGCTCCACTCGGGCGTGGTGCCCGGTCGCCAGGGCGTCGAAGCCGAGGCGCTCGACCCGGGCGAACAGGGCGTCGAACTTGATGTGGCGGTTGCACTCGACGCAGGGGTTGGGGGTCAGCCCCTCGGCGTGGGCCGCGACGTAGGGGGCGACGACCGCCTCGTCGAACCGCTCGGCCATGTTAAACACGTGGTGCGGGATACCGAGCTGCTGGGCCACCCGGGAAGCGTCCTCGACGTCGCCGACCGAGCAGCAGCCCGAGTCGCTCGGCCCTCCCCACAGCTTGAGCGTGGCCCCGACGACCTCGTGGCCCCGCTCAGCCAAGAGCGCGGCCGCGACCGAAGAGTCGACGCCGCCCGACATCGCTACCAGGACCCTCACGCTTGCAGTCTCCCACGCACCCGACCGCGGTCCTCGATCCCGACCCTCGCCTAGACGCAACCCCGGAGGCGGTGCACCGCCCGGGGCACGGCCTCGAGGGCGTGCTCGACATCGCCGGACGTGCTCCCGTGGCCCAGGGTGAAGCGGACGGAGCGGCGCGCCTCGGCGGCCGACAGGCCCATGGCCAGCAGCACCGGGCTCGGATCGAGGGCCCCGCTCGAGCACGCCGCGCCACCCGAGGCACAGACCCCCTCGCGATCGAGAAGGACGAGGAGCTCCTCCTGCTCGCAGCCTCCAAAGAGCAGATGGCCATGGCCGGGGAGCACGCGATCTCGGGACACGGTCTCGACCACCCCTGGCAGCGCCTTCACCAGGCCGTCCACCAGGCGGTCCCGCAGCGCGCCGACCCGCGCGCGGTCGGCCTCGCGGTCGCGTGCGGCCGCCCGCAGGGCGGCGGCCAACCCCACCGCGCCGGCGACGTCGTGGGTGCCGCTGCGCCGCCCCCTCTCCTGCCCTCCCCCGTGGAGGATCGGGCGCAGGGCCACCCCCTCGCGGGCCACCAGCACCCCCACACCCTTCGGGCCGCCCAGCTTGTGCCCGCTGACGGTCACCAGGTCGGCGCCACGGGCGGCCTGCGCCAGGTCCAGCCAGGGTGCCGCCTGCACGGCGTCGGTGTGGAGCGTCGCATCGGGCGCCCGGTCACGCACGAGCCGCGCCACGTCGTCCAGGGGCTGGAGCGTGCCGATCTCGTTGTTGGCGAGCATGATCGAGACCAGCCCGACCTCGGGGCCGAGCGACGCCGCCAGCTCGTCGAGATCGACGGTGCCTTCGGGCCGCGCTCCGATCACTCGGAGCTCGACCGGAGGACCG
>Ga0335073_10009961_pt1 | contig 13340 bp, 13 predicted proteins | sample Lox_Sample_22_FD_207093 | JGI IMG/M metagenome (GOLD analysis project Ga0335073, IMG submission 207093) | Soil microbial communities from Loxahatchee National Wildlife Refuge, Florida, United States - Lox_Sample_2.2 | ecosystem: Environmental > Terrestrial > Soil > Wetlands | place: USA...
TTCCGCTCGCAAGAAACCACCGCGGGTACCCGGCCAGCCGCGGCACGAACACGCGCTGACCGCCCGGTGCGCCGTGGCCCAGCATGATGATTCCCTGCTCACCCGGAGGATGAGTCGCTACATCGAACGCGACCTCGTCGTTCAGCCAGCCCGAAGTGATGGAGTCATTCAGCGCGGGTGAGTACTTCTTGTTGAGCTCCCGGTAACGGTCCAAGAATGTGTCGAATACACGCAAGGCGGCGGCCGGGGTGATCTGATCCGCGCTGAGGCGGCGCGGTGGCGCACTAGGCGGACCGGAAACTGAACTGCATGCCGCGGTCACGCTCGCCAGCACGACGGCCAGCGGGATTGCCCATCTGGGCATAGCACGGATAATCAAATGTCGGGCCCATCCTGGAGAATGCTCAGCCGAAGGTGACGGTAAGGCTCACTGATCGGGTCGCCGCTCATCTCAGCTCCCGCGTGCGTGGTCAGGATGCCTCCGTCTTGTCGAGCCAGTGCATGATGCCAGCCACGTTCGCCGCGGTACCGCTGGTGCGGTCGAGCTTGGCAGCGACCTCCGCGAAGCCGTCCTCGCTGAGCACCCGGTAGCGCTCACGCGTCCGCTCGGCCACCATGGCAGCTGCGTGATCCAGGTCCAGGCCGGCCTGGCGCGCCTGCCGGGTCTCTTCGACCCAGACCCGGATCTCCGCGGCCGCCGTGTCCAGCGCCTCGTCCACTGTCGTTACTGGTCCGAAGTGGCTGAACAGCAATCGCGTCGGCTGCAAGGCGGCGAACATCCGCAGCGACTCGAGCGCGACTTCGAGATCGAAGTCAGGCGGGGGAGTGGCCGGCCGCATGTCGCCGGTCTCCGGGATGTAGAGGCCCGCCGCATCGCCGGTGTATAGATCCCCGCTGACTGAATCGACAAGGCAGACATGGTGCCGCGCATGGCCGGGCGAGTAGTGACTCTCGAGCCGGCGACCGCCACCCAGGTCGACGACGCCGGCCTGGTTCACGGCCCTGATCCGCTCCTGCGGCGTCGGCGCCAGAATCCCGAAAAGACCGTCAAGCTCGCTGCCCCAGACCATGCGCGCGCTCGCCATCAGGCGCGACGGGTCCGCCAGGTGGCGGGCCCCGATCTCGTGCACGACGACTTCTGCGGAGGGGAACATCTGCGCCACATCGCCGGTCCCGCCCGCATGGTCGAGGTGGATATGGGTGACGACGATCGTGGCCAGGTCGTCCGGGCCGACACCGAGCGATGCGAGTGCGTCCCGGACAACCGGTGCGGACGGAGCGGTGCCCGTCTCGACCAGGCAGGGCCGGTCGCTGCGGATGAGGTAGCTCGCGGTGATGCCGTCGTAGCCGGCCATCCGGGTGTCGATCTGGTACACCTCGTGCCCGAGATCGATGACGGGGTCAGCGATTGCGAAGCTAGGCTCGGCGTCGTCCATGCGCACATAATGTCAGCCGTGCCAGCGCGCGCACAGCCTCGGCGACTGGGGCGGCCGGGTACCCGGAGGCTTGCGCGACTGGACTCCGGCGTACTGGGAGACTGTGACGATGCAGCGCGGTAGCGGGCGCGAGCTTCAGGTTGTGCCGCGGTGGTTCGAGGTGACCGAGGTCGGCGACGGCGTGTTCCGCGTCACCGAGCCGCACGTCCATACTTACGTCCGGTCCAACTCATGGCTGGTCCGCGGCCGGGACTCGCACCTGCTCGTCGACTCTGGCCTTGGCATCGGCAGGCTGCCCGACGAGCTAGCCAGCTATCTGGATCGCCCGGTCATCGCCGTGGCCACGCACGCGCACTTCGATCACTTCGGCGGCCTGGCCGAATTCGCCGACCGGGCCGCGCATCGCGATGACGGCGAGGTGATCGAGCAGGCCGTCGATTACGTGACGCTCGAGGCGAGCACTTATCCGGGTGCGCTGCTTGACGAGTTCGAGGCTGCTCGCGAGCCCGTGCCGGAGCTCCTCGTCGACGCGCTGCCGTACGACGCCTTCGACCTGACCTCGTTCCGGACGCCAGCCGCCAGCATTACCCGCTGGCTAGCCGACGGCGACCTCGTGTCGCTCGGCGACCGCTCCTTCGAGGTGCTGCACGCGCCGGGTCACTCGCCGGGCAGCATCTGCCTCTGGGATGCCGCATCCGCCACGCTGATCTCTGGTGACGTGATCGTCGATGGCGAGCCGCTGCTCGACGAGCTTCCGCGGTCTAGCAAGACGGACTTCGCCGCAAGCCTCCGGCGCCTTCGGGACCTGCCGGTCGACACGGTCCTGGCCGGTCACGGGCCGCTCTTCGGCCGCGACCGTGCGCACGAGATCATCGCGGATTACCTCGCCAGCCGCGGCCTGTAAAGCCTGGCTTCAGCCCTCGGCGAACAGCCGCAGAACCAGGCCAGTTCGCGGCTTCGGGCCGAACGAGGTCGACTTCCGCGGGACCTTCCGGCCGAGCTCGGCGATCCGGTAGACCTGCTCGGCCGACATCGGGCCGCAGATGACCGCCGTGCCCCGAGGCTCGCGGTCGGCGGCCCGGATGGCCTCAGCTGCGTCGTGGATGGCCTGCACGCTGCGCACGTCGTCCTCGATCGCCCAGATCCGGGCGAACAGCAGGCCTTCCAGCACCGCGGCGGGCACCTGCTGCCAGAGGTCGGCGGGATAATCCGAGACCGCGATCCGGAGCTGCCCTGGGTCAGGATCGGTGAGCAGATAGGCCCGATCGTTCCCGCTCAGCAGGAAGGCGATGCCGCGCTCACAGGCCGCATCCAGGGCCTTGAGCGCCCCGTCCACGTCTGCGGTACCGCCCGGCAGCTCGAGCACCGAGAACGCGGCGGCTGCGAGCCGCGCTGCCACCTCGGGTACGAGGCCGGTCACGACCCGGTGAATCGCCCCGAGCTGGGGCGGATAGGCAGTGGAGTCGACGAGCATCGCGAGCCCGTTATCCCATGGCCCCGCGCCCGCTCCCGCCTGCCGCAGCTGGTCCCGCAGCTGCAGGTAAGCGGCGTAGCGATGATGACCGTCGGCGATCAGCGCGGTCCGCGGGGCAAGGTCGGCGGCTATCGCCGCCAGCTCGTCCGGGTCGGTGATCGCCCAGAGCCGGTGCCGGAGCCCGTCAGGCGTGCACGCCTGGGCTAGCGGCGGACGGCCGTCTGCGACGGCATCGACCAGGCTGGTAGCTACGCCGTTCCCGCCCTGGTAGAGCAGGAAGATCGGCTCGAGATTCGCCTGGGTGGAATCCATCAGCTGGCGCCGGCCGGCGACTGGCCCCGGCGCCACGCCCTCATGCGGGCGCACGATCCCGGCCGAGTAGGGCTCGAGCTGCAGCGCGCCGATCAGGCCCCGCTGGATCGTGCCCGGCCGGGGCGCTCGCGAGCCACCCAGGGCGGACCGGGCGAAATCGGCCGTGACCTGCTCGTAGACGTACAAGGCGGGCGCTGAGTCAGCGACCAGGATGCCGTCGGTCAGCCAGCGTTCCAGGTCGCGCGCGGCGTCTTCATACGGGCTGCCGGGCTGGCCGGCCGGATGGCGGGGCAAGATCAGTCTGACCACGTTGTGCGGGTCCGCGGCCATTAGCTGGTTCTCGTTATCCGCCGCAATGACGTCGTACGGTGGAGAGGTGACCTCGGCGAGACCACTCACCCGGTCCTCGGCATAGCGCACGCCGCGGAACGGCGCGAGCACAAGGCCTGGCGTGCGTCCAGAAGTCGGCGCCTCGTTGGACGGAAGGATTGGCACATATGTCAGAAGGACCGGCGGGCGGTCATGATTCCCGCCCAGACGATCGGCTTTCGTCACAAGACGCCCCCGATTCGATCCCTGCTAACGGTGCGGACACCCATCAGCTCTATAAGCGCGGCCTTGACCTGCTCGGCCGCGGCAGCCCGGCGGCGGCCGCGCAGCTGCTCGAGCGGGCCGCCGCCGCTGAGCCGCGGTCCAGGAGCGTACTCGAAGCGCTCGCTCGTGCGCAGTTCGACGCCGGGCAGTACGCGGCCGCGGCCGGAAACTTCCGGCTGATCGTGGAGGCCAGCCCGAGCGATGATTATGCCCAGTTCGGGCTCGGCCTGGCGCTTGCCCGCACCGGTGACCCCGGTGCCGCCGCTGAGCACCTGGCGCTGGCCGCAGCTATGTGCCCGGGCCAGCGGCACTATGCCGATGCGCTCCGCAGCGTGCGCGCCACCCTCCGGGCCAGGAACGAGATGAGAAAAGGCTTTGAAGATTGACCGGGAACGCCCCCGCAGAGCGTGCTGTCAGCCTGCAGGATCCCGGTCGGGGGGATGGCCCAGGGTCGGATGATCCGGGCGCGGATAGCTCGAGTGATCAAGGTAACGCAGGCCAGCGGCGCATCCCCGGCCTGCCGCCGATTCCCGGCCTGAAGGGCTCCCCGCAGCCGCTGAGCGAGCATTACGACGCTGCCCTGCTCGACCTGGACGGGGTCGTCTACCTCGGCGGGCACCCCATTCCGGGCGCGGCGGACGCGCTGGTTGCCGCCGCCAAGCGGGGCATGAAGCTCGCCTACGTCACCAACAACGCCTCCAGGTCGCCGAACGCGATCGCGGCCCAGCTCTCGGCAATGGGCGTGCCGGCCACCGCCGCCGACGTCGTGACCTCGGCCCAGGCGGCCGCACGCGTCCTCGCTGCCGAGCTGCCTGCGGGTGCACCGGTCCTGGTCGTGGGCGGCACAGGCCTGCGGCTCGCGGTGCGCGCCCGCGGGCTGCGGCCGGTCACGACAGCAGCCGAGCGACCGCTGGCGGTGGTCCAGGGTTACTCGCACGACATCACGTACGGGCTGCTGGCCGAGGCCACGCTGGCGCTGAACGCGGGCGCCTTCTACGTTGCCTCTAACGCCGACCCGACGCTGCCGACCCCGCGCGGCGAGCAGCCGGGCAACGGCTCGCTAGTCCAGGTCCTGGTACACGCGACCGGGCGCGAGCCGGTAGTGGCCGGGAAGCCGGAGCCGCCGTTGCACGCCGAGTCCGTGCAGCGCGTCGGCGCGAAGCGGCCAGTGATCGTAGGGGACCGGCTGGATACCGACATCGAGGGTGCGGTCCGCGCTGGCACGGACAGCCTGCTGGTGCTGACCGGTGTCACCAGGCCCGCCGAGCTGCTGCTGGCCGGTCCGCTGCACCGCCCGTCTTATGTAGCGGAGGACCTGGCGGGCCTCAACGTCAGCCATCCGGAGATCACGAGCGACGGCGGCCGCTTCGGCTGCGGCGGCTGGACGGCCGCGGTGACCGGGGCTGCCGACGGCAGCGGCTCTCGCCCGCACGGCGCAGGCGACGCGGGCGGCTGGCTCGCGATATCCGGTTCCGGCTCCTGGATCGACGGGCTGCGGGCGCTGTGCGCTGCGGCCTGGTCGGCCCGCCCGCCCGCCGGCAGCCAGCAGGACCAGCGTCAGGCTGCAGAAGCCGCCATCGGAGCGATCGGGCCGGCTGGCTGATATCACCCTGAAGGCTGAGTAACGATCAATCCAGCGGCCGACGCGAACTATCGCGTCTTCCTGCCAGACTGGCATGCGCCGGTCCGGAGCTCCGCTGCTCCGGACCTTAGTCGGCCGGAAGGGGCTGTCTGATGATTGAGGCACGGGGCCTCACCAAGCGGTACGGGGACACAGTCGCCGTTGACAACCTGTCGTTCAGCGTTGCGCCGGGCAAGATCACCGGGTTCCTGGGCCCGAACGGAGCCGGGAAGACGACAACGATGCGGCTCATCCTGGGACTTGACCGGCCAACTTCGGGCACGGTCACGATCGATGGGCAGCCATTCCCGGAGGTGGCCCAGCCAATGCGCCAGGTCGGCGCGCTGCTGGACGCGAAGGCTCTGCACGGGGGCCGGAGCGCTTACAACCACCTGCTGTGCCTGGCGCAGTCCAACAACCTGCCCAAGAGCCGTGTCGACGAGGTGCTGGGCCTGGTCGGCCTCACCGAGGTAGCGCGCAAGCGAGCGCGGGGTTTCTCGCTCGGCATGGGCCAGCGGCTCGGGATTGCCGCTGCCCTGCTCGGTGATCCCGAGATCCTGATGTTCGACGAGCCGGTCAACGGCCTCGACCCTGAGGGCATCCTGTGGATCCGCAACCTCATGAAGGCGCTAGCCGCTGAGGGCCGGACTGTCTTCGTCTCCAGTCACCTCATGTCCGAGATGGAGAACACCGCCGATCACCTGCTGGTGATCGGCCGGGGGAAGCTCATCGCCGACTGCACGGTCGAGGAATTCATCGCGGCCAACTCGCAGCTCACGGTCCGGGTGCGGACTCCTCAGCAGGACCAGCTGGCCAAGCTGGTTGCCGCTGCCGGCGGCACCGTGCGGGAGAACGGCGACGGGGCAATCATGGTGTCCGGGCTGGACACCGGCCAGGTCGGTGATCTGGCCTACGAGAACTCGGTCCGGCTGCATGAGCTCGCGCCGGTGCACGGGTCGCTGGAGCAAGCGTTCATGGAGCTGACCGCGTCGAGCGTGGAATTCCGGGCCGGGGTGCCAGGCGGTACCGGTGGCGGCGGGCAAGCCGACGGCGAGATCAGTGCGAGCGAGCACGCTGCCGGCGAGCGCGTGCTGAGCGGAGAGGTGGCCTGACATGGCGACGACTTCTACCCGGGCACCGATGGTCCCGGCCGGCCAGACCGCATCGGCTCATAGCGGGACGCCCACGTTCGCTGCTGTGGTGCGCTCGGAGTTCACCAAGATCCGCTCGGTCCGCTCGACCTACTGGACGCTCCTTGTGCTGGTGATCGTCACCGTCGGGTTCGGCGCGCTGGCGAGCTTTGGCGCGAGCCGCAGCCCGCAGGGCGCGTTCTTCGACGCGACTCAGCGCAGCCTCGGCGGGCTCTACATCAGCCAGCTCGTCATCGGAGTGCTCGGCGTACTCGTCATCTCGTCCGAGTACTCGACCGGCATGATCCGGACGACGCTGACGACGATGCCGCGGCGCGGGCTGATGATCACCGCGAAGGCGGTCGTATTCGCGCTCGTCACGTTCGTCACCGGGCTCATCATCTGCTTCGCCTCGTTCTTCGTGGGGCAGGCGATCATGTCGTCGAATCACGTCAGCGTGTCCCTGAGCGACCCGAACGTCCTGCGCGCAGTGATCGGCGGCGCGCTGTTCCTGACAGCGTGCGGCATGCTGGCTTTCGGATTCGGCCTGCTGCTGCGGCATACCGCCGGCGCGATCACCACGGTGGTCGGGCTGCTGTTCGTGGTGACCATCCTGGTGAACTTCCTCCCCTCTAGCTGGCAGGACCACGTTGACAAGTGGATTCCGGCGATGGCCGGGACCCAGATCTGGTCCACAATCCCCACCCGGGGTCAGCCAGCGATGTTCGCACCGTGGACGGGGTTCGCCGTGTTCTGCGGATACGCGGTCATCGTGCTCATCGCCGCGGTGGCGCTGTTCCGCAAGCGAGACGCCTAAGTCCGTCGGATCGCCAGGACCGTGCGCGGTTACTGCGCCTATATAGCAGCAGTACCCGCGCACGGTCGGGCGATCGCCCAGCCGCAGTGGCCGCGCGAGGGCCCTGGCCACTGCAAGGAACGCTGGGGAGCCCGCCCGATGGGCGTGACTCCCCGGCGTTCCTAACGTCTCTCCCGCTGCGAGCCGCTGATGGTCAGCCGCCGGCGGGCTGACAGCGCGGGCACCAGACCGCGATCCGCTCCTCGAGTGCCGGACCTAGCTCGCCGCGCATGATGGTCGTCCCGCAGCGCCGGCACGGCTGTCCCGCCCGGCCGTAGACCCAGAGGTGCGCGCCGCGGGCCGTGTTGCCCGTCGTTACCGTCGGGCCACGTGCCTTGTTGGCGTTCAGCAGTCGACTGGCCAGGTCAACGAGTGCGGAGAGATCGGCCACGTCGCCCGCGAGGGTCCACGGATTGACGCCGCGCAGGAACAGCGTCTCGGCCCGGTAGATGGTGCCGATGCCGGCCAGGTTCCGCTGATCAAGCAGCGCCTCGCCGATGGTGCGCTCGGGCTCGGCGGTGAGCCTGCGGACCGCCTCGGCGGCGTCCCAGTCTGGCCCGAGCAGATCCGGGCCAAGGTGGCCGATGGCCCGGTCTTCGTTGCTGGTCCGGATCAGCTCCACGACTCCGAGCAGGAAGCCCACCGCCTGCCACTGTGAGTTAGCCAGGATGAGCCTGATCTTGTGGTCCCGCAACGGGTAATCGGCGGCCGGGCTGACGCGCCACGAGCCGTCCATCTTCAGATGAGTGTGGACCGTGATGTCGCCGTCGACCCTGGTGAGCAGGTGCTTGCCCCGCGACACGCTCTCGATGACGGCCCGTCCCGTCAGGTCAGCGGTGGCAAACCGCGGCACCCGGAAGTCACTGCGGGTCAGGTCGCGCCCGGCCAGCGCTTCGTGCAGATCCCTGGCCGTCCGCCAGACGACATCGCCTTCCGGCATGACCTCGACGATAACCGGCAACGCGTCAGATGCGCGCACGACGGCTGTCCACGCCAGGCAGGGGTGTGGGCAGCAAGGAGCCCGCCTGCCGACCCGGCGCTTGACCGCCGGGAGTTTCACATTAGCTTGCGCAGATGCAGCAGGTCGAGCACGCTGCCCTGAACCTTGAGCTTGCCCGACAGCCAGGCCCGCATGAAGCTGCCAGGGTCGCCGGCGATCGCCACAACCGTGTTGCTGTCGGCCGTGAACCGCACCTGCGCCGGCGGCGCGCCGTTGCCGGCGATCTTGACTGGGTCGGCACCATGCGGGCCAAGCCTGGTCAGGAAGGTCACATTCAGATCGGGAACGCGGCAGCTCAGGGTCCGGTCTAGCAAGTGAGCTTCCCGGTCTTTGGCGTCCATGGCTGCGATGCGCCCGGTCAGGCTTTCCAGCGCGGCCTGGCACTCCTCGGCTGTCGCCATTTATCCCTCGCTTTCAAGGTCATTCTCCGCCCTGCTGGTTGCGGCCGGGCGGTGGGGGCACATCGGCGGCGCCAGGTGCCGCGGCCTGACGGTGGCGGGCGGTAGCGTTCGTGGAGGCGGTTGCCGGTGGCTCGGCGGCGAGCGGCCGGCTGCGTGCGCTTGGCGGGCCGACGAAGAGCGGGCCGGAGACGAGTGGTGGAGCGGATGGAGAACGAGGCTGAGCCGGGCCCGACTGAGGCTGTCGGCGAGACGGCCACGGACGAGACGGCTACGGATGATGCGGCTGCGGACATCACGGCCGAGCAGACGACCGGCGAGCCGCGGGTCGATGCTGCCCTTAAGCTGCTCGACCGGCTGCCCGGGCTGCCCGTCAGCGATCATCCCGAGCTCTTCGAGCAGGTGCACGCGCGGCTCAGCGAGGTGCTGGACGAACTAGAGTCCGGTGCTGCCGGTCCGGCTGGCGGCTGAGGACTGACACCGGTTGCCATGAGCAGGAGGCTGCGGCTTGATGCGGAACTCGTTCGGCGCGGCCTGGCCAGGTCACGCGATCAGGCGGCGGACCTGATCGCGGCCGGGCGGGTCGCGGTCGCCGGCCAGGTCGCGGCCAAGCCCGCCTCGCAGGTTGCCGTGGACGCCGCGATCACAGTTCAGGCCGTCAGCGACAGTCCCGACTACGTCTCACGTGGTGGCCACAAGCTGGCGGGCGCGCTGGCTGTCTTCGGCGGCCTGCAGGTCGCCGGCAAGCGCTGCCTGGATGCCGGGGCATCCGCCGGGGGCTTCACCGACGTGCTGTTGCGGGCCGGTGCCGCCCACGTCGTGGCTGCCGACGTCGGCTACGGGCAGCTGGCCTGGCCGTTGCAGACCGACGACCGGGTGACAGTGCTGGATCGCGTCAATGTCCGCAGCCTGACGCCGGAGCAGGTTGCTCCCCCGCCGCAGCTGGTCGTGGCAGACCTGTCCTTCATCTCCCTGACGCTCGTGCTGCCCGCGCTGGCCCGCTGCGCCACGCCGGATGCGGACTTCGTCCTCATGGTGAAGCCTCAGTTCGAGGTCGGCCGCGAAATGGTCGGCGGCGGCGTGGTCCGCGACGCTGGACTGCGCGCTGCGGCCGTCACCAGCGTGGCAGGGTCGGCGGCGAGCCTCGGGCTGGGCGTGGCGGGGATCACCGCAAGCCCGCTGCCGGGACCGTCCGGGAACGTGGAGTACTTCCTCTGGCTTCGCCGCGGCGCGCCGCCGCTGGATGACGGCGCGCTGCGGCAGGCGATCGCGGCAGGCCCGCAATGACGGCAGACGGCGCAGGCATGACGGGTCGCGTGATGCTGCTGGTCGCGCACACCGGCCGCCCCGCCGCGCGACGGGTCGGCCGGGCCCTCATCGCCAAGCTGGAGGCGGTCGGCATCGGCGTCCGGGTCCTCGAGCCGGAGGCCGCGGAGCTCGGTGCTGACGCCGCCGCGGCGGTGCCGGTCACGGAGGCCGCCGCAGTGGGCACGGAGATGGTGCTGGCAGTCGGCGGCGACGGCACGCTCCTGCGGGCGGCCGAGCTGGCAAGACCTGCGCGCGCCCCGCTGCTGGGGGTGAATCTCGGGCACGTCGGCTTCCTGGCCGAGGCGGAGCCTGAGGACCTGGCCGTCGCCGTGGCAAACATCGCTGCGCGCCGGTACTCGGTGGAGCGCAGGATGACGGTCGACGTTACGGTCCGGGCCAACGGCGGGCCGATCGCGACCACCTGGGCGCTCAACGAGGCAAGCGTGGAAAAGTCGGCTCGAGAGCGGATGCTGGACCTGGTGATCGAGGTCGACGGGCGGCCGCTGTCCCGGTGGGGCTGTGACGGCGTGGTCTTCGCCACCCCGACCGGCTCGACTGCCTACGCCTTCTCGGCCGGCGGCCCGGTGGTCTGGCCAGAGGTCGAGGCGCTGCTGATGGTGCCGATCTCCGCGCACGCCCTGTTTGCCAGGCCGATGGTGGTCTCGCCGATGTCGGTGCTCGCAGCTGAGGTCATCGGCGCCGCCGGGAGTCAGCAGCCCGCGGCCGCCGCAGTTTCCAGCCGGCCAGGCCCGGCTGGAGAGAGCCGTCAGAGTGTCCCCGGCCATTCTGAGACGGCAGGTGCCGTTCTGTGGTGCGATGGGCGACGTATGGTCGAGCTTCCGCCGGGATCGCGCGTCGAGGTGCGGCGAGGTAGCTTGCCGGTCTTGCTGGCGAGGCTGCCTGCCGCGACCGATGCTGCCCAGGCCGGCGCTGGCCAGAAGGGTGCCGGCCGTGAGGTCCGGATCGGCGCGCCTTTCACCGACCGGCTGGTGGTCAAGTTCGGCCTTCCGGTGGCGGGATGGCGCGGCCAGCCGGGCGACCGGGTCGGCGAGGACGCGGCCGACCAGGGCGATGCCGACCAGGGCGGTGCCACGACGACCGGAGACGTGATCGGCGAGGACATGTTGGCGCGCGAAGCATTCTCAGACGGGGCAGACGAGGAGCCAGGCGGCCATGCTTGAGGAAGTGCGGATCACCGGACTCGGCGTGATCGACGAGGCGGTGCTGGAGCTGTCTGCTGGGTTCAACGTGGTTACCGGTGAGACCGGGGCCGGCAAGACGATGGTCGTCTCAGGGCTCGGCCTGCTGTTCGGCGGCCGGGCGGACCCGTCCCGTGTACGCCCCGGCGCGGACCGGGCGGTCGTAGAGGGCAGGCTCCGGATAGAGCCTGGCGAGACTGTCGCGCGCCAGGTCAATGAATCCGGCGGCGACCTGGACGACGACGGGAGCACGCTGATCCTGGTCCGGTCAGTGAGCACCGAGGGCCGTTCCAGGGCGACGGCTGGGGGCCGGTCGGTGCCCGTTTCGCTCCTGACCTACCTGGCCGACGATCTCGTCGCCGTGCACGGGCAGGCTGATCAGCAGCAGCTACTGCGGCCTGGGCGGCAGCGTCAGGCCCTCGACCGGTTCGCAGGCCCGGAGTTTGCCGAGCTGCTGACCGCGTACCAGCGGGCGTATCACCGGCACCAGCAGGTCTCGGCTGAGCTGACGGAGCTCACGACGATGGCAAGGGAGCGCGCCAGGGAGGCCGAGGACCTGCGCCGCGGGGTGATGGAGATCGAGCGGGCGGACCCGCTCGAGGGCGAGGACATCGAGCTCGTGGCCGAGGAAGAGCGCCTGGCCAACGCTGACGCGCTGCATGCCGCCGCGACGGCTGCCCACGAAGCGCTGGTTGGTGACCCGTCAGCTGGCAGTTACGAAACCGCCGACGTCACCGGATTGCTCGCGACGGCCAGGTCCGCGCTGGAGACGGCGGCGCACCACGACGCGCAGCTCGCTGCCCTGGCGGGCCGGGTCAAGGAGGCGGCGTACCTGCTCGCGGACGTGGCTGCCGAGCTCGCTTCCTACGTCGAGTCCGTCGAGGCCGATCCGGTGCGGCTCGCCGTGGTCCAGGAACGCCGGGCTGAGCTGACGCGGCTGATCCGCGCCTACGGGACGGCTGCGGCGGACGGGCCGTTGGGCGGTGACCTGGCAGCTGTGCTGGCGTGGGCCAAGTCCGCAAGCACGCGGCTGGCTGAGCTCGACAGCGACGAGGACAAGATCGGGGCGCTCGCGGAGCAGGAGGCTGAGCTGTCGGCGCGGGTTGCCGAACTGGCCGCACAGCTCACCGTGGCCCGCACGCAGACTGCCGCCCGGTTCGCAGCGGAGGTCACGACCGAACTGACGGCGCTGGCCATGCCGCACGCGCAGATCATCGTCGCCGTCACCCCGGCCCAGGGCTTCGGCCCGCAAGGTGCCGACGAGGTGGAGATCAGGCTATCGGCGCATCCGGGCGCACCCGCGCTGCCGCTGCACAAGGGGGCGTCGGGCGGCGAGCTGTCCCGGATCATGCTGGCGATCGAGGTGGTCTTCGCGGGAGCCGACCCGGTCCCGACGTTCGTGTTCGACGAGGTGGACGCCGGAGTCGGCGGCAAGGCGGCGGTGGAGATCGGCCGCCGGCTCGCCCGGCTGGCGCGGCTCGCGCAGGTCATCGTCGTCACGCACCTGCCGCAGGTCGCCGCGTTCGCCGACACGCACCTCGTGGTGGAGAAGACCAGTGCTGGCTCGGTCGTCCGCAGCGGAATCAGCAGGCTGGACAGCCAGGGCCGGGTGCGTGAGCTGTCCCGGATGCTGGCCGGGCTGGAGGACTCCGAGTACGGCCGGGCTCATGCTGGCGAGCTGCTGGAGGCCGCCGCCGCCGAGCGCGCCGCGCTGGCACAGCGCAGCTAGGCCCCGTGCTCCCAGCTAGACGCCATGCTCGCAGCCAGGCCAGCGCTAACCCGGAGCTAGCCCTCAGCTAACCCGGAGCCACGCCGGCGCTACCGCTCGCGCTGATCTGGCAAAATGACTAGCCAATGAGAGTGCTGAGCCGTGGCTCTACCGCAGCGCGTCGGGCCAGGTCAAAGGACCTGGCCGGGGTGTTCGGGACTGCTCGTCTCGACCGCCGGACCAAGAACCTCACGAAACGCCTGCGGCCGGGCGAGATCGCCATCATCGATCATGCCGATCTCGA
>Ga0335073_10009963_pt1 | contig 13339 bp, 12 predicted proteins | sample Lox_Sample_22_FD_207093 | JGI IMG/M metagenome (GOLD analysis project Ga0335073, IMG submission 207093) | Soil microbial communities from Loxahatchee National Wildlife Refuge, Florida, United States - Lox_Sample_2.2 | ecosystem: Environmental > Terrestrial > Soil > Wetlands | place: USA...
CTGGGACTCTGCTGAGGGAAAAGACACCATCCACTGGTTTTCCACTGTGGTAAAAGAAATTAGGGAAGAATTCGTCGCCTTAACAGAAAAGGGCTATTCAGAGTTCCAAAGATGTTACCCTCGCGCTGATATACACTGTACAAGTCAGGGTTTCGTAGGATTTGAGTACATGGCCTTGGTAGAAAGGACATCGGATATGCAACCGATGAAAGTCGAGCCAGCTGAGTGCGGGATGTGGCCTACTCTTGCATACGACATGCATGCTCTCATCCTGCTGGGCCAAAATTTTCAAGAGATACTGCTTCCTTGCGACACGGATTCACTTTGTCCAACTTTTCAAAAATTACCTTCCGAGAGAAGTTACCTGGCAGTCGAAATTTCGAAGATCGATGAGCTTCTCAGGAGAAACGGCAAAGGCGACTGCGAAAAGCGACTAACGGCCTCCAATATAATGTGGGTTACCTCAGAAGATGTTTTCCAGCCTTGCAAATGGGTGAACGGAGAGCAGTGCTCTTGCAACCGAGTTCAACAACTTTCTAGGACGCAGAAAGGCTCCAAATCGGAGAATTATGGCGAGGTATATGCGGAAGGAGCTATCATTTTCGGTACCAGGTTGCGTAAACGTCTTCAAAGACGGCACAGACTCTCGCAACAGACCACGATTCCTCAAAACGAACGATCATCCCAGAATTGAGAGTGTTGCGGGCTTGTATCTCATACTCACATCAGCGGGCAAGCTGAGCTTTGTCGAAGCCAGTGATTGGAAGAATTCGTAATCAGTGGCATTCTCACGCGACGGCACGCTGCTGGTGTCAGGTTCGCACGACAAGTCGATGCGGGTGTGGGACGCGGCAACGGGCGCCGCACTCAAGACGCTGGAAGGCCACACGGGCTTGGTCACATCGGCGGCATTCTCGCCGTACGGCGCGTTGCTGGTTTTCTAGATGTTGGGCGCTCCAGGAGCTTCTTGCTCCAGGCTCAGTTGAATTCTTTTCTCGAGAATATCGGCGACTAGGCGACAAGAGAACTCTAGAACGACAAATTCACGACATCACGAATGTTGCTGTCTCGGCCCTTCGGCAGTCTGCTCCTCTATCTCAATTTACCGTTGATGAGCGGTTATCATGGGCACTACATCGCCAGACTACGCGGAAAGAAGATAAGGCCTACTCACTATTAGGAATATTTAACGTCTATACGCCGCTCATATGCGGCGAAGGGACAGAAAACGCATTTAGGCGCCTCCTAGAAGAGATTGACAAACGCTCAAATGGCAAGCACACAACTCTCATTCACACACAGTACGGCAATGAAGAGCAAGCTGGCGTTGAGCAACAATTTCCTTCCATCGAACCGTCCATTGAAGGCCTGTCCGGTGGACTCCCGCTCGGTGACAACTTTTCCGCTGGTAGGCTCCCTGATCGTATTCGACTACCGTTCAGCTAAAATGTATGATAGATTCCGAGAAGAAAATCGCACTTGGATTTTGTCTAGAACGAGTACACATGAATTCCCACTTCACTGTCCGGTGTGAATACACAGAGGCTCTGGAATATCTCACCCCACAGCCATCTACTGGCCGGAAGGTCTTTGTACTCTACGGGCTTGGCGGCATCGGCAAGACCCAATTGGCGATAAATTTTGCAAAAGATCGTCAGGCCGAGTTTACTTCGATCCTCTTTCTGGACGGGTCTAGTCAGGAATCTCTTTTGAAGAGCTTTGCCCCGATATATCACCTTCTTACCGAAAACAGCGGGATACAGACTCCGAACGCAGTCCTGCATGAAAATCCTAACCAAATTTCTCCACAGAAAATGGCTGGAGAAGTTATCCGATGGCTCGCACGGAAGTACAATAGCAGTTGGCTGTTGATTTTCCATAACATTGACAAGGAGCTGTCGGACGAAGGCAGCTTCGACATTGTGTCATATTTTCCACCAAAGGATCACGGCTCTATTCTCATCACTACTCGTTTTGCCCCATTGTCCAGACTGGGTCGCAGCAAAAAGGTTGGCCATATGACCGATGAAGAAGCGATAGAACTTCTGGATCGAAATCTAGGGATGTCGTTGTCGAGTCAGCAGCGCCTCTGGGCGAGTCATAACAAGGAAAGTCCAGCAACGAAACAATTATTAGAGATTCTTGATGGGCTACCACTTGCTATATCCCAGGCGGGACGGTTTATCAATACTCTCAATCTCAAGCCGGAAACGTACTTAAAGCTCTACACTTCATCTAAACGAGAGGTCATGGACATGCTCTCTGGTGATTCCTACTTGTATGATTCGGAAAAGAGTAGTATTCGAACTACTTGGACAATCTCTCTCAACCTCTTGAAGGAGAAGGCGGCGAAGGAAGGTCTAGATGGACAACATTATGCTGCATATCAACTGCTTCAACTATTTGCATACTTCTTGCCCTCTGACCTCAATTACAATATCATCCTATTTGGACATATAGCAAATAACATACCTGATTGGTTTCGGAGGACCTTCAGCTCCAAGCTAAGATTCTTCGGTGTCATAAAGATTCTTCGGTGTCATAAAGATTCTTCTAGATCTCTGCCTCATTGACAACAACGTCTCCGAAGGGTCTTACTCCATGCACCGTGTGGTGCATGACTGCTCTGCACCTATGTTTGTAAGGAAACAAGCCGAGATTTACTCCGCCTTGCCGTCGGTGCGATCTCCTACTCCGCGCCTTTGGTCTTGACAACGGCCTGGGGAGAAGAACAGCAACAGCTCGCAGTCCATGCTCTTCATATTCTCCCTAGATTAAAGAATCTCAGCCCTAACGACTTCCTAGTTCAGTATGACAAGATGAGCATGGAAGATCTCGGTGTAGTTGCATCTCTTCTCAATGAGCCAGTCAAGTGTTGGGTTCTAATGAAATTCGACTGCACCCTCACTGGACTTTTTCGACTCCTTCGGATCTATGGAAGTCGTCGAGAAGCATCCAAGCTCATAATAGAAGTCAAATCCAAATGTCTAGAGACGCTTAAAGACGGAAACATGAACCCTGTCCATTTACTTCTGTGCTACTCAGAGATCTCAGAGAGGGGATATTTCGTTGAGAGTGGCAAAACTCTTCTTGATCTTTCCAATCAATTCCGAGACCTTGGCAGCCTGTCTTGGGCTATCAAAGCCCAGAATCCTCGCGCTCTGAAAATGTGTCATACTTCGTTGAGGCGTGAAGCGATAGAGATATGGCAACTCTGTCTTGATCAGAGCAGGAATCAGACTGGTAGTGTCTTCGTACACCCGACCTGGATGGTATTTGGTAACTTGAGCACTCGAATACGCGATGACGGCATGGCTAGAAAACAGTTATACGAGAAGTTCGAGATTGACGTGACAAGAGAGGAGGACAAAGTCGAGAGGGCAGCACGGCTTCTTGACGATCTTCGATTCATCAGGCTCTGGGATAGCTTTCCACGGCATTAGAGTACTAGATCAGCTTATTTTTCAGATTCGCAGGCGCTCAATTGGCGAGGAGCTGTGTTCTCCAACAAAGTCTCATTAGTCAACGTGAACATTAGTAGCAGTGTATTTTATAGATTCGGCCCAAGCAGCCGTGCAAGGTTGGCCAAGGACCGCAAAAACACAGCCTGGAGTCACTCCAACCACTTCCTGACAACCATGTCACCATGAAGAATGGTGCAGGTACGGGAGTCTATTGGTCTACCCTTGTGTGGCTGCTTTGTTCAATGGCGACTAGGCTTCTACTTTGTAGATGACGAGCTCTCGGATTGTACCGTTCGGCAGCTGACGGGACGGCCAGCGATATTGGGGCTCACTCTTGAGCAGCAAAGTTATCTCAATGCGTCGAATGACTCGCTACCGTTTGCCAATCCGAACGGCAAAGCTCTCAACTCTCTTGTAGTTTGTGCTTCTGACTATTGTCTTTTGATTACTATTGGATGAAAGCTTCCGGTTCAGTATTCACAGTGTGTGAGAGTGGTGGTGCAGATACGGTTGGCTAATGTCTTCCTCTCATTTGCTAGAAATCGTGGCAACATTCCAGGAGTTCGTTCGGCATGCAGCGGAATTCACCCGGTGTGATCTCAAACACTTCGTAAACCCGCCAACCATGACCAACCGTATTAGTTCGTGGATCTAGCTTCCGAATTCGCAGCAGAGGTAATTTATCTGACAAATATGACGATAAGAGAAGCATTCTTCCTACGTTAGCCTGAAATATTGTATTGTTGTTTAATATTTGTATCGAGATGTGAGTTAAGGTCTCAATTTCTATTTCAAAGCTAACTCTTACTCTTTCAAGCAACCAGAAGCGAAGTATATCGCGGATTCAAAGCGAACGATATCGAGCTACATGGTCCGACATCAACAAATTCAGCCAGAGTAACATCAATTGCACAGTCCATAGGTAGCAAAAGCCCAAAGCACCACCAATCGCACTCCCACCGCTCCACCGCCATGCTCCCGACACCCGCCTCCAAAGCGCAGCGCGCCTCCACGCACCCGCACTCCAACGTGCTGCACCGCTCGCTGCACCACCTCCCGCCCGCCGTCACCGCCGCGCGTGGCCTGTGGCTGACGCTGGCGACGGGGCAGCGGATCCTGGACGCGACGGGCGGCGCAGCGGTGTCGTGCCTGGGCCACGGCAACGCGCGCGTGCAGGCGGCGGTCGCCGCGCAGCTGCGCGCCGCCGAGTACGTGCACAGCCTGTTCTTCGGGACCGCCGTCGCGGAGGCGCTGGCCGCGGAGCTGTGCGCCGGCACCGGCGGCGCCATGGCCATGGCGTATGTTGTGTGCTCTGGCAGCGAGGCTACTGAGGCGGCGGTGAAGCTCGCGCGGCAGTTCTTTGTGGAGACGGGTCGCCCGGAGCGCGTCAATTTCATTGCGCGTAGGGAGAGCTACCATGGCATTACGCTGGGTGGCCTGGCGGTGAGCGGGCATCTTGCCAGGAGGGCTATATATGAGCCGTTGCTGATGAAGAATGTTGGGAGGGTCAGCGCGTGCAATGCGTATCGTGGCAAGCTAGAAGGTGAGACGGATGCGGAGTATGTGGAAAGATTGAAGAAGGAATTAGACGATGAGTTTCAGCGACTCGGTCCGGATACGGTGTGTGCATTCTTCGCGGAGCCCGTAGTCGGAGCTGTAAGTGAAACCCTTTGACAGCAGTTTGTGAGTTTGCTCATGATTAACCTTCGAAGGCCCTTGGTTGCGTTCCTGCAGTGCCAGGATACTTCAAAGCGATGAGAGAAGTTTGCGACAAGTATGGTGCGCTGCTGATTCTTGACGAGGTCATGAGCGGTATGGGTCGCTCAGGCACATTGCATGCATGGCAACAAGAAGGTATTGTACCAGATATCCAAGCCATTGGCAAGGGCCTGGGAGGTGGATACGCGCCAGTTGCCGGTTTACTCATTCACAAACGCGTGGTGGATGCGCTGGACAAAGGTACAGGCGTCTTTTCTCACGGTCATACGTATCAAGGCCATCCCGTCAGCTGTGCCGCTGCTCTAGAAGTACAGCGAATAATTCGCGAAGAAAATCTTCTTGAAAATGTCGTCAAAAAGGGAGCAGAGCTGGAGCAGTTACTTCGGAAAAAGTTGGAAGGACATCCGTATGTTGGTGACATCCGCGGAAAAGGACTATTCTGGGGTGTAAGTGTGTCTTGAGCATACTGAAAGGAAAAGACTGACGAGAGACAGATAGAATTTGTTCAAGACAAGAAAACGAAAGAAGCTTTCGACCCTAAGCACAACGTAGCGATGAGAGTTCATGAAAAAGGTTCGGTCGAATATGGGTGAAGCGCTGTTGCTACCACTAACTGTTCGTAACTCAGGTATGGAAGAGCCGTATAGCATTTCGCTGTATCCTGGCACTGGCTCTGTAGACGGCATCAGAGGCGATCATGTTATTATTTCACCTGCATATACGGTTACATCAGAAGAAGTTGAAATGATTGTCGACCGAGCAGTCGCTGTCATTGAAGACTTCTTCAGAGACACAGAATTCGCATCGGCCAACGGCGTCCATTAAAACCGTCCATAGAGAATGGTCTGGTAGGAAGTTGAAGTTAGGATAGACTTTAATCATTTCTATCCAGCGATCCATCGGTTATGATATTATTCGGTCCCGAAGCTAGTGTAACGGAAACATCCGTATTTCATGGCGCAACTAGCGAGGCAAATAAAGCAATAAAGTACCTCGGAGACGAGGATTTCAAATTCCAAACACATCCAGCTGACTCTGCCTTAAGCATCTTGTGGTAAGATATATTTCCGAAGCCCGGCAATTCAAACACGTTGCTGGCAGTGAGACAACGTCAACTGGTGGCCGGTTGAAACAGCAGCGGCGAGAGGATCATCAAGCCTTGGAAAGCGGGCGTTTTGACAAGATTCCAACAGTCAGGGCACCGAAGCAGATTATGCACCGGTGCATTCAATTGGCTGCCAGATGCATGTCCTCACGTGTATGGAAAGGGCACGCTTGGTAATGCAGGCGATGGAAGGCGCTTATTTCGTGAGCTGACCACAGAATTCGAGGCGGCTTTGCTTTTTTGCTTGCAGACAGGCGAGCGTGCAGTGCATGGCAGTGATTCTGCTGTGCCTTGCCAAAGGGATCAGCAGGATTAATTCAAGGGTTGAGAGGGCGTTGCACGAAATATTAGAATTTCAAAATTGACATGCGCCGCGGCCGTTTCACTTGCGAAGACGTTGGCTCGATCGAGTCGTTTGGGGTGGCGTTGGACAATGCTGAGCGGCACATATAGTACCTGCGGCACTCCGCACACAGCCAAAAGAACAGGAACAGGGGAGACAAAGAGCAAAGAAGAACAAAGATTCTTAAACAAGTCGGGACGGAAGTAGGCTCGTGGGGACGATCAATTGGAGGGAGCGGAAGGAGAAGTCGGCGAGACTCGTGTCTTGTGAAGGGCACGGCCCGCTAGATTCACAACTCGACAGCCCAGAGTGGTGGAGGCGGGAGATGATGGACTGATGAGGGGGTGAGCAGCGCATGGAAATCTTCGCAGACGAGCCAGACGAAAATACGGTGGGAAAAGGACTGACGCTGAGGCCTCATGTCACCTGCTTAAGTACCTATATGGCCTACGGTGAATTCCTTATGCGCAGGAATCAGCCAGAGTAGAGTATGTGTATATGCGCTGTGAAAAGCAGAGGCTTGCAGAAAATTTAACGTCGGATCCAACGGAGGGCATCTGAAGGTGGCTCCTCTATTAGTGGGTGGTGGTCCGGTGGTAGTGGCGGCAAGCCTTACGATTCCCACGCCCATGGAGCAGCGGCGGCGAGTCAGGGATCGGATTGGATTGGGCTGATTTTCCAACGGCATCTGCCATTGTGAAGTTTATTGGGGCGTGACAGCGCAGAAGACACAGCAGAGACATGACATCGGTCGTGAGAACAAGTCCCATAAGTCCCGTAGACTGTTGTATTGAAGTAAGTGAATGCTGCTGCGAAGTGGCATCCATTCACCCAGCATTGCCTATGGTACAGTGCCACATGCACCTTTCTAAAGTTTCCTCGACTCCGCCCGCCAAGCAGCAAATTGTTTGCGCTAAATCGACAGCGTAACTCGGGCCCTTCCAGCGTTGGTTGTGCGTGCCGTGGGCGTAGGCCTGGGACTGGCTCTATGGGGGTTTTGCTACTGGCTTTTCGTTCTGAATGCATCGGGCCGTCTGCCATCACTCAGCACGGGCTTGCAACCTTCCCTGGGGTGATTTCACCATCCCAACGCTGGTGTTACGGGCCTTCGAACCCACCACTTTTCTCACTGCAAACCTCTTCTGCTGCGCGTCTCATCGGCTTCGTCTGGCCCGTATCGCTTCAATCGAACGCCGAGCTGGGCCACAATCAGCCTGGTTATCCCGTTCGCCCCTCGCCCAGGCCTCACATCCGTTCCGCTGCAAGCCAGACAGCCAGGCTCAAATCATCGGTCGGAGCGGAATTGCGATAAACGACCCACCGCACTCTCACTCCGACCGACCTCATCCTCCTCGCACCTTCATCACGCTCGCCCAAACCCATACAGCACACACCCTGCTTCCTCGTTGGCGGGCATTCTGCCCGTCCCAACTCCGTGACGCTGTGCCGAGTGCGGTCCTCGTCTCGCCGGAACGCGCAGATCCAGAAGTCCTGCTCGCCTTCTGACAATGTCCACTCCGTCAACCGCAACTGCAGCCGTGCCTCCTCACCAGTTTTACTCTCATCATCAGTCATATCAGCCTCCGGTTCAAAATTATCCGTCGCTAACCAATGGTTCGATGCGGCTGAATGCTGGTCACCTAAATTCATCTTCTACAGACCTCGCCAGGCCAGCAGCTTCGGCCACCCTCTCCCGTCACACAAATCAACTTCCTCCACTTCGAAATTCAGACTCATCCTCAGATAACATGCAGTCTTCACGGAGGAAGAAACCAGACTGGAACGAGTTCTATCGGAATGGAGTACCAAAGGAAGTCATAGTCATCGACGACGACTCGCCGCCTCCTCAATCAAGCAAAAATGCTGCTCAAGTAGGCAAAAGCGTAAGTGACCTCACTTACCCATATATCATGATCAGAGTTCGCTCAAAGTTGCCTTCACAGAATCCCTCATACTCTACCACTCAAACACCTTACTACGAGAATACGTCCTCAAATCAGACTGCCTCCACCGACCGTACAACTTCTGCCTACAATACCACAACTGCTGCAACCTCGCTTGGCTCTCAAGCCAGTAATGGTACATACGCTGCATATGACGACGCTGCAGCTGTTGGTCAGAAGAGAAAACGTACCAGAGTGGCTGCAGAGGACACCTCTAGAGCTACGAAGCGGAGGGAAGTTCGTACCTCGCCTTACTCCGACTACAGGCCACCTCCCCATCCTCCCATCAAAGCCAAAGATGTCTATGTCGAGGTTGTGCCCGATAGGTCTTACATGAAGGATCTCAAGGTCGATGATGACGATGGACACTATATTGTTCATCCAGATTCAGACCTTACAGAACGATGTGAGTAATTTATCCATTCTCGAGATCTCTGAAAATTTTACTAACTTTGAATCAGACAAAATCGTCAAATTGCTTGGCCAAGGCACATTTGGTAAAGTTGTCGAAGCCTGGGATCGTCATAAGCAGAGCAGAGTAGCTATCAAGGTGATTCGATCTGTCCAAAAGTATCGAGATGCTTCACGGATCGAACTGCGAGTACTCTCCACCCTCGCATCTAACGACAAGTACAATCGGAACAAGTGCATTCACCTTCGACATTGCTTCGACTTCCGAAATCATATCTGCATTGTCACAGACCTCTATGGCCAAAGTGTCTTCGACTTCTTGAAGATGAACCAATTCACACCTTTTCCGAGCTCTCACATTCAGACATTTGCTCGCCAACTCTTCACAAGTGTTGCATGTAAGTAAAATTACCTCCTTCCTTTGATCATTTATATACTGACTACGTACCAGTCTTACACGATCTGAACCTTATCCATACCGATCTAAAACCCGAGAACATCCTCCTTGTCGACAGTCAATATCAGACATTTACGTATAACAGGAGGATTCCATCATCTTCAAAGGAAACGGAGCGTTCTTCTCGACATCGGAAAGTCCTTCTCAATCCGGACATCCGCTTGATCGACTTTGGCTCCGCTACTTTTGACGACGAGTATCATTCCTCGGTTGTCTCTACTCGCCACTACCGTGCTCCAGAAATCATCCTGAATCTGGGTTGGAGTTTCCCTTGTGATATATGGAGCATTGGCTGCATCTTAGTCGAGTTCTTCACAGGTGATGCCTTGTTCCAGACTCACGACAATCTAGAGCATCTGGCTATGATGGAGGCAGTGGTCGGTGCCAAAATTGACAAGGATCTTGTCAAGCAAGTGAGAGTGAAGAAGACAAACTCAGCCTCACAGTACTTCAACAAGACAAACCGTCTCGACTATCCCAACGTCGATACTCCTCGAGCCTCGAAGAAGTATGTGAAAAATATGAAGCAGCTTTCTCAGACGATTCTTCCAACATCAACATTTAACCAGCAATTTGTCAACTTGCTGAAGAAGATATTCGTCTACGACCCGAAGAAGCGCATCACGGCTGTGGAGGCACTACGTCATCCTTGGTTCAAGGAAGTCATCCAAGACGATGGCACCGAAGCGGCACGCATTAGACAGCAGCGAGATAGGGAGAAGCGGGTTCCTGGTGTCTATTAATCTTCCCGGCGATGAACGCATTCGGCGTTCAAAACAAAACTGGCTCAAAATTACACTGTTGCTGGTGAAAATGGTGTACAATCTTTGGCCCTCTCATAGAATGGCCTGAATGAAGACGAGGAATGATCATGTCAACAGGCACTACCATCACTGATTTTAGAAGTGCCATAACAATCAACACCAATATAAGGCTTTTGGGAATGGTGCCTTTTTCGACGACAGATCAATCCCCTCACGAGACGAAATTCGAGCGTTGCATGCATGTCAGTTCTGCAAGTGGATTGTGGAAAAGAAGACTATCGGATCGGACATGAGTGGCGTTCGTTATACGGGTCTATGGATCAATTAAAACCAAAACCACATACGCGAGAGCGATAGGTTGGTTCGGGCATTCCTATCTTAACCATTCATGACATGATGCAACACGGGAGGGTATGTAGTGACATCTTCAGCTGTCACTGTTTAGGGATAGGATCAATGAAAAATGATTCCTTTCGTTATGTGCTACCGATTTGAAGATCTCTGAAGTGACTGAGCGTGGATAAGGCAGTGATATAAAACAGATTCGAGAGATATTTGAGACACAGACAGGTATGTGCCGTCAGTCGTTGTACTCCGTTCAGTGCTCACGAAGAACTACAGAATTCCCATCCAATGTTGAAACTCCTTCGCAATGATTTCTTTAAGGTCCCCACTACTGACCACCGCCATCTCGAAAAAAAAACCGACTCGAAACCTCATTGTCTCTCCCATCCCCCCTTCCATAGTTGTATTTGATCATCTCACTCTCCTTCTAGTCTTCCTCACCCCGTCTCCTCCCATCAGGGAAGTTGTACGGGCGGCCACCCCAACTACTCCGAGTGCCGGACGCGAAGTTGTATTGTTCATCGAGGTCGGCCTTAGCGGCGATGAGTGGCTTGACATGGGACCACCACACACACAAGCGCTTCTTGAGGGGCGGTTTTTGCTGTTGCGTGTTTTCGGTTGAAGGCGAAGGCATTGTTGCGTGTAGTATGATTGTGCTGACGGTATGGTTCTTTAGAAGTGAATCAATTGTTCAGATGCGGAATGTGAGCATGAACAAATGAAAACGAAGATTTATGTAGGCCTGTGAAAGCGTGGCTTCGGGGATTTCAAAACTGCCGTGGTGAGTGTTGCTTAGATGATTTGGTGAGGTTGATCGGGGTTGATTAGATGAGTGTTCACTATTCGATCGACGCAGCCAAGAGCGAATGGTCGTTGAAATTTAGATTTAGAACCTGTATACCTTTTTGCTTTCTTTTATATTAAAATTTCCAACGTCTAGCCTTACCACTCCACCAGGCTGAATGCGTATTTCCGAAAGACGGCCGTTCGACGCTTTGGGGTGGCGTCGGGAGAGATCGGGCGAACGACTCGGGCGAACGACTCGTGCGAGATGACATACTACTAGAATCAAGAGAGCCATGGATTGATATGAACTTGTGGTTCAAAATGAAGCAGCTCTGACGAAACTAGAGCTAAAACTGTGCACATGCCACTCTCTTTCCGTGCGAACCAGTCTCTAATGCGTTGATTATTCTCTGATTTGACCCAGAGAGTCATCGGGGGCTGCATAGAGATGCGACTACAAGGATCTCGAATGGCTGGTTCTCAGAGCTTCACGTAATTCTAAATGGAAAATGCTTAGATGGCTCTCCAAATCCAGATTCCACATCTGCGATGGTTGTAATCGCCGTCTTCTGGAACGATTCCCTATACACCCTCTGAAATTCAATTGGCGTTAGACGTTCTACCTTCCAAAGTCAGATGGATTGTACCGCCGCTTATGTTTGACTAAAAAGCGCCCTAATTACTCCGACAGTCTAGCTCCGCGATGGAGATTGCGCCATACCCGGGTATAGTTCTCTCGGCACTCAACAACATTACCATCAGGACGTCCAAGCCGTCTCAAACCCGCATCAAAAGCGCCAACCGCCAGCGATGCAGAACTCGAAAAACGCAACGCCCGCTCCCTCGGGATAACAATCTCAGCCCAGTGGCTCTCTCGCCGGCCCCAAACCACCACCACCACCAAAAATGGCTCCAGCGACGAGCCTGGCAGCTCTGATCGCAGCCTACGACCCCTCGCCCAGCACGCCTTTGCCGGTCGCCGGGCCCGCTTACTCGCACGCCCACGCCAACTGGGCGCGCTCGTTCAGCTCGCAGCCGGAGCTGCACCTGGCGCCGCGCAGCGTCGCCGACATCCAGCGGATCGTGACGCTGGCGCGGCGTCTGCGGCGGCGCGTGGTGGTCGTCGGCGCGGGCCACAGCCCCGGCCCGATCACGCTGACGTCCGGGTGGAAGGTGAGTCTGGACGAGTTCGGGGACGTGCTGGGCGTGGACGAGGGCGCGGCGACGGTACGCGCGCAGGCCGGCGTGCGGCTCGCAAGGCTCGGGGCGGCTGTTGCGGAGTATGGCTTTGCGATGCCGAATCTGGGGTCCATCGATGAGCAGAGCCTTGCGGGTGTGCTGGCCACTGGCACGCATGGCTCCAGCTTGGCGCATGGCTTGCTCGCGGAGAATGTTGTTTCGCTGAGGATCTGCTTGAGCAACGCGCAGATCGTGAGGTGCAGCCGCAATGAGAATCCCGAGCTGTTTCGCGCCGCGCTGGTCAGTCTGGGGGCGTTGGGAGTGGTTGTAGAGATTGAGTATCGGCTGGTGAAAGCGCGGCGTCTGGCTTGGCATCAGTGTGTCAAGCCGCTCGACTATGTGGTCGACAATTGGGGTAGAGGGTTTTGGGAGCAGACCGAGTTCATCAGGGTTTGGTGGCTGCCGTACATCCATCGTGCTGTTGTGTGGAAGGCATGGGAAACGGATGAACCGCTGAGATCTTCACAGTCAGGTATGATCACTGGCGCACTCAACTACCATATGTACCATATCCTTCTCTGGATGTCACACTACATTCCGCGTTTGGTGCCTTGGGTGGACTGGTTCATGTTTGGATTGCAGTACGGGTTTAAGTTTGACGGCGAGGAGAGCGCCGTGGAAGAGCAGAGGAATGCACTATTGTTGGATTGTCTGTACAGTCAATTCGTTAACGAGTGGGCTATTCCCATATCCAAAGGCCCAGAGGCCATCAGGAGACTCAATGCTTGGCTCTTCGGTGATGAAGCCGCCTCGGGTATTCCAT
>Ga0335073_10009964_pt1 | contig 13338 bp, 9 predicted proteins | sample Lox_Sample_22_FD_207093 | JGI IMG/M metagenome (GOLD analysis project Ga0335073, IMG submission 207093) | Soil microbial communities from Loxahatchee National Wildlife Refuge, Florida, United States - Lox_Sample_2.2 | ecosystem: Environmental > Terrestrial > Soil > Wetlands | place: USA: Florida...
TACAGCACTCTCGGTCGTCTGGTCAGTGCAGCCCGATGACAGCTTCAAGGACGCGGGGCGAATGTTCGCGTACGCGGCGGTGTTCGGCGCCGCGGTCGCGCTCGCGCGGGCGGTTCCGGTGCGCTGGCCCGCGGTGCTGGGTGGGGTCGTGCTTGCGGCGAGCATCGTATGCGGATACGCGCTGTTGACGAAGGTGTTCCCGGCCTCGCTGGACGCGAGCGACATCTACGCGCGCCTGCGCGAGCCCTACCAGTACTGGAACGCGATCGGCCTGACGGCGGCGATGGGCGCAATCGGCTGCATGTGGCTGGGCGCGCGTCGCACGGGCCATGCGCTGCTCGGCGCGCTGGCCTATCCGGCGATGGGGCTGATGCTGCTGACGCTGATGCTGGCCTACTCGCGCGGGGCGCTGGTCGCGCTCGTGCTCGGCCTGGTGCTGTGGTTCTGCATCGTGCCGCTGCGTCTGCGCGGCGCGGCGATCCTGATCAGCGGCGCGGTGTGTGCGGGGGCCGTGGTGGCGTGGGACTTCTCGAGGCATGCGCTGAACAGTGACAACGTGGAAATCGCGGCGCGCACGAGCGCGGGGCGTCAGCTGGGCGTGCTGATCGTCGCGATGCTCGTGCTGCTGACGTTGATCGGGCTCGCGTTCGGCTTCTGGACGGGACGCAACGCTCCATCGCTAATCAGCCGCCGCCGCGCGGGCACGTTGCTGCTGGGCCTGCTCGCGGTTGTGGTGCTCGCGTGCGCGGGCGCGCTCGCGGCGAGCCACCGGGGCTTCACGGGAACGATCTCGCACGCGCTTCACTCGGTGACGGACCCGCACGCGCCGGTTCCCTCCAACGGCCCAGGGCGCCTGACGGCGGTAGGCAGCGTACGCGCGCGCTATTGGAATGAGGCACTGAAGGTCAACCAGGCGCACCCGTGGCTAGGCGCGGGTGCAGAAGGCTACGCGACGGCTCGACTGCGCTACCGGACCGAGACGCTGGACGTACGCCACGCGCACGGCTACATCGTGCAGACCCTGGCCGACCTGGGTTTCGTGGGGCTGGCAGTGACGCTGGCGCTGCTGCTCGTGTGGATGGCGGCGGCGGGCCGCGCAACTCATCCCTTCAATCGCGGCTGGAGCGAGTGGCGAGCTTGGCGCGAGCTGATCGTAAACCGGGGCGACGCGCCGATCCCGGGTTGGCACCGGTTGACGACGGCGGCTGGACGACCCCCGCGCTACACGCCCGAGCGGATCGGGATGCTGAGCATGCTCTGCCTGGTCGTGGTGTTCGGGATCCACTCGCTGGCCGACTGGACCTGGTACGTCCCAGGCAACGCGTGCGTGGCGCTGCTGTGCGCGGGCTGGCTGGCGGGACGCGGTCCACTGGCGATGACGGGAGGCGCTACGGCGGGGCGCCTGGCGGTGACTGGCGGCGTTACGGCACGGCTACCGGCGGCGGGTCCCGCAACAGCCGAGCAGATAGCCAGAGGCGGCGCGGCCTCCCCTTCGAAGACAACGGCATGGGCGGCGGGTCTCCGCGCACGCTTGACGCCCAGCGCGCTGGGACCAGTGCGGATCGCGGTGGCAGTCGCGGCGCTGGCGGGCGCGCTGATCGCGGCGTGGGCACAGTGGCAGCCGCAGCGCTCGACGAGTGCCTCACAGCAGGCGCTGGGCGAGCTGGCGAGCAACCCGCGCGCGGCGCTCTCCCTAGCCGAGACGGCGGTGTCGCGCGATCCGCTCTCGGCGCAGGCGTTGTTCACGCTGTCGGCCCTCCAGCAGGCGACGGGCAAACCGGCGCTGGCGCGGGCGACGCTGCAGCGAGCGGTCCGCCTGCAGCCGTCGAACCCGCAGACGTGGCTGACGTTGGGCGAGTACGACCTCGCGAGCAACCCCGCGGCGGCAAAGCGCGAGCTCGAAGCGGCGATCTACCTAAACCCGGAGTCGATCGCGCCGGAAGCGATCGCGCAGGGCAACCAGGAAGCGATCGCGATCCAGAACGCCTACGTCCAAGCACTGCGCGACGCGGGCAAACCAGCGGTGGGCGGCCGACCCTGACGCCGAGCGCGCGGGCTTAGAAGCGCGCTCGGAGCGCGGCGGCGAACAGGGTTCCCCGCGCGCCGGGCAACCCTCCCGCCTGCGATGTCTCGACCTGTTCGAAGCGGAAATCCGTTAGCAGTCGCCGCAGCGTTCGCGCGGTGTAGAAGCGCAAGTGGTCGGCGCGGGGGTCGAAGTGGCGCTCGAAACGCGCGGGCGAGAGCGCGAAGGACAGCCGAGTGAGCGGCCCATGCGCGGGCGTGCTGAGTAGCAAGCTCCCCCCGGAGCGCAACACGCGCCGCACCTCCGAAAGCCAGCCGGTGGTATCGAGGACGTGCTCGATGGTCTCTCCGGCCCAGACGACGTCGAAGCTCGCGTCGGCGATCGGCCACGGTCGATCGTCCTCGACGCGCAGCAACTCCAGCTCGGGATGCCGCTCGCGAGCGCGCCGCAGCGGCTCCTCGGCGAGGTCGATTCCCAGCACCGCACAGCCGGCCTCAACGATCGCCGCGGTCAACTGCCCTTCTCCACATCCGACGTCGAGCACTCGAAGCGGGACGCCTTGCTCGGCGGACGGGGTCAACACGCCCAGGTGCTGGAGCAGGAACGCACGGCGAAGCTCGATCCCAGGTGGCGATGCACCCTCGGGGACCCCCCGCCAGAGAGCTTCGTGGTAGCCACTCCGCAAGTTGTCCGTCATTCCTGCACAAAGCTACGCGATGCGGGTATCTTCGCAGCGTGCTTGGGAGGCGCGAGATGAGCCTAGGGCGATGAGGTTCGCGAGCGAGCAATGAACCTCGCGTTCGACAGCCGCCCGGTCAGGGATGCACACGGCGTCGGGCGCTACACGCGTTGTCTGCTGGAGGCGCTGCGCGAGACCGCGGGAGCGGACGCGGAGATCGTGGAGACCTCGCGTCCGAGAACCGCGGACGTGTTCCACTCGCCGTGGATGAACGGTGCGTTGTTGCACAGCCCTTGCCCGATGGTGGTCACAGTGCACGACCTGACGGCCCTGAAGCGACGCAGCGAGCTGCTGAGCACAAGCGTGCGGCCCCGCATGCGCGCGCTCGCGGTGCAGCGCGCGATGCGTGTGATCGTGCCGACGGAGGCGCTTGCCCACGACGCGCTTGACCGCCTAGGCGTGGAGCGCGAGCAGATTGACGTGATCCACGAGGCGCCCGCGGCCTGCATGTATCCCCGAGAGCGAGGAGAGGTCGAGGACGTGCGAGCGCGCTTTGCGCTGCCCGAGCGATACCTGTTGTGGGTCGGCGGACTACAGCACCCCGACCCCGCGAAACACGTGGCGAAGCTGGCGGCGACACCACGTGAGATGCCGCTCGTGCTCGTGGGCTCGACGAGCCCGTGGGCGCACGAGCTGCCGAACGTGATCCTTACGGGCCAGGTACCCGACGATGACCTTGCGGCGCTCTACACCGGCGCCCATGCCCTCGTAGTCGCCTCGCACGACGAGGGCTTCGGGTTGCCGGCAGTCGAGGCACTCGCATGCGGCACGCCAGTCGTCGCGTGCGAGGTCCCCGCGCTTCGCGAGGTGCTCGCGGGGCGCATCACTTTCGTGCCCGCGGGTGATCTGAGGTCTTTGATCGAGGCTGCGGAAGCTGCCGAGCGCCCGGCCCCGCGACCACCCACGTGGAGCTGGCAGGACGCGGCGCGTGCGACTTGGGGGGTGTATGAGCGCGCTCGCGTCCAGGCGAGCCAACCGCGCGCGTTGGGACGCCTGCTGCGCGGTCGCCCCGACACGCCCCGCTCGCGGCCCGCGGGGCCTGGGCAGGCACTGAGCGGTCAGTAGACAGTCCGCCGAGACGGGACCTTGTTAGGAGGCGTCCTTGCGGCGCCGCGACAGACCTTCGTCAGTAGGCGCCCCGCCGCGAGACCACGGCCGGGATCGTCTTCAGAAGGATCGTCAGGTCGAGCGCGAGCGACCAGTGCTCGAGATAGATGAAGTCGAGCCGCACGAGGTCGTCGAAGTCGAGGTTCGAGCGCCCGGAAACCTGCCACAGCCCGGTAATCCCGGGCAGCACGAGGTAGCGCTTGCGGTGCCAGTCTTCGAGCATCTCGAAGTCGCGCTGGGGCAATGGGCGCGGCCCGACGAGCGACATCTCGCCACGGAGCACGTTGATCAGCTGCGGCAGCTCATCGAGCGAGAAGCGTCTGAGTAGCTTGCCGACCTTGGTCAACCGGGGATCTTCGCGGATCTTAAACAGCGCCCCGGTGGCCTCGTTCAGTTCTTCCAGATCGGCTTGGCGCTCCTCGGCGTCGGTGTGCATCGTGCGGAACTTCAAGCAGGGGAACGGTCGCTGGCCGATGCCGCGCCTACTGGAGCGATACAGCACAGGCCCGCGTGAAGAGATCCGCACGGCGGCAGCGAGCGCAAGTAGCACCGGGCTGAGCAGCACGAGCAGCAGCGTCGCGCCGACGATGTCAAATGTCCGCTTCAGCGCGAAGTCGACGCCCTCGAACACAGGCGGGCCCAGCTCGAACAGCGGCACCGACTGACCCGGTACGAACTCGGCGCGATGGATCAGCACCTCCATCGTGGAGGGAGCGAGCCGCACGCGCACGCCGCGCTGAGAGCACTGGTCGACGATTTCGAGCGCGTCGGCTTGCGGAAAGTCGGGGTCGGCGATGATCACCTCATCGATGCGCTGAGAGCCGAGCACGGCGTCCAGTTGGTGGAGGGCGCCGAGACGTTGCAGACCTTTGCCCGGCAGCGGGCCGGGCGCGAGGAAGCCGACGACCTCGATCGGCGAGTGCGGCGCGTCGGCGAGCGCGTGGCCGACGTCGGCGATGTGCTCGCCGGTGCCAACGAGCACAGCACGACGGCGATAGCCAGCCGCGCGCAAGATAGCCCCGGTAATCCATTCGTAGCCGGCGCGCAGCGAGGACACGTACAGCAGCGCGAAGGCCAACGAGCCGTAGAACAGGTAGTAGCTGGAGAAATGTTCGCCCGAGACGACCGCGAACAGCAGCGCGACAAAGGCGACCTGGAACAGCGAGCCAACGATCCGCGCGAGACCCGGACGCAATGCGCGCTCCGCGTAGAGACCCGAGCGCGCGAACAGCAGCGCGGTCAAGAGATAGACGAACGGCAGGATGCGTTCGGTTTCGTGCAGCGCGGCGTTGAGTTGGGCCCCGCCGTCGCGCACGAGCGACTTGAGTACGAGCGAGGTGAAGATCGCAAGTGAGACACCGACGAAGTCGAGCGCGAGCAGCGAGAGCACGCGAGAGAGCCGCCGTGCGGTCGACATGCGCAGCAAGAAAGACAGCACGGGCGGGCGCTTGCGGCGCATATCGCGATCGCCGACCTCCCTGCGAGCGGTGACCTCAGAAAGGACGGTCCGGGGCGTAATCTGGCCGCCCGTGCTCGTCGCCCGACCGATCACCGACGACCTCGCTGGCGCCGGCGCGGAGGGCTTGCGCGGAGTGGGCGGAGCGGACGTTCTGGTGGAACGCGGTCCCATCTCACTGCTCACAACGCTTCAGCCTCGCAGATGTCGCGGTCGCGTGAGGCCCGATGGTCTCCACCGATAGGTAATTGCGGGTGCACAGAGGCCCTCTCAGTGGCTCCCTACCCCGTGAAAGTCCGCGGAATCGGGGTGAAAAGATTCAGCCGCCGCCGATCAGCAGCTCGACGCCCGACTGCTCGACGGTCCGTTGCAGCCCCTCGCGCAGCGACACCTCCGGTGCCCAGCCAAGCAGCTCGCGCGCGAGCGAGATGTCGGGTCTGCGCTGCTTGGGGTCGTCGGTGGGCAATGCCTCGTAGACGATCTCGGAGCTGGAACCGGTCAGCTCCTTGACGGTCTCAGCCAGTTCGAGGAGCGTGAACTCGTCGGGGTTGCCAATGTTGACGGGATCGTGATGGCCAGACTCGGCGAGCGCGATCATGCCGCGGATCAGATCCGCGACGTAGCAGAACGAGCGCGTCTGACTGCCGTCGCCGAACACGGTGATCGGGCGGTTGGCGAGCGCCTGGCGCAAGAACGTCGGGATCGCGCGCCCGTCGTGGGGGCGCATGCGCGAGCCGTATGTGTTGAAGATGCGCATGATCGCGGTGTCGACGCCCTGCTGACGGTGGTAGGCCATGACAAGCGCCTCGGCGTAGCGCTTGGCCTCGTCGTAGACGCCGCGGGGGCCAACTGGGTTGACGTGGCCCCAGTAAGTCTCAGCCTGTGGATGCTCCAGCGGATCGCCGTAGACCTCGCTCGTTGAGGAGATCAAAAAGCGCGCGCGCTTTGCCTTGGCGAGACCGAGCGTGTGGTGCGTGCCGTAGGAGCCGACCTTCAGCGTGTGCAGCGGCAGACGCAGGTAGTCAATCGGCGAAGCGGGTGATGCGAGGTGGTAGACAAAGTCGATCGGCTCCTCGATGAAGTACGGCTCGATGATGTCGATCTGCAGGAACTCGAAGCGCTCGGGGTTGCGGATGTGCTCGATGTTCGTAAGCGAGCCGGTCTCAAGATTGTCGACGCAGATCACACGATGCCCGCGCGCAAGCAGCTCGTCGCACAGGTGTGAGCCGAGGAAGCCAGCCCCGCCGGTTACAAGACACGTAGACATGTCGCGAACAATATCGGCGCGCGGATGGCCCGCTTGAACGGTGGCTTCAGAGATGCAGCCTTATGATCTGCGTATGGCTTCTACGGAGAAGGAGCGCCTGACGGTCGCGCCAATCGTCGGAGGAGATGACCCGCGCCGCTTCACGGACTCGGGCATCGAGATCAAGGAGCTGTACGACGAGCAGGACGTGCCGGCGGCGTTGGACCTCGGCGAGCCGGGAGACTTCCCTTACACGCGCGGCGTGCACCGCGAGATGTACCGCAAGCAGACGTGGACGATGCGCCAGTACGCAGGCTATGCCTCCGCAAAGGAGTCAAACGAGCGCTACCGCTACCTGCTCTCGAAGGGCGGGACCGGGCTGTCGATGGCGTTTGACCTGCCTACGCAATTGGGGCTGGACTCCGACAACCCGCGTTGCCTCGGCGAGGTGGGACGCACGGGCGTGGCGATCGACACGATCGACGACATGCGCACGGCCTTCGACGGGATCCCGCTGGACCAGGTATCGACGTCGATGACGATCAACGCACCCGCGGCGTGCCTGCTGCTGCTCTACGAGCTGGTCGGCGAGGAGCAGGGCGTGCCGAGCGAGAAGCTACGCGGCACGACGCAGAACGACGTGCTGAAGGAGTACATCGCGCGCGGCAACTACATCTACCCACCGCAGCCGACGATGCGCCTGACCACAGACCTGTTCCAGTACTGCCACGAGAACGTGCCGAGGTGGAACACAATCTCGATCTCGGGCTACCACTTTCGCGAGAAGGGCTGCTCGGCGGTGCAGGAGGTGGCGTTCACGCTGTCCTCGGGCATCGCCTACGTTCAGGCGGCGATCGAGAAGGGGCTAAACGTCGACGAGTTCGCGCCGCGTCTGGCGTTCTTCTTTAACGGCCACAACAACGTCTTCCAGGAGGTCGCGAAGTTCCGCGCGGCGCGGCGGATGTGGGCGCACATCATGCGCGAGCGCTTTGGGGCCACGAACCCGAAGGCGACAATGCTGCGCTTCCACACGCAGACTGGCGGCGTGACGCTGACGGCACAGCAGCCGGAGAACAACATCGTGCGCGTCGCTCTGCAGGGCTTCGCGGCGGTCTGCGGCGGCACGCAGTCGCTGCACACGAACGGCTTTGACGAGGCGCTCGCACTGCCGACGGAGCGCGCGGCGAAAATCGCCGTTCGCACGCAGCAGATCTTGGCGAACGAGTCGGGTGCCGCCGACACGGTCGACCCGTTCGCGGGCTCCTACTTCGTGGAGTCGCTGACCGACGAGATCGAAGATCGTGCGAACGAGCTGATCGCGAAGGTTGACGCGCTTGGCGGCTCGGTGAACGCGATCGAGTTCATCACGGGCGAGATCGACGAGTCGGCCTGGGGCTATCAGGAGCGCTACCGGATCGGTCAGGACATCGTCGTGGGCGTGAACGCCTACGAGGAGGAGGAGCTAGAGGTGCCGGAACTGCTGCGCGTAGACCCGCAGTCCGAGCGCGAACAGCTTGACCGCTTGGCGAAGTTCAAGTCAGAGCGAGACCAAGAGTTGGTGCAGCGGCGCCTGGAGGAGCTGCGCGAGACAGCGCGGGGCAACGAGAACCTCCTGCCGTCGATCCGCCAGGCGCTGAAGGACCGCTGCTCGCTGGGCGAGGTCTGCGGCGCGATGCAGGACGTCTTCGGCAAGTACGCGCCGACGTTCTAAGGCGAGTCACGCGAACATTCCACCCGGGCAACTTCCGCGCCGCCCGGGTGCATAGGATTCCGCCCGTGGTCGTCGCGGTGACCTTCTACACGTTCGCGCTCGCGATTCACATCGCCTCGGTCGTGATCGCGTTCGGGGTGACGTTCGCCTACCCGGTGATGTACGCGGTGGGCGTGCGCACGGAGGCGCGCTCGATGCCGGGGTTCCACCGCATCCAGGACAGCGTGGGCAAATTCGTAATCTCACCGTTCCTGGGGCTGGCGCTGCTGGCGGGCATCTACCTTGCGAGCAAGCTGCACACCTGGAGCGACTTCTACGTGCAGTGGGGGATCACGGTGATCGTGGTGCTGGGGGCGCTTGGCGGCGCCTACTTCGCACCGAAAGAGCGGCGCCTCGCGGAGCTTGCCGAGCAGGACATCGCGGCGGCAGCGCCCGACGGGCCGGTGCAGTTCGGCGCGGAGTACACACGCATCCGCACGCAGATGTTCCGCGTGAACCTCGCAGCGAACGTGTTGATCCTGCTGACGATCTATTTCATGACCGCGCAGACCGGCGCCTAGCCGAGCGCGTCGACCCGCACACGGAGGCGCTTGCGAAAGACAGCGCGCTCTGTACGCTGAGCGCATGAGCGAGGGCTACAGAGTCGCGGTCGTTGGCGCGACGGGACAGGTCGGCACGCTGATGCTCCAGCTGCTGCGCGAGCGGGAGTTCCCGGCGCGCGAGATCGTGCCGTTCGCCTCGGAGCGCTCGGCGGGGCGCGAGCTGGAAGGCGGCCTCGTGGTGCAGGGCTTGAGCGTGGACTCGATCCAGGGCTTTGACCTGGCGATTTTCTCGGCGGGCGGCTCGACCTCCGGCGAATGGGCTCCGCGCTTCGCAGAGGCGGGCGCCGTCGTGGTCGACAACTCCTCGCGTTGGCGCATGAATGACGACGTGCCGCTAGTCGTCTCAGAGGTCAACCCCGAGGCGCTGGAGACACACCGCGGAATCGTCGCGAACCCGAACTGCTCGACGATGCAGATGGTCGTGGCGCTGAAGCCGCTGTACGACGCGGCGGGTATCGAGCGCCTCGTGATCAGCACCTATCAGGCGGTGTCGGGCACGGGCAAGCGTGCAGTGGACGAGCTGCTCGACCAGTCCCACGCGCTGCTGCACGAGCAAGCGATCCCCGAGCCCGAGTCATACGCGCACCAGATCGCGTTCAACGCGCTGCCCCACGCGGGCGGCTTCGCGGCGGGAGATGACCACACCGACGAGGAGCGCAAGCTGATCAACGAGACGCGCAAGATCCTAGGCGACGCCGAGATCGCGATCTCGGCGACGTGTGTGCGGGTGCCGGTCGTGAACGGTCACTCCGAGGCGGTCAACGTGCAGACCCGCGCCGAGCTCTCGCCCGAGCGAGCACGCGAGCTGCTGGCCGCGGCCCCAGGTGTGACGGTGCTCGACGACCCGGCTGCAGCGCTCTACCCGCTGGCGATCGACGCGAACGGCAAGGACGACGTGTTCGTCGGTCGCATCCGCCGCGATCCTGGTCACGAGCGCGCGCTCGACATGTGGATCGTCGCGGACAACCTGCGCAAGGGTGCGGCGACGAACGCGGTGCAGCTCGCCGAGCTGCTCGACCGTCGCGGGCTGCTCTCGGCCCGCGCGGGCGTATCGGCCTAGCCGACGCTCGCGCGCGGAGCGTGCCGGTCGACCAGTTCGAGGTATGCCTCGGTACGGCGCGGCAGCGGCACGACTGACAGCTCACTGAGGGCGGAGCGCTCCTCGCCGGACTGCTCGTCGAAGTCCTCGCGGATCGTGCCAAGATCCTCGCGTAGCGCGAGGAACGCGGCGACGACGCGCGGATCGAACTGAGTCCCGGCTACGCGGCCGATCTCGGCAATCGCGCGCTCGATCGGCCAGGCGGGCTTGTAGGGGCGGTCGTGGATCAGCGCGTCGAATACGTCCGCAACCGCGACGATCCGCCCGACAAGCGGGATCGCCTCGCCCGCGAGCCCCTTCGGGTAGCCACCGCCGTCCCAGCGCTCGTGATGCGTCGCGGCGATCGTGGCGGCCATCTGCAACACGGGCGAGCTGCCGCTGGAGAGCAGGCGCGCGCCGAGTTCGGCGTGGGTCTTCATGACCTCGAACTCCTGCTCGGTCAGCTTGCCGGGCTTGAGCAGGATGCGGTCGGGGATCGCGAGCTTGCCCACGTCGTGCAAAGGCGCGGCCTGGCGCAGCAAAGTGACCTGGCCCGCCGGCAGGCCGAGGCCGAGCGCGAGGCGCGAGGCGACGTGGCCGACGCGCTCGGTGTGCTGGTAGGTCTCGTCGTCGCGGTACTCGGCGGCGATCGCTAGCTGGCGCAGCGTCTCGGCGCGCGCCTCGTCCAACTCTCGAGTGCGCTCGGCGATCATCACTTCGAGCGCGCGAGCGTTGTCGGCGAGCTGGTGCTCGGCTTCGTGCTGGGCGGTTACGTCGCGAGCGACCGCGTGGATCACGCCATCCGAGCCAGGCGTTGCAGCGCTCCACTCGAGCCACCGGTAGCCGCCGTCGGCGGTTCGGAAGCGGCTGCGAAAGCCGACTATCTCGCCGCCTTTGGCCAAGCCGTGCATCTCGGCGAGGGTCGTATCGCGGTCATCAGGATGGATGAACGCGAGGAACTGCTTCGCGTACAGCGCGTCGGGCAAGTGGCCGAGCGTGCGCTGCCAGGCGGGGTTTACACGCGTCAGCCGCCCGTCGACGTTGCCCGTGGCGAGCAGGTCGAGCGAGGCGTCGTAGTAGCGCAAGATGCTCGCTTCCAAGCCACGTCGGCGTTCGACGAACGTCCCGAGCATCACCGCCACGGTGAACAGCGTGACCGCGCGGACGAGGTAAGCCGTGGTGAGCAGGTGCACTTCCGGTTCCAGATGCGACCAGAGGAACACGAGCGAGAGCGCGACGAGCGAGCCGGACAATGCGCCACGCAGGCCGAAGCGCAGCGCAAGCACGATCAAGGGGATGATGAATAGCGCACCCTCGGCGTCGTTCACGTTCTTGTCGAGGAGCCGCAGTGTGAAGACGACAGCGAACAGCACAGCGGCGAGTACGAGCGTCGCGCGCGACCCGAGCCTGGGCCAGCGACGCACCTCGCTCAGCTGAGGCAGGTGGAGCGTGTCGAGCATGCCGTTCCCCTATCGTCCAAAATCCCGCTAAACGCGACCATTTGACCGATCCAAGCCCTGGGCGGTTGAAAAATTGCGTGGACAGATGTCCTAGGGGCCGGTACGCATAGACGACTACGGCGCTTTCAAGCGTGGTTTCCAGGGCCCACCAGCAAGGGTTGTCCCCCCAGGAGGACTCGCTCACGATCGCTCGAACTGGTGGAAGATGATCTCCTCGGAGGTGCAGCGGACGCTCGTCAAGTCGCCGCCCGAGCTGTGGGCCGAGATCAGCGACCCCGAGTCGCTCGCCCGACACCTCGGTGAGTTCGGCGAGATTCGCATCACGCGGGTCCAGGCCGAGCAGAAGGTCGAGTGGGAGGCCGACGAGGTGAGCGGCAGCGTGATGATCAAGCCCTCCGGTTGGGGCACCAAGGTCAAGCTGAGCGTCACGCGAGAGCTGGCCGCCGGGGTCGCGACAGCGGAGCCGGAGGCGTCACCCGAACCCGAGATCGAGGCGGCTTCCGACCCCAGCACCGAGACGGCACCCCAGCCCGGTGACGAGGCGGCACCCCAGCCCGGTGACGAGGCGGCACCCCAGCCCGGCACCGACGCGACGCCCGAGCCCGGTGCAGAAGCGGAGCCCAGTTCGGAGATCGAAGCGACCGACGCGGACCCCCAAGTCGAGGCGCCCGCGCCGGAGACCGCGCCCGAGGCCGAGGCGCCCGCGCCGGTCGAGGTCGAGCCTCGTCGCGGATTCCTCGCCCGTCTGTTCAGCCGCCGCCGGGCACGCCGAGGGCAAATCGCCAGATTGGTCGCCGAAGCGAACTTGAAAGACGAGCCCGGCGAGACTCACGTCCACGAGGAGACCGCGGAATCGCAGATCCCGGTAGTCGAGCCGTCCTCGGCACTGGCCGCGGGCGAGCACGCCGAGCCCGAGCAAAGCACCGCGCCCGATCCCGAGCCGCAAGCGGACCGGGTGGATGAGCCTGAGATGACGCACACGGAGCCTCGCCCCCGCGTCGATGCCGAGTCCCAACCCGACATCGGTGGAGAACTGCGCGCCGCGGAAGAAGCCGCCACTGAGCAGGTCACGGCGGTTCTCGTCGGTGTGCTGGACAGCCTCGGCGCCGCGCACCACCGCCCGTTCTCGCGCGCCTGACCCGCCCTTCCGGGCGGATCGCCGGCGGCGCCTAACTACGGCTCCTACCCGTTCCACCGGCCTGTGTCCGCAAGTCGGACGGCGATTCGAGGCCGTGGACAAGGACTCAAGTTCATCTGTCCACTTACCGATCAAGATCCGGTATCTGGAACTTAGAGTCATCACGGCATCCAACACGGGAGCGTGCCCAATGACAAGGAAGGCCACATGCATCGGACTCGCGGCGACCGCGCTAGCGCTGGCATTCGCGCCCGCTGGCTCGGCGGCGACCCAGGAAGACCACACGCAGTTCGCGGTGCTCGCGGGATCGCTCTCTTTCACTTCGGCGCCCGCACTGCCAACACTCGGCTCAGTCACGCTCACGGGCCAAGCGCAGACGACGAACAGCACAATGACGAACTTCGGCATCGCCGACGCGACCGGCAGCGGCTCAGGCTGGAACGTCACGGTCGAAGGCCAGTCCGGCACCGGGAAGAGCGCCGTCTTCGCCCAGTACTGCGGCAAAGCAAAATGCGGCACCGACTCCGAAGGCTACGTCGCGGGCGGGCGCACGCTCGCGACGGACTCGCTTACGCTCAACAGCACCGGCGCGAGCTTCGTGGCGCAGAGCGGTACGACCGGCACCGCGCCAACCCTCCAGTGCTCGGCGTCTTGCAATGTGGACAACCCCACGGCCGTGAAGATCGCTTCGGCCGCGAGCGGGGCCGGGATGGGCACGTGGCTGACGAGCGGCTTCTCGGGCACGAGCCTCGCACTCTCGACGCCATCGACCTTGAAA
>Ga0335073_10009966_pt1 | contig 13335 bp, 8 predicted proteins | sample Lox_Sample_22_FD_207093 | JGI IMG/M metagenome (GOLD analysis project Ga0335073, IMG submission 207093) | Soil microbial communities from Loxahatchee National Wildlife Refuge, Florida, United States - Lox_Sample_2.2 | ecosystem: Environmental > Terrestrial > Soil > Wetlands | place: USA: Florida...
CCTTCTGAGCCAGGTTCGTACCGCCGTCGACATACTGGTCTGTGTCTGGAGCCCGCGGCGCCGGCCCTGCCGCCGTCTGGGGTTTGACGAAAAAGCGGGCCGCGCGAGGACTTTCGCGATCCACGCCATGGGCCGGCGAAGCCTAGGCTAGGCGTCCCCCGCGTCGTGGTCGTTGGGCCGCCGCACGGCCGAAGACTCGCCCATCAGCGTGTTGTGCGGTTCCTCGTGGGACGGACGTGGGACGCCCGCCAAAAATCCGCTTAGGAATGCGGGTTTACGGACGGGCCCGCGACTAGGCAAGACGGGGGTCGCCGCCGTCGGCGACGACCTCGACCATGGCTGTGATCAGCTTCTCGCGCAGCGCCTTCATGTCGGCGGAAGCCTCGCGTCTAGACGGCTTGGAGTGGGACAGCGTGTGGCTAGAAAAGCGCTCAGCCACGCGGTTGATTTGGATCGCGTCCCCCATGATGCTCCCTAGTTTCCCTCCGTCGTCCCTCTCGCTGATTCCCTCTTGCGCGTCTCTCGGTGACCTCGTCCTGCTACCTCGCAGGCCGTGTCTGAAGCCGCTCTTTTCCGGCTTTTCCCGTGTGCGGCTTGTGGGAAGAAGGAGAACATACGCCGGCTGGTTTGTCAAGGGGTCCTGAAAAATAAGGCTCCGCGGGGCGAGTGACCCCCGTCTTGCCTATACCGTGGCCACGCGTGCCGGGGTCTCCGAGCGTATTTTCAGTCAAGTTTTTCCGGCCGTCGAGGACTGTTACCGGTCGGCGTTCATGGAGGGCCTCGATCGCCTGTCACGGACACTAGCGCAGGCCGCTGGTCGAGACGTGGCGTGGTTGGAGCGGGTCCGCTCCGGACTCGTCGCAATGTTGGGATTCTTCGATGACGAGCCGGGCTGGGCCCGCTTCCTGGTGCTCGAGACGCCGCTGAGCGGAGCAGCGACTTTTGAATGCAGGCAGCGGCTGCACGACCTACTGGCTGGTCTACTCGAGCCGGGACGCGACGTCAGCGACGGTTGCGGCAACAGTCGTACGGTCGGGTCGCCGATGCTGTTGGCGACGCTGGGCGGCGAGCTGGTCGTCGGCGGCGTCTTCTCGGTCATCCGTACGAGCATGCTCGAAGGCGTTGGCGGCAAGGTGGTGGAGTTGGCGCCGTCGCTGATGGCGTTCATCGTCGCGCCACATCTCGGTCACGCCGTCGCGCAGGCAGAGCTTCAGGGCAAGTCCTCTGGCACGGGCCTGGCCTTGGCGACTGAGCCTGGGCTTACACGGGCAGCGGCTATTTCCAGCGCGGCCGAGCTTCCGATCCGCATCACACATCGCACCACCTTGGTGTTGCGGGCAATTGCGCAGTCCCCGTATTCGAACAATCGCGAGGTGGCACAGGCCGCGGGGCTCGTTGACGAGGGCCAGACCTCGAAGCTGCTGGCGCGGCTGGAGAGCAAGGGCGTGATCGAGAACGTTGGCGTCGGCGCGGCGCGTGGTGAGCCAAATGCCTGGCTGCTGACCGCGTCAGGGCGGCGTGCGGTCGAGCTGCTCGGCGACAGCTCGAACGCGCGGGCGCGAACCGCGGGCGTGCGGGCGAGGAGGTCGATGTGACACTCGAGAGCTTTTCGGCGCGACGCCGGGCGTGGCGCGCGGCAGGCGCCGTTGAGAGGGCAGCTGGACGAGCCGGACGACCGCCGACAGGACGTGTCTGCTGGACGTCGAGCTGTGATGTTAACGATCGGGCGTAACTGCTCGCCCACACGACGGGCACGGGCGACCGGTCGATTATTATCCGAGAGGAAAAGGAGTAGTGGAAAAGTGAGATATGTTAGGATGTTGGGACTATGCCTCATTGCCGCTCTGGCGATCGCCGCAATGGCGGTCTCAAGTGCATCGGCACTGCCGGAATGGGGTAAATGTGAGGCAAAGGCTGGTGGCAAATACAGTGACAGCAACTGTCAGACCAAAGCAAAAAAAGGTGCCGGTGCATTCGAATTCGTAAAGGGCGCGCACCTGAAAAATATCCCGTTCCGTGGTGAAAATGTTGGTAGTGGAGGTGTTCTAACATCAGCGCTCCGGCACTGCAGTGCCGGAGAAACCCGTCGTGAGACGCGCGCAAAGTGCGAAGCGGAAGGCGGCGAAGAGGGTAACGGAGCAGAAGTCTCGATTGAATGCGAAAGCGAGCACAACACGGGCGAAACCACCGGCAAGAATGGTCTCACCAACGTATCGGTCAAGTTCCTCGGGTGTAAGCTCTACGGTTCGGTGCCGTGCTCGAATGGTCCGGTCGAAGGCGAAATCCAGGTGAACCCGCTGAAGGGCGAGCTGGGCTACATCAGCAAAGCCGCACACAAGGTCGGCGTCGTCCTGGAACCCAAAACCAAAAAAGGCACGTTCGCGCAGTTTACCTGCGGCGGTATACTAACCACAGTTGTGGGTGCGGGCAACTCGAAAGAAGGAGCATACTACCAGCCCGAAAGCCACGGTGGATACGATGAGATTATCTCTCCGATCACCCCGGTCAACCAGATGACCTCGACTTATGAACAGGTCTACACGGTGAATCCCGAAACGTATGAAAATATCCCAAGCAAATTCGAAGGCAAGCACATTTCCCTGCTTGAATCGTACACGTTCAACAATGAAGAACCGTCCGCGACCACTCTATGGAACGCGTCGGGCGAGGAAATCACGAACGTGAACACTTCTTCGGAAGAAGGAATGATCAAGGCGTAGCGACTCACGCCTGTGAAGTGGTTGTGCGCGGAGCCACCCACGTGGCTTCGCGCATGCCGCGATTGCACATGTGCTGGACCATCGGGTCACCGAGGAGAACGATGACAGAGCCGAACACACACGCTGAGAGTCGTCTACGTCGGTCCGAGGGCCATTTGCGGCCAGCGACTCGCCGGCTGTCACTCTCCATCCTGCTTGTGACCCTTTCGGTCGCATGCATGTGCGTCTTGAGCGGTAGTGCCTATGCCGCGACGGGACGGCCGTTCGTCTCGAGCTTCGGTGCTCCGGCGGGGACGTCCTTCGACGAAATCGATGCAGTCGCGATCGACCAAAGCGACGGTCACGTATTCGTCGGGGACGCGCTCAGTGGCGAGGTCACGGTGTTCAGCTCATCGGGAACCCTGCTCACGCAGTTCGGTCTCTCGGGAATGAGCCCTGTCGGGATCGCGGTCGACGAAGCAACCGGCGATGCGTATGTCGCCGACGCGTTCGCCGATGCGGTGCAGGTCTTCAAGCCAAATGGATCAGGCGGTTATGTGTTCCTGTCGGAATGGTTCGGCGAAGATACGCCGAACAAGGGCTTCGGCGAGGTCACCGGGGTCGCTGTCAACAACTCGGCCGGGGCGTTCGGGGGCGACGTGTATGTGGTGGACGGGGAAGATCCCGCGAGCGGCGCAGGCGCGGTGGACGTGTTCAGGCCGAATCCCGCGGGTGCCACTGAAGCCGAAGAAGGAGTCCTTTCCAACGTGCTTGTTCCCAAGGGCACCGGGATGGAAGAACCCAACGGCATCGCAATATCTCGGGAATCGGGCGAGGCCCTCGTCGCCGACAGCGCAGAGGGTGCGATCTATGAGTTTGGCGCCGGGGGCACGTTCGAAGCGAAGCTTCGCGGCGCGGGCTCTCCGCAGGGCACATTCGGCGGCCCGGATGAAGAAGAAGGCAACGTCACTGCTCTCGCGCTCGATGAAACGACCGGCGACATCATGGTCGCCGAGGCAGAAAGACGCGTCGTATCGGAGCTCAATCCGGCGGGCGAATGGATCGGGTGGGAGACGAGCACTCCTGCAGGACCATTGATCGAACCTCGTGGCATCGCCGTTGGAGCGACCGGACAGGTGTATGTGGCCGACGCCGGCCGACAGCTTGTCGACGTGTTCGGAAATGCTGCAGTCGTGCCCGGTGCGTTCACCGACAAAGCGACCAAGGTCGGGCGCACGAGCGCAACTTTGACCGGGATGATAGATGGGGAAGGCAAACCGGCGAAGTATCATTTCGACTGGGGCCCAACTGAAGAACTCGGACAGAGCACGCCCACAGTCGCGTCGGCCGCTGGCGAAGAAAAAGTGGCCGCGACGATAACCGCGCTACGTCCCAGCACGACTTACTTTTTTCGGATCGTGGGCGAAAACGAAAACGGCTCAAACGCGGGAGCTGTCCGGCAGTTCACCACCCCAACGGCCGTGGAAGACCTAAGCACGGGCGAAGCCACGACGGTCGCGCCGACGAGCCTCACCATGACAGGAAGCTTGAATCCCGGAGGTCTGGACACCCACTACTTCTTCGAATGGGGGCCGACAATGAGCTACGGCACCAGTATGCCGCAGCCACCTGCCGACGCCGGCTCGGGAATCGGCTTGGTGGTCCTAGAAGAGCCGCTATCAGGGCTTATGCCAAACACGGTCTATCACTACCGGCTCGTCGCTGAAAACGAACTTGGTGTGACGAGAGGAGAAGACCGGAGTATCAAGACATCGGGTCCGCCGAGGATCAACGCTGAAGCCGCTTCTGGCCTCGGCCACAACGAAGCGACATTGAACGCGAAGATCAATCCAGGCAAGCTGCCAACTGCCTATCACTTCGAATACGGCGAAACGACCTCCTACGGTACCGAAGTACCGAGCGGCGGCGGTAGTCTTCCGGCGGGCGAATCCCCAGACCCTGTATCGGTGAGCCTCACCGGCCTGAAAATCGGCACTACCTACCATTACCGGGTTGTCGCCACCAACGGTGCCAGCACCGAACCCAGCTTGGGCGAAGACCACACCTTTACGACGGTGCCGTCAGCGCCTATCGATGCCACATTCGCGACCGAAGTCGGCACGACAACGGCGACGTTGCACACACAGATAAATCCGCTCGGCAACGACACGCATTTTTACTTTCAGTACGGTCCAGAAAGTTGCAAGCGCCAACCGTCGAGATGCCTCGATGTGCCTACGGAGCCGGGTGCCGACGTAGGCGCCGGTAGTGACGACCAGGCGGAGAATCAGGCGATAACCGGCTTGAGGCCAGGAACCAAGTACTTCTATCGAGTGATTGCCGAAAACGTTCTCGGTACGACCGAAGGCGAAGAACACACCATCACAACCGTCGCCGAAGGGAGCGAAGCGAGCCGCTTTGCCCTGCCGGACGGGCGTGCTTGGGAGATGGTGACTCCTCCTCAGAAGGACGCGCCAGTCGAAGCACTGACCAGGGAAGGCGGGGTGATCGAGGCTTCGGAAGACGGCGATAAGCTCACCTACGTCACCGAGGGATCGGTCGGCGAAGGGGCGCAGGGCAATCGCAGCCCGGAAGTACAACAGATCATCGCAACGCGAGGCGCAGAAGCATGGACCTCCGACGATGTCGCTACGCCCAGCACGGAAGCAAAGGGGGTGACCGCAGGTGAGATTCCCGAGTATCAGTACTTCAGCTCCGATCTGTCTGTCGCGCTGGTTGAACCGGCTGGTAAGCAGCCGGCACCACCACTCGCGCCAGGCGTCACGGAAGACACGATGTACCTTCGCGACAACAAGAACGGGACATATACGCCGTTGGTGACGCCCGCGGACGTGGCGGCCGGCACAAAATTTGGTGTCGACGTGCACTTCGAGGGCGCTTCGCCCAGTTTGGGGGATGTCGTAATCGGGTCCAAGGTGCCGTTGCTCGGTGAAGATTCGACTCAGGGTCTGTACGAGTGGGCGGAAGGCAAACTGCAGCAGGTCAGCATTCTGCCGACTGGTCAGCCGGCAACAGGACTCGTGCAGCTCGGCTATAACCACGTCACCGCCAGTGCCATCTCCGAAGGCGGCACGCGAATTGTGTGGACAAACTCCCTGAGCGAAGGCATCGGTCCGCTTTACATTCGCGACACTGCTCGGCGAGAAACGGTGCGCCTCGACGTGCCGCAGGGCACCGGAGAACCGCCGAGCTTCGGGGAAGCACGCTTCCAGGCCGCGAGCAGTGACGGGACGAAGGTGTTCTTTACCGATTGGCAGCGGCTGACGCTGAACTCGACTGCGGAACGTGCCGCCAAGGAGCCCGATCTTTACGAGTGCGAAATGAGCGTGCAGAACAACCAGCTCGCGTGCATTCTCAGCGACCTGACGGCGCCGGCCAACAACGAAGAACACGCGAACGTCAAAGGCGACCTGCTCGCGGTCAACGCGCAGGGCTCGGAGATCATGCTCGTCGCCCAGGACATCCTCGCGAAAAACGCAAATGGGAACGGCGAAATCGCACAGCCGGGTAAGAACAACCTGTATGAGCTGCATGATGAAGCCGGAGTATGGCAGCGGACATTCGTCGGGCGGCTTTCGAGTGAAGATAGCGTCGAGTGGGAAAACAACAATAACGCAGACACCGCATATCTCACCGCACGCCTGTCGCCGAATGGCCGCTACTTCGCATTCATGTCGGCAGCCAGTCTCACTGGCTATGACAACGTCGATGTCGCCAGCGACCAACCGGCGGAGGAGGTCTACCTCTACGACACAAGCAACCAGAGCCTTAGCTGCGTGTCGTGCAATCCGACTGGTGCGCTACCGCATGGAGTGTTCGACACACTGCTGTCGGGGGAAGGCCTCGGATTGGTGGTAGACCGCAGACGAGTCTGGAGTGGCGAAGCAATTGGTGAACACTGGCTGGCGGGCAACGTCCCTGGCTGGACGGCTGAGAGCGTCAATTCGGCGATGATCCAGCCGCGATATCTGACAGATCAGGGCCGACTGTTCTTCAATAGTCCGGACGACCTCGTCCCGCAGGCCACGAACGGGAAGGACGATGTCTACGAGTACGAGCCCACGGGAGTCGGTACTTGCGAGTCGTCGACCGGGGGCTGCATTGCGCTCCTGTCATCGGGGTCCTCTGAAAAGGAATCAGCGTTCCTCGAAGCCACGCCGAGCGGTAACAACGTGTTCTTCATCACCGCTCAGCAGCTGCTACCGCAGGACACCGATACGGCGTTCGACATCTACGATGCCAGGGAATGCAGCGCGGAATCGCCGTGCCAGCAGCCGCCGCAGCAGAGCGAAACGGCCTGCGGCGACGAAGCCGCGTGCCGCCCTGCGATGCCGGCGGTACAGCCGACAATTACACCGGGAGGCAGCGCCACGACTACGGCGAGCCCCAATGCCAGCTTGCAACCCGCCCATACGCCAGTGCACGGCGGCGTGGGCGTGAAGGCGAAAAGCAGGCCTCTTACCGCGGCGCGGAAGCTCGCGAATGCGCTTCGGGCCTGCAGGAAAGATCACGACAAGGGCAAGCGCACAGCGTGTGAAGTGCGGGCTCGCAGGCTCTATGCCGCGCACCTCAGGCGCCGCGCGAAAGCTAGGCCTAAGATGACGCGAGCCGGGAGGGCGGCACGATGAGCGCGACGCAACGCTTGCTAACGCACGCGAGCAGACTGGTCCTCTGTGGCCTGGTGGTTTGCCTGGCCTTGCTTACGCTAGGCGGGAGTGCGGCGTCGGCTGATTCGGGATGGTGGCGTGTGATCTCGGAAGTGGCGCCAAGCAATCTGGCACCGGGCGGCACGGGACAGGTGACGCTTCAGGTCGCAAACCTCGGTGACGCCCGGCTGAGCGGATCGACCAGTGCAATTACGGTGACAGACGAACTCCCGGCAGGCGTGCGAGCGGTCGGCGTGAATCGGACTGTGAAGAATGGAGTGGAAGTAACGTGCGCGATCGCCACAGTCGTTAGCTGCGACTTCACCGGAGCTTTAAATCCATACGAACAGCTGCCAATCCCGATCCGCGTGGAAGTCACTGCACAGGCAGGTGAGGTTGCGACGGTCCTTCAGCACGTCAAGGTCGAAGGCGCTGGACTGAGCTCATACACCGACGCGCTGCCGCTGCGAATCGATGGCGAGCCATCGGGCTTTGGCGTCACCGAGATGGAACTCGGCCCATTCGACGAAAGCGGCAGTCCTGTCGAGCAGGCCGGTTCCCAGCCGTTTCAGCTAACGACGAGCTTGGTTTTTAATCAGGAAGGACAGCGCAACCCGATTGAACTGCCAAAGGATGTGACGTTCAACCTGCCTCCAGGGCTGGTCGGAGATCCAAACGCAGTCGAACAGTGCACCATCACTAACTTCGCAGCCCTGGTCGAAGAAACGAACCTGTGTGGCTCAAGCTCGGTTGTGGGTGTCGCGACGGTGGTGGCGCGCGAACCGGAAACGGGCGTACTGCAGAAGACGGTGCCCGTCTTTAACCTGGTCCCGTCGCAGGGTGAGCCCGCACGATTCGGTTTTGAGGTATTCGGTAAAATCCCCGTCGTTATCGATACAGGTGTGCGCTCAGGCAAAGACTACGGCGTCGTTGTCAATGTCAGCGACGCGACAGAGACGGCCGGATTGCTGAGTGCGCAGGTGACCTTCTGGGGTGATCCTGGCGATGCGAGGCACAATGCATCGCGGGGCTGGGAATGCGTCGCAGGAGGCTTCTACGCTAACCAGGCCAAAAAAGGGTCGTGCCCTACAACCAGCCAGGAGGCCGAGAAGCCATTCCTGCGCATGCCGACGTCGTGTGCTGCGAACCCGCAGGCAGAACCATTCACCACGTCGATGAGCACGGACTCGTGGTCGAACCCGGGCGTGCTATCGGGAGCTGAATATGCATGGATGAACGGCGAGGGCGAATTGCTGGGATTTCAGGGCTGTGAACAGCTTTCATTCAAGCCGCAGATCGATGTCACGCCGGTCCAGCACACGGCGGCGACGCCGACAGGGCTGCGCGTCGAGGTGCGCATTCCGCAGGCATCGACGCTGACGCCCGAAGCGCTTGCGGAGGCTGACGTGAGAGACAGCACGGTCACGCTGCCCGAAGGCGTTGAGCTGAGCCCTGCGGCGGCTAATGGCCTAGAAGGCTGCTCAGAGAGCCAGGTGGGTTATGAAAGGCAGAATCCGAGCAACGGCATGCTCGAATTTGACACTGACGACGTGGCCTGCCCGAACGGATCGAAGCTCGGGACGGTCAATATCGAAACACCCCTGCTCGCGCATCCGCTTGAAGGATCTGTGTATCTGGCCTCACCAGCGCCAAACGGAGAACCGGAGCAGAACCCGTTCAATTCGCTGGTGGGGCTGTACCTGGTCGCGAAGGACCCCGTCTCTGGTGTGCTGGCCAAGCTCGCCGGCGAGGGCGAACTGAACGAAGGGACGTTGCGCGTATCCACGAGCTTTCGCAACACGCCACAGGTGCCGTTTGAAAACCTCGAACTGAACCTGTTCGGGGGCCCGAGAGCATCGGTCACGACGCCCAATATGTGTGGCAACTACACGACCGAATCTTCGTTCACCCCGTGGTCCTCAACGACGCCCGTTTCAGGCGAACTTTTCGGCGAACCGTTCAGCATCTCGTCGGGCGCCAACGGCTCCCCCTGCCCAGCGTCACCACCCTTCTCCCCGGGCTTCCTAGCCCAAAGCGAGAGCCCACAGGCAGGAGCGTTCACGAGCTTTGACCTAGAACTCACCCGCCCAGACGGCGATCAGGCGCTGACGGGTCTGACGATGCATCTGCCCGCTGGGGTCGCAGCCCTGCTCTCGAGCGTCGAACTCTGCAACGAAGCCCAGGCAGCCTCAAGCTCGTGCCCCGCCGCGAGCGAAATCGGCCAAGCCACTGCGATAGCCGGCCTGGGTGAAGATCCCTATACAGAGCACGGCAGGGTCTACATCACAGGCCCCTACAAGGGGGCTCCCTTCGGCCTCGAGATCGTGAGCCCAGCCGTCGCAGGTCCCTTCAACCTGGGTACCGTCACGGTGCGCTCAAGGCTCCAGATAGATCCCAACAACGCCTCTGTCACGATCACCTCAGACCCGCTGCCCACAGAGCTGAGAGGCATCCCGCTTCAGCTCAAACGCGTGCTCGTAAGCGTCAACCGCCAGCGGTTCGAGTTCAACCCAACCAATTGCGATCAGAAGGTGATCGACGGCACCATCACCGGTTCAGAACTCGGGTCTGAGAACGTCGAAGGGCCCTTCAAAGCCGGAGACTGCGCCGCGCTGCCGTTCAGCCCCGGCTTCTCGGCCGGCGCGGTCGGCCACGGCAGCAAAGCCGACGGCACAACGTTCAAGGTCACGGTCACCTCGGGCGGTGTGAACAGTGGTGGGGTCGCGCAGGCGGGGATCGCCAAGGTCGACCTGCAGCTGCCGAAGCAGCTATCGTCACGGCTGCAGACATTGCAGAAAGCGTGCTCGGAAGCGGTCTTCAACGCCAATCCGTCCGGGTGTGATGAAGGATCGGTGATCGGGTATGCGACGATCCACACGCCCGTGTTGAGGAACCCGTTGTCGGGTCCGGCGTATCTGGTTTCGCACGGCAACGCGGCGTTCCCAGACGTCGAGTTCGTGCTGCAAGGGGAAGGCATCAAGCTGGTTTTGGACGGCAAGACCCAGATCAAGAACGGGATCACATACTCGAAGTTCGAATCCACGCCGGACGCGCCGTTCACGGTCTTTGAAACGGTGCTGCCCGCCGGTCCCCATGGCGTGCTCACCCCGAATGTCGCGGAAAAGAAGCATTTCGACATGTGCGGCGAAACACTCGCGATGCCGACGACGATCGTCGGGCAGAACGGCGCCGTGATCGAACGGAGCACCAGGATCGCGATCGAAGGGTGCGGCGCGGTCAAGAGCGCAAAGGCACGTAAGCTCACGCGCGCGCAGAAGCTCGCGAGGGCACTGAAGGCGTGCCGCAAGAAATACAGGCACTCAAAGGCTAGGCGCGTCCGCTGCGAGCGCCAGGCGCGCCGGCGTTATGCGCCCCCCAAGATCGCACGCAAGGGCAAACACGCGCGCAAGACGACCGGCAAACGGTAGATCGGCGAACGTGTCCGCAGCTTCGCCAGTCGCTAGTACGCGTGCCTGCTCGCGGCCGCGACCTTCACGGGCGGGGCGGCCGGACCGGCCCCTGCCTGCGGCCCTCGCACGGCCAGTGGCCGGAGTGCTCGCGATCCTGGTTCTCGCGTTCCTATGCGGCTGTGGGTCCTCGAGCAACGGCGTGGCCTCGAAGTCGCCAGCCGAGATCCTCGCGAGGGCGACCTCTGCGGCACGGCATGCGAGCTCGGTACATATCCAGGCGAGCTCGGCCAACGGGCCGTTGAAGCTGGCGCTAGACATGAGCTACGCCAAAAACGGCGCGCACGGCTCAGTCTCGCTGCTCGGGATCGACTACCAGCTGATCCGCATCGGCGACACGCTGTATGTCAGCGGTAACAGCCGCTTTTACCGAGAGCTCGCGCGGAGCCTGAGCGGGCATGCTGCCAGGGCCGTCGCCAGGCTGCCCGCGGGCACGTGGCTAACGGCCGAGGTGGGCAGCGGTCTTGGCTCCGGGCTGGCCGGGATCACTGAGATGAACAGCGAGCTCGCGCTGCTCCTCGGTCGCGCCACGCCCGTCGCCAGGGGTGCCGAAAAGACGGTCAACGGCCAGCAGGCGATCGAGCTCAAGCAGACCGCCAAACTCTACGTCGGCTCATTGTTCATCGCGACCACCGGCAAGCCCTACCCGATCCTGGAGCACAGGACCGGGCGCGAAACCGGCCAGACCACCTTCACCAACTGGAACCAGCCCGTCAACCTCACGCCGCCCGCGAACGCAACCGACATCAGCCAGCTCGAACATCAAACGTGAGACCGGCTTACTCGCGCACGCGAGGGTCGGCTCCAGACAAGCTCGGGCGCCTGCACCCAGTCCGGCGCTCGGGACCCTCGGCACGCGGAATCCCTCTCCGAACAAGCCGAGGACACACCCGCAACACAGGGCGCGGCCTCACCTGATGGGGCCGCGCCCAATGCGCACTCAACCGCAGCACTGATGGTCCGTGGCTCGGTGTCGGTTCGCAGGTGTGGCTTTGGATAGCGGCCATTTCTGCTGTCCAACCCCGCCGAATCGCCGCCCAATCCCGCCCAATCGGCACCCGCGACGTACAGCGGCGACGCTTGCGGTTCTGCGCTTGGAATCGCGCCGAAATCGTCGGCGGCTCCGGGCCTGCGCCGAAACTAGCGGACGCCGCCTACCTCCGGCGACGGCTACGTAGCGGACGTCAATCGGCCAGACTCGGTCTGGCGCTTACTGGATGCGCTCATCTGGAACTGGCTGATCGCCGGCGATCGATTAGCTTTCGGCTCGTACGGCCGTGGCGTGGTGGCGACCGTGGTCGTGGATCCCGCCTTTCCACGCGAACGACACCCGCTGACCCTCCTCGAGGGACCTGTAGCCGTCAGCCTCGATGTCCGTAAAGTGCACAAAGAGCACCTCGCCATCATCGGCGGTGATCCGGCCGTGTCCCTTGTCGTCCTCATACCAGCGCACAACCCCGAGCCGGCGAACGCCACGAAGCTCCGGCCGACGGATATCTAGATCCTCGGAGGTCAAGCGGAGCGCCAGATCACCGACCTGCACGATGTCGTCGAAGTGCAGCTTCCTGCCTCGACGGGCCTCTCGCTCTCCGTTCACCCACACCGGCACCGTCGACAGAAAAGCCTTGACGTCGGCACCGCTCTCGATCATCCCTTCGAGCTTGAGTAGCTGACCGAGGCTGATCGTGTCACCGCGAATCCGCACGTCGCGTTTCATCTCCTCAAGGTTACTCCGCCGACTCGATCGCGAAAACCCCTCGCATGGCCGGCCGCCCCGACCCACAGGAGCCATGATGTCCATCGTGCATAGAACGCAGATCTATCTGCCGCATGAACAGACCGAGCGGCTCGACGAGGGTGCCGGCGCTGAGGGCGTGAGTCGCTCGGTGTTGATCCGCCGAGCGGCAGACCTGTATCTCGCTAGAGAGGGACTGGACGGCGCCGAGTGGCAGGCACGGTGGCGCGCGGCGGCTCAGGGGACGGCGGGCATCGCGCCGTATCTTCCCGACGGCGCGAACCATGTCGAGCACCTGCGCGAGATCGATGCTGGGCGCGTGCAAGAGCTCGATCGTCGACGATTGTCATCGACACCAGTGTGCCGCTCGACCATGCGGGCGCACACACCTGCCAGATCGCCCGCCGAGCCGTGGACGACGGTAGTGACGTAGCCCCTCGGCACGCAACTAGCCGGTGCCGAGCATCGCACAGTTCGAGCCCCAGTGGGCGTGGATCGCAGCCCGGCCACCACCCGAGCGAGACGATCGTCCGCGCCCGCGGGTTGAGCATGCGATCGGGCCCCGGCTTGTGGGAAGCGTGTGGGACGCCTGTAGAAACCCCAGTCCTGATGCGGGATTACAGCCGGGCCCGCGACTAAACAAGACGGGGGTCGCCGCCGTCGGCGACGACCTCGACCATGGCTGTGATCAGCTTCTCGCGCAGCGCCTTCATGTCGGCGGAAGCCTCGCGTCTAGACGGCTTGGAGTGGGACAGCGTGTGGCTAGA
>Ga0335073_10009967_pt1 | contig 13333 bp, 13 predicted proteins | sample Lox_Sample_22_FD_207093 | JGI IMG/M metagenome (GOLD analysis project Ga0335073, IMG submission 207093) | Soil microbial communities from Loxahatchee National Wildlife Refuge, Florida, United States - Lox_Sample_2.2 | ecosystem: Environmental > Terrestrial > Soil > Wetlands | place: USA...
GTTGCATATCCTCGCTTTCATTCCGTGATTTCTGCGCTTCTCCTGCTTCTGGTCGCCGTCGATTTCACAAGCTGCGGCTCCAGTCCTAAGCAAGTGAACAATCCCAACCCGCCCACGCAGCCGACATATCCCTCGACGCCACCTGTTCCAATCACGTGGTCGCCGAGTTCGAGCGATTTGCCCGCTCCGTCGCCGCAGGCCCACCGCCGGGTGAATCCGACGATTTTCCGCTGACCATTTCCAATCCGACAAATTCTTCCACGGTCACTTCGCCCATCAATATCGTCGCCTCCGCCCAGCCGGCACACGATCACCGTGATGGCCGAAGACAATCAGGGATACATCTCCGCAATTCCGCTGAACGTCGCCGTTTCTTCGCAGGCGCCGCAGAACGTGATCAGCAGCATTCAGAGTCTGCCAGGCTGGCAATCGTGCGGCGCGTTGCAGTCGGAACACCATTTCACGTCTGGCTAGATCAAGTCACCTTGACCGCAAAATAGAGCGCGAACTCAGATCACGCGTTCAAGTAGCGTCGCGATCACCACCAGATATATTGCGATCGCAAGCATTCCGTTCGCGCGGACAATCCTGTCGTTGGCTTGCCATGGAAACATCAACACACCGAAGAGCGACGTAAACTTCTCAGGCCAGAGAAGACCGGCCACACCAAAGGCAAGGAACAACTGCACAAGGAAACACAACCCAAGCATTTGCATAGAAGTTTTGAGGGAGAAGCCGATTCTATTCGAAGCTTTCAGCGATTCAAAGCGGATTATTCGGACCTTTTTGAGTCGCTCCCGTAAGCACTGAATCCTTTGGAACTCAGCGTACTTGCCAGCCGTATGCTAGATTCAAGGCTTCAGATGAACTCCGAATCCAGCATTGCTACTGAGGGTTTGACGCGCCGATTCGGCAATCTCGCGGCTGTCGACGGCATCGATCTGCGGGTTGCACCCGGGCAGTTCTTTGGATTTCTCGGGCCTAACGGCGCCGGAAAATCCACCACAATCAAAATGCTGACCGGCCTGCTCGCGCCGAGTGCGGGACGCATTGAGATTCTCGGGATTGACCTGAACGCGCATGCGGTTGAAGTGAAGCGCCAGATCGGAGTGGTTCCCGAAGGCATGGCACTTTTCGGCCGGCTCACTGGCGGAGAATTTCTGAGCTTCGCCGGACGCATGTACGGCCTTGATCGGCAGACCGCAGCGAAACGAGCTGCCGAGCTCCTGGAATTCATGCAGCTCGCCGACCAGCCGAAAAAACTGGTCACCGATTATTCCCACGGCATGCAGAAAAAACTGGCGCTCGCTGCCGCTGTCATTCACGGGCCGAAGGTCTTGTTTCTCGATGAGCCCTTCGAAGGAGTCGACGCCATCGCAGCAGGAACTCTAAAGTCGATGCTGCAAGGCATGATCTCGCGCGGAGCCACGATTTTCCTCACTTCCCACGTACTGGAAATTGTCGAGCGGCTGTGCAGCCACGTAGCGATCATCCATCAGGGAAAACTGGTGGTCCAGGGATCACTCGAAGAATTGCGCTCTGGGGTGAATGCGCAAGCCCCGGCGGCGGAAGGAAACGGCCATTCATCAGCCGCTGAAAAATTAACGCTCGAAGAAATTTTCCTGCGTGTGGTCGGTGGAACGCGCCGGAACGAGCAGGAACTTTCGTGGTTGGGATGAAACAGAGCCCTCTTTTCCGGGATGACCTACTTCTCGCGGTGCCGCCGCAGAAAGCTTCTTCTGCGCTGGCGAGCCCGCAAGCGCCGAAAGGACGGCAATCGCTTGTGATGAGCCACGATCGACATTGTTTCCAGCGAATAACGAAACCTCGCTCCGCAATCGCAGCACACCTTATACGTGCGGCCCTCGATCGTGAACACGCGGCTCAACTTGCCATGATGGCAACCGAAAGCAAATTCCAGCGCGTTCGCGATCGGCTGCGTGACGCTCTCCCAGAGCGGAATGACTTCGGTCGACTGCATCTCAGCTTCGCCTCGATTCGAGTACATTGTCTCATCGGGCATGTCGGATGAAGGGTGAGCCGTCCCACGATCGGGCGTGATCAAGATCACAGAGCAGACCAAAATGGATCGTTCCACAATTGTAATAACTCGCACAAGCTGAAGTAAGGATTGGTCCTTTGGGAAATTCTTTTTCGGAATGCTCACGAAAGCTTTAGAACCATCAGTAATTCGGTAGCTGAAACTCGCCCATGCAAGAATTGAAGCCAAAGGGAATGCAGCCTCCTGACGGACTCATCTCGCAATTGAGTGCTGTCGCAGAGTTGCGCTGGCGCATGTTCTTGAATGGCCTACGCACTCGCCGCGGCAAGATGGAGCTCGCCTCGCGCATAATCGTAGGAATCTTATTTGCCTCTGCCGCTCTGGGCATGTTTGCGGTAGCGATCGGCATGTCCTGGTTCTGTGTATCGCAGGGAAAACCGGAGCGCATCGCTTTCATTCTCTGGGCGATCTTCTTGCTGTGGCAAGTCTTCCCGATCATGGCGACCGCGTTTACGAACAATCCGGATTCTTCCGACCTGCTGCGTTTCCCGCTGGCCTATCGTTCTTATTTTCTGATCCGCCTGGCTTATGGATTTTTCGATCCGGCGAGCGCTCTCGGAACGGTTGGCTTGCTAGGGGTATTGATCGGGGTTTCTGTCGCCCAACCTCTGCTGATCCTGCCGGCACTGCTCGTTCTGTTTGCGTTTGGGCTATTCAATCTCGTCCTCATGCAGACCGTCTTTGCCTGGCTGGAACGCTGGCTGGCGCAACGGCGAACGCGCGAAATCTTCGGCGTCATCTTCATCCTGTTCATGTTGAGCTTTCAGCTGATCGGGCCGACAGTGCAGCATCTGCAAGGCAAATCGGGCCGATGGGTGATAGCGCTGCCCGGTTTGAGAAAGACTTTTGCACTGATGGCGCAGATACAGGGGGCGCTGCCTCCGGGACTCGCATCCGACGCGATCACTCGGGCGGCCAGTGCTCACTACCTGGCTGGCTTCTCTTCACTGCTCTTTCTTGGATTGCTTACCGTAGCCGTCGGTTATGTCCTTCATCTACGGTTGTGGCGCCAATTTGAAGGCGAGAATCTCAGTGAAGCCGAAGCGCGCGCCCCAGCAATGCGGGCGCAAGGATTGCAGGTGGGTTGGGAACTTCCGGGATTCGCGTCCTCGGTTGCGGCCGTATTCGAAAAGGAAATTCGCTATCTGGGCCGCAGCGGTCCTATGCTGCTGACGCTCATCATGCCGATTTTCATGCTGCTCGTGTTTCGCTTTGGAGCGATAAATGCGGCGCGTCACACGGGATTTTTCAACCGCACGCCAGATATGGTGCTCCCGGGCGCCGTGGCCTACGCCCTGCTGGTGCTGACTAATCTGGTCTACAACAGCTTCGGGGGAGACGCGAGCGGCATGCAGTTTTTCTATGCATCGCCGGCAACGTTCAGCCACATCTTTCTCGGAAAGAATCTCGCGTACGGCAGCGTTCTCGTTGCAAACACGGCTCTGGCGTGGATCGCGGTCACGTTCCTTTACGGCAAAGCTAGCGCGGCGGTTTCACTGGCTACCCTAGCGGGATTGCTCTTCGCAGCACCCCTGAATTTCACGGTCGGCAATCTGCTTTCGATCTATGCGCCGAGAAGACGCGACTTCGCGACCTTCGGGCGGCAGAATATACCACAGACAACGGTGCTGATCAGTCTCGGCGTCCAGGCTGTCATTGTCGCGGTGGGCATGGCAGCCTTCGCGCTGGCGCGCTTCTATGAGAATCTTTGGATTGCCGCCGCCGCCTTCCTCGCGCTGGCTGCGGTTTCCGTTCCGCTGTATGTGATTGTTCTGCGGCATTTGGACTCGATCGCCGTCGAACGGCGCGAGGTGCTGCTCGCAGAACTGTGCCGTGCGTAGGGACGTACGCTAGAATGCGTGCCTATGGCCAACGCGCTTTGTGTTGCAGGGTCCAACTCCAAATATCGACAGCCCGGCTCTGCACCTGCGGGATTCTGGGCTGGCCTCTGGCATGGGATTATTGCGCCAATCACATTCATCGTCAGCCTGTTCGCAGACGGCGTCCGCATCTATGAAACCAGCAACAACGGACGCTGGTACGATTTTGGCTTCATGCTGGGCGTGGGAGCTTGTGCTGGCAACCACGAGGTTCGTCAAGCCACCGCGATTCTGATATAGATCCTTTAGGTCCCCTCGGCCTTCGCGACGAATCTGTATCCCACGCCGCGGACCGTCAGCAAATGCTTCGGATGCCCCGGATCATCCTCCAGATAACGCCGTAAGCGCACGACAAAGTTGTCGATGGCGCGCGTGTCGGTGTCTTCGTGCAAGCCCCAGACTTCTTCAAGGATCTGCTTGCGCGAAACGATCTTTCCGTCGTTGCGGACGAGATGACGCAGTAGTTCCGACTCCATGAGCGTGAGATGAATCGTGGTGTCGCCGGAGCGCAATTCCAGCGCACCGAAATCAATGGTTTTCCCCGCAAACGAGAACGTGTCGAAGTCACCGATGGTTTCCGCTTGCGTTTCGGCGTGCCTCGCAGTCGTCCCGCCTCCGAGATCGCGCATCCACTGGCTGCGACGCAACAATCCCTGCAGTCGCGCCAGAAGGATCGATAAATCGAACGGCTTGGCCAGATAGTCGTCCGCGCCGGAAGCAAAACCCTTGAGCACATCTTCCGGCCGTCCACGTGCCGTAAGCATCAGCACGGGAACGTAATTGCGCGCCGCACGAAGTTCGGAAACCACGCTGAATCCGTCTTTGCCCGGCAGCATGATATCGAGCACAATCACATCAAAATTCTCTTTTTTGTCGAGCAGCCGTTCCGTTGCCGACTCGCCATCGCCAACCACATCAGCGGAGTAACCTTCGGCTTCAAGATTGAAACGCAATCCCTGCGCCAAGTGTGCTTCATCCTCCACGACCAGCACACGGCTCATTGGTTCGACCTCGGCAGTTCCAGCGTGACGGTGGTTCCCTTTCCTTCGCCTTCACTCTCGGCAAACACGCGGCCTCCGTGCTTTTGCGCGATCGCTTTCACAATGAACAGGCCCAGTCCTGTCCCCTTGACATGCGCCAGCGTGCGATGCGACACGCGGTAAAAACGCTTGAAGATCCGTTTCATGTCATCCCCAGGGATGCCGACGCCGCGATCTTGCACGCGCAGCATCACGCGATCCTCGTCGTGTCCATCCAGTGTCACCCTCACATCCACATTGCTGCCCGAGTATTTGACCGCATTGTCGAGTATGTTGAAAACGGCGGTTCGCAGATCTTCAGCATTGCCGCGGATTCTCATCCCCGAGCCATTGCTCGATGTTTCTGCATACCGGATCGCTTCCGGCTGCAAATGATGACGAGTGCGCGCGGCTTCAATCGATTCTTGCACGATCTGGCGAAGATCGACGTCTGATTTCTCCTTGCCCGCGCGCTTATCGCCCGCGCGGCCTGCACGCAACACTTGCTCGACTGTCGTGGTCAGACGGTCCGCATCGCTCAGCATCAGCCGATAAAACTCCTGCTTCTGCGCTTCCGGGAGTTCCCGTCGCTGCAGCGTTTCCAGATGCAGGCGAATGGACGCAATTGGCGTTTTCAACTCGTGAGTGACCGCATTGATGAAGCTGTCGTGCTGCTCGTTTCGCCGCACCTCGCGCACCAGGAAAATCGTATTCACGACCATGCCAGCAATCAGCAGCGCGAAGAAGATGATCCCGAAAACCAGCAGGACCCCTTCACGCCAGTTGAGAATGATCCATCCAACGTTGAGGGCGACGGCGAGACCAACCAGACCAATCCCCAGGCAGAGAAAGAAGACGATGGTCCCGCGGCGGCTCGTGATGCGCATAGTCGGTCCGTCGGACCGATTCTACCGCGTTGCGATTGAGGATTGGGGTATCCGCACTGCGCCCGGCCAGGGAGAGAGAGCTAGGAATGCATGCAGGTCTGGGCTAGTCCCCTGCAGCCCAAGATTCCGCAGCGGAACTCGGCGTGATCAGCTGCCCATTCGGCGCGGCCACAAGTCCACGCTCGATGTCTGCCAGCTTGATGCGCTTGATGTCCCACGCCAAGCCGAGTTTCTCGAGAGCCCAGATGCCGTACCAGTTGGTGTCGATTTCGTACCAGGTAAACCCGTGAGCGGCTGAAGTCGGGTGGGCGTGGTGATTGTTGTGCCACCCTTCGCCAAACGTCAGCAGCGCAACCCACCAGCTGTTCGTAGAGAGATCTCGAGTCTTAAAGCGCCGTGTACCCCAGGAGTGTGTCGCCGAGTTCACCAGCCAGGTCGCGTGCAGGCCGATCACGGTGCGCAGGAACGTTCCCCACAGAAGCCAAGGCAAGCCGCCAATCGCCAGCAGTGCTACTCCGACAACGACCTGAGGAACGTAGTGATATTTCGTGATGAAGACGTGAAATTTATCTTTCGCGAGATCCGGGACGTAGCGAGCGAGCGTAGTCGTGTCGTGATGCATCGACTTGCCCATGAGAATCCATCCCATGTGCGCCCACCATTTGCCGTCAATCGGCGAATGCGGATCGCCTTCCTGATCCGAAAACTGATGATGAATGCGATGGGTGGCGACCCAGAAAATCGGCCCGCCTTCGAGCGCCAGTGTCGCGCAGACAGTCAGGAAATACTCGACCCACCTGTACGTTTTGTACCCTCGGTGCGTGAGCAGCCGGTGATAGCACATGCCAATCCCCAGGCTGCCGGAAATCACCCAGAGTACCACGGCGATAAACAATGCTTTCCAGGTGAAAAAGAAAAGCGCGGCGACGGCCCCTACGTGGAACAGAGCCATAAAAATTGCCGTGACCCAATTGACTTCATCTTTTCCTGATTGTGTCTTGCGCAGGTCTTCCAGTTGCAGTTGCATGTTCGAGCCGAGTCCCCATTCTCGTTGGTTTTCGATGCGAAGCTTCCGATAAGCTATCAGGCGAGCAAGGGTCCGCAGTGTAATAGTTGTGTAATAGCGGACTTCCCTGCATTACGAGGGTAATGGGGATTGGGTACCTGCCGGCCGGAGCGCTGGGGACGCGATTCGTCTAAGCGGCTTTGGCTTTCACCTGCACGCCGGCCCACTTCTCTAGCAAGGTCAGAGTTGCAGCGTAATCGAGATCCTTATGGCCGTCTTCCGTCGCCATCTCGTAGACCTCTTCTACCGTTTCGAGCCCGGGCAATTTGACGCGAGACTCCTTGGCCGCATCGAGCGCGAGACGAATATCTTTGTGCATCAGGCGCAAGGGAAAGTTGGCGGTGAAGTCGCGCTGCAGAATAAAAGGAGCTTTATACTCCACCACCCCCGAGCGGACCATCGTCGCCTCAATCAAGGAAATCAATTGCTGCGGATCGACGCCCAGCTTTGTGCCTAAGGTTAAAGCTTCAGCGAACCCTTCAAAGATCATCGCAATCTGCAGGTTCATAACCAGCTTCGTCGCCTGTCCCTTGCCGGTTTCGCCCATGCGAAAGATTTTTTTTCCCATCGCCGCAAACAAAGGTTTCAGCCGCTCGATCGCCGACTCGCTTCCGCCGATGATAAAAACGAGAGTACCGTCGCGCGCGCCGATCTTCGATCCAGTCATCGGAGCATCGACCCAAGCCGCACCCTTGGTTGCAACGCGCTCCGCGAATTTCAACGTCGCCGAGGGAGAAATCGTGCTGGAATCAGCAACAATCACGCCGTCATGCAATGAAGCTTCCACACCGTCGTTGCCGAAAATGACTTGCTCGACCCCATCGGTATCGGAAACGCAGAGCCACACCACCTCGGCTCCTTGAGCTGCCGCGGCCGGACTAGGAGCCAGTGCTGCGCCCTCAACCAATTTTCCCGGAGTGCGATTCCAGACGGTGACCTGATGGCCAGCCTTAACGAGATTCGTGGCCATCGCGTGGCCCATGATTCCGAGTCCAATGAAAGCAACTTGCATGCTGACGTTCTCCTTGTTCAAGAATTGCTTCAAGAATTCCGAGAGGGAATGCTTCCGGATTAGATACGACCGCGTTGCGGAAGGTCAAGCTCCGATCATCGGCTCTCGTGTAGTCTCGCCAAAATCGGCGTCCAAGTTACCAACGATTCGCTTTTTTGCGACGCCGTGAATGAATTTGCAGCCTCACTCGGCCAGTGTTCATCTAAAATGTGGACGGTTTGTGACAGTCGGCCGCCGGATCGAATTGGTTACTCCGCCGTCGTTATCCGGCATGGCTATGATGAAAACGCACTGACAGAGGCCGGTTGTTACGGCCCCCAGAAATGATCAGGCAAACTCTTCGTAATCCGGCCCTGCGCAAACGCGCAACCCAGTTCGGGCGTTTGGTAAGGCGTTCCGCCGTAACGCCTCGATCGGGAAAGACCCATAAACCGCGGCTTGCGATGAATGGCGAGTTGGCGGTCACCTTTATCGGTCATGCCAGCTTCTTCCTGCAGATTGGCGGCCAGAACGTGGTCGTCGATCCCAATTTTGCCCGGTGGCTTTTCGTTTTGAAACGTCTGCGGCGTCCGGGACTTCGCATCGCCGATCTTCCGCCCATCGACGTTGTGCTCGTCTCGCACGCTCATTTCGATCACTTGCACCGGCCTTCGCTGCGCGCCCTTGTCAGCCACAATTTGCGCACACGCGGAGTTGCACCGGCCATCATCATTCCAACGCATGTCACTGATCTGGTTTCCGATCTCGCCTTTTCTGAGATCATCGAACTCGATTGGTGGAAGAGTTCCCGGTACGGCAATCTCACAATCACGCATGTGCCCTCGCAACATTGGGGGGCTCGCATCTTGAAGGATTCTCATCGCGGCTACGGCGGCTTCGTTCTGAAGACTGGCAAATACTCGGTCTATCACGCTGGCGATACCGCGTATTTCCAGGGATTCCGTGAGATCGGGCGCCGCCTCTCACCCGAACTCGCATTGCTACCCATCGGGGCCTACAATCCACCGCAGTTCCGCAACGTGCACACCAGCCCGGCCGATGCCATGCGTGCATTCCTCGATTTGAAGGCACGCTGGATGGTTCCCATGCATTACGGAACTTTTCGCCTTTCCCACGAACCCGTCGACGAACCGCTGCAGCTTCTCGATCAGGAAGCCCGGGCCGCTGGTGTCGAAGACCGCGTCGTCGTCATGGAAGAGGGCGTCACGAGATTCTTCTAATCTCTGGTTCATGATCCCAGAATAATCTGATTTTTCGCGGTTCTTTAACCCAATCGCACTCAGGCCTGGTGTAAACTTTTTGCATCGCTATTCCCGCCTAGGAGGCCATCATGCCAGTCAAACCAATTCCCGAGGGATATCACACTGTTACCCCATTTCTAACCGTTCGCGACGCAGCCCATGCCATAGAATTCTATGAAAAAGCATTCGGCGCCAAATCTCGCGGCGTGATGAAAGGGCCCGATGGCAAAGTCATGCATGCCGAGTTGAAGATTGGAGATTCCATCATCATGCTCTCAGATGAATTTCCGGAGTTTGGTGCTTTGTCGCCGCTGTCGCTGAATGGCTCGCCCGCCGGCATGCACATCTACGTCGAGGACGTGGACGCGGCCTTCGACCGCGCCGTAAAAGCCGGAGCGCAAGTCGAAATGCCTGTCATGGAGCAGTTCTGGGGCGACCGCTACGGTCGGCTGAAAGATCCCTACGGCCACAAGTGGTCCATCGCTACCCACGTGAAAGATCTCTCCATGGACGAGATGAAACGCGGCATGGACGAAGCCATGGCGCAGATGCAGCCGAGAAAGAAAACCGCGTAGATCCGGATCGTCTTTGTGACCTTCGCGTCCTTAGTGGTTCGGAGATCTCTCACCGCAAAGGGAGCCAAGGTCACGAAGGGGATCGGTGACTCATCCTTAATACGCGAGCAGAATTCTCAGATCGCGCAGATTGTTTCCGGTCGGACCCGTTTCAATCGCATCGCCGAGAGTCTTGAATAACGGATAAGCATCGAACTTCTCGAGCGCCGCACGAACATCCAGGCTGGCAGCTCGCGCGCGGTCGGTCGTGCTGCCATCGACGACCGCTCCTGCGGCAGGACTGTTGCCATCAATACCGTCGGTGCCGGCACTGAGCACAGTGATGTTTTTTCCTGCGATGTTTGGCGCGCAGGCGAGCGCGAACTGCTGATTGCGTCCGCCAATGCCGGCATTTGTGATCTTCACCGTTACTTCTCCGCCGGAGAGCAGGCAAACCGGCGAGAACTGCTGCCGCAGTTCGCGTATGCGCGCGAGCAAATGGTCGGCGGCGCGTTGGTAGTCCCAATCGTCACAGGAATTGTCGACATGAACCACGAATCCGGCGCGCTCCGCAGCGATACTGGCCTCTTCGATTGCAGTCTGATTGGAAAGCACGGTCCACCAGCGGGAACGATGAAAAACCGGATCATCGGACTTCGGCGTTTCTTCGAGCGCATGTCGCACAAACAATTCCCCCGCCGACGCCGGGAACTGAGTGGTGAGATTGTATTTTTCTGCGATTCGGTAACATGCTTGAACCGTGGTGGAGTCGGGCATGGTCGGGCCCGAGGCCAGCGCGTCGGACGCGTTTTCAGGAACATCTGAAACCAGAATGGAAACCTGCTGTGCCGGAAACGCAGCCTGCGCCAGCCGTCCGCCTTTCACCGCGGAAAGATGTTTGCGTACGGCATTAATTTCTGCGATCGGTGCACCGGAATGTACCAGCGCCTGATAAGTTGCAATCAGATCGCGGAGAGTTATATCGTCGTCAATTGGCTTTTCCACGATCGATGACCCTCCGCCACTGATCAGAAAAATGACCAGCGCCGAAGCCGGTTGGGCTTCCAGCGTTTTGAGCATGGCTGCAGCGGCGCGAATGGATTCTTCATTCGGCGTAGGGTGGCCGCCACGAGAATAACGAAATCCTCGAAGCTGCGAAGCGGGTTCGACTGAACTCGCCACAATTCCTTCCAGCGAGGTTCCAACCTGGGCCGCGAGCGCTTCGACCATGCTGTTTGCGGCTTTGCCCAGCGACATGACGAGCACTCGCGAATAGGAATGCAGATCGAACAGGTCTTCCCGCACGCGGAGTACACCGCGATCGCAGTTCACATGCCGTTCGAATGCCTTGTGGATCGAGGCGTTCGCGATCGCCTCGCGAAAAATCGAACGCGCGACTTCACGCACCTGCCCGAATTTGGAGTCGCGATCGGAATTGGACATGAAATCGCTTTCAGGAATTGTCGAACGCTTCTCCGGTTCTTACTGGCCTGCTCTCCGGTTCAGACACACTAACCGAATTGTCTTTTAACGTTCAGGTTCACAGCCGACAGCTTGCTTCATCCACAACTCAATTGCTTCTCGCAATTCGCGCAAACGCCCCCCGAAAAAATGATCGGCGCCTTCGATCACCACCAGTCTCTTCGGTTCCGATATTGACGCGACCAGCGCTTCCAGCTTCGCTCGCGGACCGAATTGATCGCGCGCTCCGCTGATAAAGAGCTTCGGCTTCGCGCACTCGTGCAGAAAGTCAAACGAATACTCGCGCGGCTGCTCGCTTTCGCCTGCGACTGGCGCAACCGGGGTCCCCACCCCAATCACGGCTCGAACTCGCGCATCCCCGCAGGCGGCAGGCAGGCCAACTGCCGCGCCGAAAGAAAATCCGGCGAAGATTAGCGGCAAATGAAATTCCGAAGCGAGCCAGTCGAGCGCGGCGCGCACATCCTTAGTTTCGCCGGCACCGTTCGCGTGCTCACCCTCGCTCAATCCCGTCCCGCGGAAGTTAAAACGCAGCACCGGAAACCCGAAGCTGTTCAGCGCTTTCATCGTGTGGAAGACGACCTTGTTGTGCATCGTCCCGCCAAACAACGGATGCGGATGACACACGACTGCCGCGTGCGTCGCATTCGGGGAACCGGTATTGAGCAGCGCTTCCAGGCGTCCGGCGGGGCCATTGATAAACAACGATCGAATGGAAGATATGGACTCGAGCACATCCCAGAGTATCGCAATCGCAATTTTGCGGCATCATGCCGTCGCTCAGCTCTTCGGAAGCCGCATGGGGGCGAAGGTCCAACGGCTGAGGTCCGCGCGGCCCGAGGTCGGTGGCGTCTGCTATTCTCTTTCTCCATGGACGCAGTCACGCTCACACGGCAGTTGGTCGACATCGAGTCGATCACCGGCAACGAAGCGGAAGTCGGAAACTATGTATATGGCGAACTCTGCCGGCTCGGCTATCAGACCGCGCGCATGCCGGTGGAAGGCGATCGTTTCAATGTTTACGCCACTTTGCCGGAGCAGCCGAATCCTGCGATTGTTTTCTCGACCCACGTGGATACGGTTCCCCCATTCATTCCGTCCTCGGAAGATGACAGTCGCATCTACGGTCGGGGCGCGTGTGATGCGAAAGGGATTATTTCCGCGCAGATTGCGGCGGCCGAGCGACTGCGAAAGCAAGGCATTTACGTCGGTTTGCTGTTCGTTGCCGGTGAAGAGCGTGACAGCCTGGGCGCGCACGTGGCCAACCAGCATGCTCCGCAAGGATGCAAATTTCTTGTGAACGGTGAGCCAACTGAAAATCGTATCGCGCTGGCCTCAAAAGGAACTCTGCGCGTCGAGGTCACGGCCCGAGGACGCATGGCGCACTCGGCATATCCGGAGCTGGGAGAATCGGCAATCGACAAGTTAATTCCGGCACTGGCGCGTCTGCGCGCGATGCCATTGCCTTCCGACCCAGAAATCGGCGCGTGCACCTTGAATATCGGGATCATTGAAGGTGGCCGTGCCCCGAACGTCATTCCCGATTATGCCCACGCGGACTTGTCGTACCGGCTCATCGGTCCGTCAGACGAATTGCGGCGACAGATTCTGGCAACGGCGGGCGATCAGGTCGAGGTTACCTTCCCTTTGGAATTGCCATTTCTGCGGCTGCGGAGTGTTGACGGTTTGCCCACCATGATCGCCGCGTACACGACCGATATCCCCAAACTGACGAATTGGGGTGAGCCGCTGCTGCTTGGCCCTGGTTCGATTCACGTCGCGCACACTGACGGCGAGTACATTGAAAAGCGCCAACTGCACGAGGCGATCGATCTCTACTGCACGATTGCGAGCAAGCTGGGCGCGGGCATCGCCGCCCAGTGACCGGGGGCAAATTCGTTCAGTCGATGATACGGATTCTCCGCTCGTTCTCACCCGCACGCTCGAGCACGATCTCCACATCCCGCTCGCGCACGAAACCTGGGAATTTCTCACCCCACTCGATCAACAAGATGCTGTCATTCGCACGCAGATCATCGAGCGCCAGCGTGTCGAGCTCGCGCGGAGTGTCGATACGATACAGGTCGATGTGGTAAAGATTCGCCCGCGGCCCGCGATATTCATGCACCAACG
>Ga0335073_10009972_pt1 | contig 13329 bp, 13 predicted proteins | sample Lox_Sample_22_FD_207093 | JGI IMG/M metagenome (GOLD analysis project Ga0335073, IMG submission 207093) | Soil microbial communities from Loxahatchee National Wildlife Refuge, Florida, United States - Lox_Sample_2.2 | ecosystem: Environmental > Terrestrial > Soil > Wetlands | place: USA...
CTGGTTCTGTAGCGGCATAGCTGAGCCGGTGGCCGGGCGTCTTTACCGGGTGAGGACCTGGGAGGCAGATGTGGACGAGCGCGACCGGCGTGAGTTCGGCGAGTTCGTCGCGGCCAGGTCGGGCGCGCTGATCGGCCTGGCCTATGTGCTGACCACTGACCAGCATGCGGCCGAGGATCTGCTGCAGACCGCGCTCACCCGGGCCGCGGCCTGCGAGCCGACATCCACCGCTTCACCATCCTCACCCAGAAGCTGGCCAGCTCGCCCGCACCGCGCAACCAGATGGCGTTCATCGTCAACGGGGTGGTCCTGCTGCACCCATTCGTGCCTGGGGCTATAGCTGTCGGTGAATTCCAGCTCGAAACGGGACCCAGCAGAGCGTCGGCCCAGGCTCTCCTGCACCAGGTGGAACACCCCTGACGGCGGCCGCGGCGGCCGCTGGCGGGACGGTGATCGGATAGTTTCTGCTCGTGGTGGATATTCGGGCGGTGTGCGTATTCTGCGGGTCGTCGACCCCTCCGGATGCCCGGTACCGGGACGCCGCTCGCGCCCTCGGGGCCCTCATGGCCCGCAGCGGCATTGGCCTCGTCTACGGCGGCGGAAGCGTCGGCCTCATGGGCGAGCTGGCCGACGCGGCCCTGGGCACCGGCGGCCGGGTCACCGGGGTCATCCCGGTGGGCCTGTTCTCCCGTGAGATCGGTCACACCGGCCTGACCGAACTGCACGAGGTCGCGTCGATGCACGAGCGCAAGCAGCTCATGTATGACCTGTCCGACGCGTTCATCGCCCTGCCTGGAGGGCTGGGCACGCTGGAGGAACTCGCCGAGGTCACCACCTGGTCACAGCTCGGGCTGCACCGCAAGCCGATCGTCCTGCTCGACGTCGACGCCTTCTGGGAACCGCTCATCACCCAGCTGGACCGGATGGTCGGCGTCGGGCTCCTCAAGCCGGCTAACCGGGATCTGGTCAAGCGGGCCCAGTCCGCCGAGGAGGCGCTCGGCGTTCTTGCCTCCGCCCAACCCAGCCATGTGGAGAAGTGGATCACTGCCGAGGATCGGTAACTCTCAGCAATCAGCCGCTACCATGATCGGTGCCGCCGTGCACCCCCTGCGCGCGGGGCGCCGGACCGGGCACGGGACGTACCGTTCAAGATGACCTCCCCGATCTCAGCGGTTGCCGGGCTCCGGCTAGGAAAGCAGCAGAAACCGGCGTAAACATGAAGACGACGAACCCGGCGGCAGGGGCCGGGGATCGTTGGCGCACGAGGGGGTAACGCAATGGCACGGCGGGAATCACACGGGCCGGTGTCGGCTGGCCGGAGCGCAGGCCGCCTGATCGCGGTGGTAGCTGGCAGCGCGGTCCTGCTGGCCGGGGCCGTGACCGCGCTGAGCGTCGCTCCGGCCGCGGCCAGCCCGGGCCGTGCCGCCGCCAGTGGCAGCCGCGCCGCGGCCCAAGCCGTGGCCGGTCCCAAGAATGACGGCCCGGGCGGCTTCTGGTACGGGACCGACAGCCGCCAGGTCACGATCTCGGGCTCCGCGCCGTACGCGGAGCCGGTGATCGGCGGCCACTACGGCGGGTACATCGGGATGGTCGCCAACTGGGCAAACCTCGAGGACTGTCACAAGATCGTCGTCTGGTCCGCGACCAACAGCACGCAGGCCAACCAGAACTACGCCCTGCACGTGGGCGTCGGCACCGGCGTGTACTACTTCATGGGGGGCCCGGGGGTCGACCCGCACTACAACGGCACCACCAGCGAGGCGTCGGCCTGGGGTGCGTCGCAAGCCTCCTACGCGCTGGCCGATGCGGCCAAGCTGCACGTGACCTACCCGGTGCTCTGGATGGACATCGAGATCCCGGGGGGCCCGTCCGACTACACCCCGGCCCCGGACAACGGCTGGAATTCGGTGTACACCGCGCCGTGCAGCAGCGTGGTCAAGTCCGACTTCGTTGCGGCCAGCGTCGACCGGGCCGAGGTGAATGGGTTCGCGGACTACGTGACCAGTCACTCCTCGTACAAGGTCGGTGTGTACTCGGCCCCGGACATCTGGGCCTCGATCTTCGGCACCGGCACCGACGCGTCCCTGCCGAACACCTACGAATGGACCTATGAGGCCTTCACCAGCAGCCTGGCCAACCCGCCCATCGCCTGGTGCCTGAGGGGCAGCGCGTCGTCGACCTGCGCCAAGTTCTTCGGGGGGCAGACCAGCGCCAGCAAATACGCGCTGATGTGGCAGTGGTCGGGCGGCGGCGGCAGCAATAACGGCGTCGGCGACTTCGACCAGATCGACGCCAACCGGACACCATAGCGGCAGTTCAAGCCGCCGCGGTATAAAGCGGCGTGGTGACGTGACATGGGGACAATCGCGTTTGTAGCCTGCGGAACACGGGCACGCCGTTGGGGGAATGGCGTGTTCGGAATTCGGGGGCATTCAGATGGGATATTTTCGCCTGCGGCACGTCATCGTCGCTGCCGCTGTGGTCGAGGCGGCCGCGCTGGTATGGGCGCTGGCCTACCAGGCCAGCACCACCCACGACGCCGCTAACCAGGGTGGCAACCCCAAGCCGCCCACGGCGGCCACCGCGGACACGGCGGGGACGCTGACGCCGTCGGCATTTCCCGGCTGCGCGTGGCCGGTCGAGACCGCGCCCGCCACCGGCAACGTGGCCGCGCCCGACCCGTTCGCCAGCTACTGGCTCACCCCATTCCTGGCCACATCCAGTGATTCGATAACCATAAGGGGCGCGTTCCCGACGAGCCGGTTCATGTCGTTTGCGGTATACAACGACTCTTTCCAGCTTTTCACCAACCAGGTACACGGGAAAAATGTGCCGTCCGACCTTTCTGACTACCAGATCACTCCCGACCGGGGCACCACGAACCCGTGGCGCACCGGGCACGTGCGGAAGGGGCAGCGGTTCACGATCCGTCTGCGGCCGGTGGCGACGGCCGCCCAGCGACGTTCCGAGAACGCGATCCCGATGATCGACCAGCACGCTCCGGCCACCCCGTCCGGGCCGGCCGGGGTGGGCTACGTGGTCTTCCGGGCCTACGTCGCGGCCAACGGCGACGCCGCCGTGCGGCTTCCCACCATCACCGTCACGCGGGGCGGGCGAAGCACCACGCTGGCGCAATGCCGGCCCGGCTCGGTTTCCCATCCCGCCAGCACCACGTCGGTCGCCGCCGCGGTCCTGGACGGGCTGCGTGATGACGGCGTGGCCATGTCCTGCGCCACCCACTGCGCCGCACCGGAACTGCAGTACTTCGCCCCATCGGCCGATTCGGAAGCAGGGCTCTTCCCCAATCCGGTCAACGGGTACCTCGAGATGGCGTTCACCCCGAAACCGGGGTACGTGGTGGTGACTCACGGCCGGGCCCCGACCAGCCCGGCCCAGGACGGCCTCGGGGCACCGGGCAACTCGATCGGCGCCAGCCCGGTCGCGTGGGTCAATCCGGCCTTCCAGGTTCGCTACTGGTCAATATCCAACTACCTCGACATGCAGCCTTACCCGCTCGTCGAAGTCGGCCAGGGGTCCGCCGCGCAGGTCGGCGCGACCGCGGACTACCTGACCACGCTGAAGGGCGGCGACTACACCGTGGTCTCCTCACTGCCGTCGGGCAAGCCGTCGGCCGCGTCCCTGAAGGCTCACGCCGCGACCTGGATCCCGATGTCGGCCAGTCACGCCGCGACCCCGGAGTTCCAGCTGCTGCGGAACGTGCTCCCGCAGCAGTCCAGTTACCCCCAGGGGTTCGCCTTCATCAGCCCGCCGGCCAACCCGTCGAAGATCATCGGGCCGGCCGCCGTCCGGCGGCAGATGGGTGCCTACTACCCGCAGACCGCGCAGTGCCCGGTGGCCGCGTTCGAGGCCGGCGGCTGGGCCGGCTGCCTGGCCGCCTCACGCGGTTAACCGCCGCGCGCCCGGGCCGCCGCCGCTCGCTGAGCAGCCGCGCGCGGTTAGCGGACGCCGTAGAGGTACTCGAGCGCTAGCTGGTCCAGGTGCTCGAAGGCCATGCCGCGTTGCGCCAGCGCCGTGATGTCGGGGGTGTAGCCGCGGATGTCGCGCCAGGTCTCGCCGTCTCCCAGGGTCGGCAGCGAAAGATCGGGCACCCGCGCGGCGGCCAGTGCCGCCTTTACTTCCGGGTCGGAACGGAACGCGCGCACCTTCTCCCGCAGGATCAGGTAGTTGCGCATGCAGGCGGCGGCGGACGCCCAGACCCCGGCGTCGTCCTCGGTCCGTGGTGGCTTGTAGTCGAAGTGCACCGGCCCGTTGTACCCGCCCGCCTCCAGCGCGTCGATCACCCAGAACGCGCCCCGGGCGTTGCCAGCGCCGAACCGGAGATCCTGGTCGTAGCGGGGACCGTGCTGGCCGTTCAGGTCGATGTGGAACAGCTTGCCGTGCCACAGCGCCTGGGTGATGCCGTGGGCGTAGTTCAGCCCGGACATCTCCTCGTGCCCGACCTCCGGGTTGAGGCCGACCAGCTCCGGATGCTCAAGCTCGTTGATGAACGCCAGCGCGTGCCCGGCCGTGGGCAGCAGGATGTCACCGCGCGGCTCGTTCGGCTTCGGCTCGATAGCGAACCGCAGGTGGTATCCCTGATCGATCACGTAGCCGCACAGGATGTCGAACGCCTCCTTGAGCCGGTCCAGCGCCGCCCGCACGTCCTTGGCCGCCCCCGACTCCGCGCCGTCGCGGCCGCCCCAGCACACGTAGACCCGGGCCCCGAGCTGTTCGGCCAGGTCCAGGTTGCGCATCACCTTGGCCAGCGCGAACCGGCGCACGTCCCGGTCGTTGGCGGTGAACCCGCCCTCCTTGAAGATCGGGTGCCCGAACAGGTTCGTGGTGGCGGTGGTCACCACCAGCCCGGTCTCGTCGAGCGCCCGGCCGAAGGCCGCGATCCGTTCGGCCCGCTCCTCTTCGGTGTCGTCGAACCCGAACACGTCATTGTCGTGGAAGTTCACCCCGTAGGCGCCGAGCTCGGCCAGCTTGCGCACCGCACGCTCGGCCGGCATCGGCGGGCGGACCGCGGTGCCGAACACGTCCACACCCTGCCAGCCCACGGTCCATATCCCGAACGAGAAACGGTCGGCGGGTGTTGGTGCATATTTGTCGTCGCTCACGAGCCAGTCCTTTCATCCCAGGTGACGGTGTCGTCACGGAGCGCGGCGTGGCGCTCGCGGATCTGCCGCTGCGCCAGGCCGGTGTAGGTTTCGGCCGGCCGCGGCGGCCACGGCGGCGGCTCGGCGGTCCCGGCCAGGGCCCACGCGGCCTGGCGGGCGGCACCGAGCGCAACGTACTCCTCCGGCTCGGGCACGTCGACCGGCGAGAAGAAGATGCCCGGCGCAGCCTGGCGGACCGCTGGCGATCTCGCTCCGCCGCCGATCAGCAGCACCCGCCCGGCACCCGGCTTCGTCCCGCACGCCACGGCGAGCAGGTCCGCGGCATCGGCCAGCGAGGCCGCCACGGCCTCGACTGCCGCTCTGGCCACGTTCTGCTGGGTGGCGTTGCGTGTGGTCAGCCCGCGCAGCACCCCGGTCGCGTCCGGCCGGTCCGGAGTCCGCTCGCCGTCCAGGTACGGCAGCAACGTGATCCCGCCCGCGCCGGGTTCCGCGGCCAGCGCTAGGGCGTCAAGCCCGGCCAGATCGGTGCCCAGCAGCGAGGCGGTCGCGGACAGCACCAGGCCCGCGTTTATCGTGCACACCAGAGGCAGGTACCGCCCGGTGGCGTCGGCGAACCCGGCCACCGCCCCGGACGGATCCGCGGCGGGCACCTCGCTGACCGAGAACGCCGTGCCCGAGGTCCCGATCGACACCGCGACGTCCCCGGGCCGCAGGCCCAGCCCCAGCGCGGCGCCCATGTTGTCGCCGGTCCCGGCGGACACCACCGCGCCCCACGCGGTCTCGCCGACGGCCTCGCCCGGGCCCGCCACCCGGGGCAGGCGCAGCGCGCGCCCGATGGCCGTCTTGACCAGATCGGGCAGCCAGATCCCTTTCGCGGGCGAGAAGTAGCCGGTGCCGGACGCGTCACCCCGGTCGGTGATCAGCGGTGTCTCCGGCTGCGGCCCGCCGAGCAGCCGCCAGGTCAGCCAGTCGTGCGGGAGCAGCACGGCCGCGGCGCGGCCGGCGCTGGCCGGCTCATGCCCGGCCAGCCAGCGCAGCTTGGTGACCGTGAACGAGGCGGTCGGCACGCTGCCGGTCTCGGTCGCCCACCACTGCGGCCCGCCGCACTCGCGGACCAGTTCAGCCGCGGCCGCCGCCGAGCGCAGGTCGTTCCACAGCAGCGCGGGCCGGATCACCTCGCCGTCGTCGTCCAGGACGACCATGCCGTGCTGCTGCCCGGCCACGCCCACGGCGGCGGCCCGCTCGAGCAGGCCCTCGCCCGCCTGCCGCAGCGCCGCCCACCACGCCTCGGGGTCGGCCTCCGTGCCGGACGGGTGCGGCGCACTCCCCCGGCCGACCACGGTGCCGTCATCCGCGTCGCACAGCACGATCTTGGTGGACTGGGTCGACGAATCTACCCCGGCGACGTGCATGATCGCCCCTTCCGCTGCCCGGCGACTCCAAGATTCGATCACAACGCCGTGCGGCGTGGCCAGCCGGGCCGTCCGACGCCGACGGCCGCAGCGGTCTCGCCAGCGCGCCCGCCACAAACTCGGCGAACTCGTCCTCACTGGCCAACGCAGATGACTCCCCGCCTTCTTGGTTGACCAGAAAGGCATAAATACCTACCCGAACGTGTAGCTCGGATTGGCATTTCAGCGGCCAACCAGCGCAGGCGACTCCAGCGCCTGGCGCACCGTCCGCGGGTGCACCCGATGAGGACACCTGAGCACGGGCCCAGCAGCAGCGCCTGTCCGGTGGCCGGCTTCCGTCGTACGACAGCGTCAGCAGTGGGTGATCAAGATCGGCACTCTAACCGCACGCGCAGCGGTATGCGGTCCGGTGACGGTGATCGTCACGCATGCGGGACCAGAGACCAGGATCCCCCCCGTATAGCCGGCGTAGTTGCGGCCGCAGGCGGGCAGGCGCACGCTGCGAGGCGGCGATGACACGACCCCCTCGCCGGACACCGCTCCCCACCGGGCCGGCGATGCGTAGAACAGGCGAGCTGATCCCGGACTGGAGGCCGTGACGACGCGGTACGGCCCCGCCGTGGGTGCCACGGCTAGGAATGCCTTCCACACCAGGTAGTGCCGACCCGCCTGGCTCTTCCACGCAGGCAGAGTGTCGTAGGGATTGGTGTCTCCCTGCAGGGCGGCGCTTTCAACGCCATTAACCGGAAGTGCCGTCGGATCGGCTGGCTGCCCACCGGCCGACGCCCGGCAAGAAAGAACAACCAGCGACGGTGCCGCACGGACCGCGCTACCGCCGCATCCTGCAGTTGCGAGGGCCATGCCGAGCCCAACAGCGAGTAGCCCCCTGAACCACTGGCAACCAGGTCGCCGCTGGCCACTTCTGTCCTGCGCGGCAACATGCGTGCTAAAAGTCACAGCTTTGCATTTCCATAACACTAACCTCAAGTAGGCAAATCGGCTGACATCGGCCCGAGTCTTGACATTATGTCATCAACGGACAAGACTGGGCGCACTGAAGTGGCCATGATCTTCACTGCGGGTGGCTGGCATCAGATCGTAACGTTCACCCCAGAGGAGCGTTCCTCATGCCTCTCGTGACAGGGCTTGCCCGATCCGGGCGCCGAACCGCCCGGATCTTACCTGCTGTCACGCCCAGGATCATTAGCTCCTTCTCTCTCCAGCTTCGCCCGACGTTAGCTCACGCCCTGACGGCCGTTGAGCGCCTCTTCAGCAACGACGACTACCCAGCGGGAGGTTAGCGGTAATGCCACAGACTTTCGACTCTCTTCAGCCGGGCTTTGTTCCAGAAGGATTCCGGCTGTTCGGCAAGGAGCAAGGCATTTATGTCGGTGAGTTCTGGGGATCTCGCGAGCAGATCGCCCTCCATTACAGAAAACCGCGGCAGATGTGGGGTCTCGGCTCGGAGATAACAATTTGCTGGGCCCCCGAGAAGAACCTGATGCTAACCGGCACGACAAACCGCGTCGGAGTGCCAGTCACTGTTAATGGAATGCCTGGTGTCTACCATGACGGGATGTGGATGCCCGGGCCCGGGCCCGAGGAAGTGAAATTCGAGCCAAATGGAACAGCTCACTGGGGGCGCGACCTGGTTCACTCGATTACGATGCACACGAGTGAGGGCGTATTCGGCCTGCGTGCACCCCGTACAAGCGTTCCCCATCTCGAGAGCCTCGTACAGATAATGTCCACAATGTCCACCATCAAGGCACCAGGCTGAGGCGAAAGTGACGCTCTCGCTGACAGAGCTCTCCGTCGCTGCGATTTTCCTTGTCTCAGGTCTGTCCAAGGTCAGTGCGCACGATTCAGTACGGCCGTTCGCCGAAGGCCTGGGAGTTCCGCGAAGTCTCACGGGATACCTGAATACGGTGGTCTCAGCGACCGAGATCATTCTGGCCGTGCTGCTCGCTCTCGGCATCGCCATCAGATGGACGGCAATCGGAGCCGCTTTCGTGGCCACGAGTTTCCTCGCGGCGCATGCAGTCGCCCAGATGCGTGGCAGTGCTGTGTCATGTCGCTGCTTCGGCGTCCTGGACACTGAAATGCGTCCCTTGATTAGTGAGATCCGGGCTGGCTTCCTCGTCGGTGCGGCTATCGTCGTCGCGATCCTGGCCAGTAACTCGCCCGCGAAAGCCAGCAGTATGCCCGTTGACAATGGCCTCACGATCTTCAGCGCGCTAATGATCGCTATAACCTATATCTTGATTTTCCATCTGATCAATGAGGCCGTCTCCCTGGTCAGCCGCGATCGGGGCATTCATAAGAGTCTTACTGCAGCAGCCGACAGGCTCGGCCGCGGATAGATCAGAAGGAGGTGCCGTGCAGACATTTGAGCTCGTCAGCATCTATGTAGCGTGGGCACTACTTATTGTCCTCGGCTATGCGGTATTTGCCTTGTACAGGCACTTCGGGCAGATGTACCTGAGCAGCCCTGCAGGCCGGGCCGACCAGGGACCAGAACTGGGAACAGCGCTGCTGTCAATAGCCAGGTCGGACACGCAAGGACGGGCTGTTACATTGCCCGTGACCCGGCCCGCGATCGTGTTGTTCGCAGACACCAAATGTGATCTTTGCTCTGAGGTGCGAGACAAGCTCACGATACTGGATGCCTATACCGACAGGCTAGAGGTGGCCGTCTTCTGTGGCGGCACGAAAGACGACGTTGCTGCGTGGTCATCGCGCGCACCAGAATACGTTCACGTGGTCTGGGATGATCGGATGACAGCCGCCCAGCACTATCGGGTGTCAACCCTGCCCTTCGCGGTTGCCGTGGGGCTGGCTGGCGACGTGAGAGCAAAGTCGATAATTAACGGCGGCGACGGCCTTATCTGGGCCGCTCAACATGCACTGGACATTACAGCAGCCAACGAAGAAGCTTCGGAGGTAGCACGAACATGAAGAACATCAGCGAAGAGATCGGTCCGTGGCTGGCCCGGCGGACCAGCAGGCGCAGCTTCATCGGACGAAGCACCGGAACTACCTTCGGCGTGCTCGCTGGTCTGGCGGTCGGCGTGCCACGGTTCAAGAACATCCCTGACGCCGCTCCTTGTGGCCCCAGTCCGAACTGCAGGAGCTACAGTACCGCCTTCTGCGGGCCGGGCAGCACGGGCACCACCTGTGAGTCGGGCGGTTCGTTTGAGTGCACGAAGCGAAACTCAGGATGTACCTCTGCGGGAGATTACTGCTGGTATAACGGCAGCGTGAAGTGCTGCGACTGCACCTGCAGCTGGTTTAGCGGCGGCGGAGGAACGGTCGGATGTATCTGCTGGTCGTAGCGGCCAGTATCCAATAAGCGATTGCGGTCAGGCGAGGCGGCGGAGGAGACCGGGCCGATGCTGGGACTGGAGTTCGCACTGAGCATTCTTATGGCGCTGTTGCTTGGAGTGCAAGGGATGCGGACGTCTTGAGGCTGGAATGCCGTTATACATGCGGCATTGCCCTCGGTCAGGGGGCTGCGGACTGTGGCGGCTTGGCAGCGGACCATTGCGTCGTACGGCGTGGGTCTTGTGGCAGGCGCCCTGATTTCATCGAGCATAATTTATGCACTGGGCTTGTTTCTCAGGCCTGCCGCCTTACTCGTCGGCATCTTGGCGATCAGTCTCGGAGTGGCACGGCTTCTTCAGCCGGACAGAGTAGCCTTCGGCGGCCTTAAGGTTCCCAGGGACTGGGCTCGATGGGGTATCGGACCCTTCCTTTCCGCCTTCGGCCTGATGCTCGGAATGGGATTTATAACCACAATGCCATCACCGGCAATGCTTGCGTTGCTGTTCTGGATGTGGCATATTCACACATTCCTGCTCATCGTCGTGACCTTCGAGGTGTTCGCGATAGGGCGATTGCTCACAACTCTCATGACACTGCACCGGCAAGCGCGGTCCGCAAACGATGTGGTGGCGGTGGCCGACGCGGTCGTCGACAAAATGGCTTACCTCCCCAGGGCCGAGGCGGCGGTTTCGGTGAGCCTGGGCATGGTCCTGCTGATTGCCGCCCTATGACGTGACCACGCAGACCGTGATCAGCAGGCATGCACCCGTCAGATTAGGTGACTATTTGGTCACGTGTCTATCCGTCGGCGGCCTCTTCATCGCGTGCCCGTTGTGGATTCGGGATGATCTGGCCGATGCAATGGTGTGCGGGGATCACGGCCGAGGTAGGCGACGAGCCGGTCCCCCGGGCCGGCCCGGGCTGTCGCGGTGACCGGCGGGCCGAACAGGGGGCGCCGGCCAGTTTCGCCGATGAGCAGCGGGGCGATGGCCAGCAGGCTGGCGGCCAGCGCGTCGGGGATTGGCCGGTTGTGGCCGCAGGCCCGGGATATGTCCCATCCGTGGACCGCGATCTCGATGGCTCCCGCGCATTCCATGGCGATGGCGGGGAGCGGGAGGTCGCCGACCTCGAGTGCCTGGTGCCGGGGGTCGGCGGTGGCCCGTGCGGCCAGGAGCCGGCCGGCCCGGTCGCGGAAGGTCCGGGCGGGGTCGGCTGCCGGGCTGCAGGCCGGTGCCGCGGAGGTCAGGGCGACGTGCCCGGTGACGGTCCCGTCGTGCAGCGCGGCCAGGGACTCGCTGGCGTGCCTGAGCAGCATCCGCAGGTCCCAGCCGCGGCACGGTGTGGGACGGGGCAGCAGCGCGGGCGTGACGTCGAGCGCCGACCGCCCGGCGTAGCTGATCGCCTGCTCCAGCAGTGTGGTCACCCCGCCGGCCTCCCCTTGCCCCTTCACTGGCGTGACCCGGCCGTGCCGGCCGTGCCGGGCGCGGCGGTCGCGGCGGGCAGGACCTCCGGCAGGCCGAAGACACCGAACAGTTCGGGCTGGTTGAACGAGACGACGTGCGCGATGCCCGCGTCGCCGACGCTGAGCACCTGCACCGCGTGGGCGTGGTGGCGGCCGTCACGGCCGAGCAGGTAGCAGGCAAAGCCGGGCTGGCCGTTGGCGGCGACGGGGACCAGCTTGAAGTCCCCGGGCTGGCCGAAGACCCGGGAGCCGAGGAACCGCGCGATCCGGCCGCGCCCGGCGAACCAGGTGAGTATCGGCGGCATCTCGAATATGGCGTCCTCACGCAGCAGCCGCGAGAGGGCGGACGCGTCGGCGTTCTCGAAGGCCGCCGCGTACCGGTCGAGCAGCGCACGCTGGCTTGTTTCCGCGGGTTCGCGGATCTCGTCCTGGGCCAGCTCTTCCTGCCCGATCCGGGCCCGGGCGCGCAGCAGCAGGCCGTTCACCGCGGTCGTCGTGGTGCCGAGCAGGTCGGCCACCTCGGACGCCCGCCATTGCAGGACATCCCGCAAGATCAAGACCGCGCGCTGCCGGGCGGGCAGGTACTGCAAGGCGGCGATCAGGGCCAGCCGCAGGCTCGCCCGGGAATCCACGACCGATGCGGGGTCGGCGGGACCGGCCTGGACCAGGGTGTCGGGGATCGGCTCCAGCCACGGAACCTCGCCCGGCCCGGTGGCCAGCGGTCCGTCCGGGCTCGCGCCCGGGGCGCCGAGCCCGGACGGCAGCGGCCGTCGGCTGCGGTTCTCCAGCGCCCGCAGGCACGTGTTGGTGGCGATCTTGTACAGCCAGGTGCGCAGCGACGCACGGCCCTCGAAGTCGTCGTAGGACCGCCACGCGCGGATCAGGGTCTCCTGCACCTGGTCCTCGGCGTCGTGGACCGAGCCGAGCATCCGGTAGCAGTGCGCCAGCAGCTCAGCCCGGAACGGGCCGGTGAGCTGCGCGAAATCCGCCTGGTCCGTCATCGGGATGCCTCCTCGCCTGGTTCCACGTACCCCATCTGAGCTGATCCGCGCCGCGGCCGAAAGTCACCGGGGGACGCGCGTTGATTTCGGCTCCCGGCCCGGATCGGTACGGGCGGAACCGTCTCACACCGCAAGGAGCCAAGATGACCACTCAGCAGCTATCAGGAACGACAGCGATCGTCACCGGCGCGAGCCGCGGCTTCGGCCGCGGCATCGCCGCCGCCCTCACCCAGGCCGGCGCGCACGTCGTCGGCGTGGCCCGCGACGCCGGCGCGCTGGAGGAGGTACGCGAGCAGCTCGGCGCCGGGTTCACGCCGGTGGCCGCCGACGCGGCCGACCCTGTCGTGGCAGGCGAGCTGATCGACCGATACCGCCCCCGCGCCCTGGTGCTGAACGCCGGCGCATCCCCGCTGCCGCGGCCGATTCACCGCCACACCTGGCAGACCTTCAGCCGCAACTGGGAAGTGGACGTGCAGCACGCGTTCCACTGGACCCGCGAAGCGCTGCTGGCTCCCTTGGAGCCGGGCAGCACGGTCATCGCGGTCTCCAGCGGCGCCGCGCTGCGGGGCTCGCCCATATCGGGCGGCTATGCCGGAGCCAAGGCCGCCATCCGGTTCCTCACCAGTTACGCCGCCGATGAATCGCGCCGGGAAGACCTCGGCATCCGGTTCATCACAGTGCTTCCCGACCTGACGCCGGAAACCGGGCTGGGCCAGCCCGCGGTCGCCGCGTACGCGGCACGCGAAGGCGTGGACGTCGCGGCCTTCCAGGCCAGTCGCGGGCCCGCCCTCACCCCCGCCGTGGCCGGCCAGGAAATCACCAGCCTCATCACCGGCCCCGGCGACGACCAGGGCGCCTACCTGCTCAGCGCGGACGGCCTGACCCCTGCGCAATGACATCCGGCAGCGAAACAGGAAAAGCGAGGACCAGAAATGAACGATCTACTCGACAGCGCCGTCGCCGCGCACGGCGGCCTGGACCGATGGAATCAGGTCAGGTCGATCACCTTC
>Ga0335073_10009974_pt1 | contig 13328 bp, 15 predicted proteins | sample Lox_Sample_22_FD_207093 | JGI IMG/M metagenome (GOLD analysis project Ga0335073, IMG submission 207093) | Soil microbial communities from Loxahatchee National Wildlife Refuge, Florida, United States - Lox_Sample_2.2 | ecosystem: Environmental > Terrestrial > Soil > Wetlands | place: USA...
ACGCGGCGTGCTGCCCCGCCAGCCAGGACTCCCAGGCGCCCTGGTCGGCGAAGCCGAGAACGGGAAGATCGCCCGACGGCATGCGGTTAGTGAAGCATAGGGGTCCGACAGCGGGGGAGACGCTGGCCCTGAGATAGTTAGTTGTAGATCAGCAAATTAAGAGAATGCGAAGGGCGCAGGGCGTATGGAACAGGCGGAGCTGAGCCGCCGGCGCCGCATGCTGGTGCTGGCGATCTGCTGCATGAGCCTGTTCATCGTCGGCATCGATGTCACGATCGTGAACGTCGCGCTGCCGTCCATCCAGCGCGACCTGCACGCCTCGGTCTCCGGGCTGCAGTGGACCGTGGACGCCTACTCGATCGTGGTCGCCAGCTTGCTGATGCTGTCCGGCTCGACCGGGGACCGTATCGGCCGCCGGAAAATCTTCCAGCTGGGCCTCGGCCTGTTCACGCTCGGCTCGCTGGCCTGCAGCCTGGCCCCCGGCCTCGGCCTGCTCGTGGTGTTCCGTGCGGTGCAGGCGCTCGGCGGGTCGATGCTCAACCCGGTGGCGATGTCGATCGTCACGAACACCTTCACCGACCCGGCCGAGCGGGCCCGCGCGATCGGGCTGTGGGGAGCGGTGTTCGGCGCCAGCATGGCGCTCGGCCCAATCGTCGGGGGCGCGCTGGTCACGTCCGTCGGCTGGCGCGGGATCTTCTGGGTCAACATCCCCGTCGGGGTTGCCGCGATCGTCCTCACCGCGCTCTTCGTGCCCGAGTCCCGCGCGGCCCGGGCCCGCCGGGTGGATCCGGTAGGCCAGGTGCTGATCATCGTGCTGCTTGCTTCCCTCACCTACGCGATCATCGAGGGCCCGGGAAGCGGCTGGGCCTCGGCCAAGATCCTCGCCTGCTTCGGGGCCGCGGCCGTCGCGCTCGCCTGCCTGGTCGCATACGAGCCGCGGCGCGACGAGCCGCTGCTCGACCTGCGGTTCTTCCGCAGCGCGCCGTTCTCGGGGGCGACGGTGATCGCGGTGTGCGCGTTCGCCGCGCTCGGCGCGTTCCTGTTCCTGAACACCCTGTACCTGCAGGACGTGCGCGGGCTCTCGGCGCTGGAGGCCGGCCTGTACACGCTGCCGATGGCGATGATGACCGTGCTGCTCGCACCGCTGTGCGGCCGCATCGTCGCGGCCAGGGGACCGCGGCTGCCGCTGATCGTGGCGGGCATCGCCCTGGCCGCGGGCGGGATCATGCTGACCCGGATCACCCGGGACACGTCGCTTGGCTATCTCATCGCGAGCTATGTGGTCTTCGGCACCGGCGGCGGCATGGTGAACGCCCCGATCACGAACACCGCGGTCTCGGGCATGCCCAGATCCCAGGCCGGGGTCGCCGCCGGCGTGGCGTCGACCAGCCGCCAGGTGGGCGCCACCCTGGGCGTGGCGGTCGGCGGCTCCGCCGTGCTCTCGGCCCTGCACGGATCTCTGCGGGTGGGCTTTGTCGACGCCAGCCGGGTGGGCTGGTGGATCGTCGCGGGGTGCGGCGCGGCGATCCTGGTCATCGGCCTGGCCACGAGCGGCCGCTGGGCCCGGAGCACCGCGGAGCGCACCGCCGCCACCCTCATGCCCTCCGGGCCGCGGGTGCCGGTGTCGGCACCGTCGAGCTGAGGCCTGCGCGGGCACACTCGGGGCTACCCGCTGGCGCCCGACGCCGACACGACGGCGAACACCGCGCCCTGGTTGTCGGCCAGCACGGCCATCCGCCCGTACGGGGTGTCCCATGCGGGCCGGACCACACTGCCGCCCAGTTCCTGTGCCCTGGCGACGGCGGCGTCCGCGTCTGCCACGCCGAAGTAGGTGGACCAGGTGGCGGGGACCTCCGGGGGGAAGTTGGCATCGAGCTCACCGATGCCGCCGACCGGGCTGCCGCCGAGGTCGGCCGTCGCGTAGTTGAAGCCCTCCGAGCTCATGTCGCCGTACTCATAGCCGAACACCGCCTTGTAGAAGGCCTTGTTTCCGGCGAAATCGCGGCTCATGTTCTCGTTCCAGGTGAGCGAGCCCGGCTCGTTGGCGAGCTGAACGCCGCTGTGCGCGCGGGCCTGCCAGATGCCGAAAAACGCGCCACCAGGGTCGGCGGCGATGGCCATCTTGCCCACGTCCATGACGTCCATCGGCTCCATCACGACCTGGCCGCCGGCTTCCCTGATCTTGCGCACGGTCTCGCCGGCGTCGGCGGTGGCGATGTACGTGGTCCACGCGGGCGGGGCCTCGGCCGGCCCCATCTTCGGGCCGATGCCCGCAACCGGCCTGCCGTCCCGCTCGGCCATGCAGTACCCGCCGGACTCCGGCGGGCCCTCCTGGATGTCCCAGCCGAACAGCCCGCCGTAGAAGGCCTTGGCCTTGCCGATGTCTTCTACCCCGAGATCGACCCAGCACGGAGTGCCTGGCGGCCAGGCAGTGTCGCGAGTAACCATTCGAATCCCCCCAAGGACCTCTTTCTCGATAAGTGCGCGTTTTGGTAATGAGTCGCTTACGAAGCGTATACCAACGGGATCGGCCGTTCGGTGTATCGGCGAATTGGGGCATTGACGGCCCTGGCCGCGATCTCCGCACCGCCAGAAGGCGCGGTGAAGGTGCTGCGCAGTGCCGCTGCGTGCGGTGCAGCCCGGCATACAGGCGCAGCGTGACAACCTTAGCGTGGCGTGTGCCGTCTCTCCTTACTGGGCACGGAACGGGCAACGGCCGGGTCGGCCACGGGTGACAGGCTCACGGAGCGACATGGACAGGACACAGTTCTGGGTGCGGGTTGGCATCGTGATCGTGGCGATGGCCCTGGCCGTCGCGCTCGCGGTGAGCGCCGTCGCCGGGCGCTTCCCGCTGTGGCTGCGCTCCGCGCCCAGCCCGGCCGCGCCGTCCGGCGCGCCGTCGCCCCGGCCCACCGGATCCCCGAGCGCATCGCCGTCGCCCAGCCCCAGCCCCGGGCCCGCGCTGCCCGCGCTGTCGCTGCGGCAGCTGGCAGGCCAGCGGGTGATCTACAGCTATGGCGGCCTCACGCCCCCCGCATCGCTGCTGCGGCTGATCAGCCACGGCGACGCCGCCGGGGTGATCTTCTTCAGCCAGAACGTCTCCAGCAGGGCGCAGCTCACCAGCGTCGTCGCGGAGCTCGAGAAGGCCGACGCCAGCCCGCTGAACCCGGTGCACGCGCCGCTGCTGCTGATGACCGACCAGGAGGGCGGCCAGGTCCGCCGCGTGCCCGGCGCGCCGCTGCTCTCCGAGCTGCAGATCGGAGAGTCAGCGGACCCTGCAGCCGCTGCGGCGACCGCGGGAGCCAACGCCGCGCAGAACCTGCGTGGCATCGGGATCGACGTGAATCTGGCTCCGGTCCTGGACGTCTACCGGCAGCCGGGGGACTTCGACGACCAGTTCCAGCGTTCCTACAGCATGAACCCGGCCGTGGTGGCCGAGCTCGGCGCCGACTTCATCACCGCCCAGCAGCGCGGGGGTGTCGCGGCCACGGCCAAGCACTTCCCCGGGCTGGGCGCCGCCGCGCAGGCACAGGACACCGACAAGGTCCCGGTGACGCTGAAAGTGCCGCTCGCCACGATCCGGGACACCGACGAGCTGCCCTACAAGGCGGCCATCGCCGCCGGCGTCCGGCTCGTCATGGTGTCGTGGGCGGTGTACCCGGCGCTCGACCCCGGCCGGCCCGCCGGCCTGTCGGCGACGATCGTGGACGGCGAGCTTCGCCAGCGGCTCGGGTTCAAGGGTGTGACGATTACCGACGCCCTCGAGGCGGGTGCGCTGCGCGCGTTCGGCTCGTACCAGAACCGGGCGCTGCTGGCGGCCGAGGCCGGAATGGACCTCATCCTCTGCTCGGTGCAGAACGTCACCGAGGGCGAGCAGGCCACGGCGGGCCTCGAGGAGGGCTACCGCGACGGCAGCCTGGGCAAGCAGGCGTTCACGACCGCTGCGCAGCGCGTGCTGGCGCTGCGGGAGAGCATGCCCGGCTGAGCCGGCGACGCCGGTCCGGACGTCACGACCCCGCATCGGCCGGCTTCGAGCGCAGTGTGATCAGGGCAAGCAGCGCAGCGGCGATCGCCAGCCCAGCCGATAGGTAGAGCACGGCACGCAACCCATCATGGAATGCGGTATTGGCGACGCCGCTCAGTTCCTGGAGCAGCTTCTGCAGACCGGGCGGCAAGCCCTTCGGTTCGGAGAGATTGCCGGTCTCGATGGCGGTAAAGACAAAGCCCCGGTAAATGGCCGGCACGTGCAGGTGGTTCATCTGCGTGGTCAGGTTCGCGAAGATCTGCGAAAACATCAGCGAGCCCAGGATCGCGACACCCGTGACCGTGCCGATCTCCCGGCTGGTATTGGTGGCCGACGCAGCCATGCCGGACCGCTCTGGCGGTACGGCCGAGAGCACCGACGAGGTGACCGGAACGATGGCGGTGCCAATGCCGATGCCCGCCAGCGCGAGCACGGCCACCAGCGGACCGTAGGACGGGCGCGGACTGAGGTAGCTGCTGGCCGGGAGCAGCCCGATGGCCAGCAGCAGGCATCCAATGGTGATCGACCAGCGGGGTCCGACAATAGCCGTCCAGCGTCCCGCCAGCACCGAGGCGACGATCATCAGGACCGTCATCGGCAGGAAGACCAGTGCCAGCCGGAAGCCGGACGCTCCGACCACGATGATCAGGTACAGCGCGGTGAAGAAGAAGATGGCGAACGTGGCGAAGTAGATGCAGAACGCGACGATGTTCGGGGTGGTGAATTGCGGCAGGCGCAGGAAGTGGAGGTCGAGCAGCGGATGCGCCGCGCGGCGCTCCCGCCAGGCAAACGCCACCACCAGCACAGCGCTCGCGCACAGCAGCGCGATCACTTCGGTCGAGGCGAAACCCGCCGACTCCGAGTCGATGATCGCGAACGCGAACGCCGCCAGCGCCCCGGCGCCCAGGAACGTGCCCGCGGTGTCGACGCGCGCCGCCGTGGGGTCGGCGCTCTCCGGCAGGACAAATACCGCGATGATCAGGGCGGCCAGGCCGAACGCCAGGTTGAACCAGAAGATGCCCCGCCAGTTCCAGACCCCGATCAGCACGCCGCCGATGAGCGGGCCGGCGGCCAGCGCAAACCCGGATGTCGCGGCCCAGACGCCGATCGCCCTGCTCCTGGCCTTGGCCTCGGGATACAGATGCCGGAGCATCGACAGAGTGCCCGGCTCGCTGGCCGCCGCGCCCATGCCCATCACGGCGCGCCCGGCGATGAGCACACCGACATTAGGGGCGAGTGCGCACAGGACCGAGCCCGCGCAGAACACCCCGGCGCCCGCGAGCATGACCTTCTTCCTGCCGAGCTCGTCGCCGATCATCCCGCAGGCCAGCATCAGGCTGGCGAAGGTGAGGGCATAGGCGCCGACGACCCACTGCAGCTCGGTCGGGCTCGCGTGCAGGTCGCCGTACACCTCGCCGAGCGCGACGCTGACCACGGTGTTGTCGAGGAAGGTCAGGAACAGCACTGTGCACAGCACGGTCAGGGCGAGCGAACGCCCGCCGTGGCGTGCGGCAGGCGCTTCGGCCGGCACCCCTACGGAGCGGACCACGTGGCTACGACGCCTTGCAGGCCGCAGGCAGCGACGACGTGCTCCCGCCGTTTTCTATCGTCAGCAGGCCGCAGAAGCTGGCAACGCCGACCTTCCACGTGCCGTCCTGGAGCACCGCGGTGCCGTTCTGGTTCTTCAGCTCAGGCGTGCCGCCGACCAGGATGTCGTACGTCACCTGGGCCTCTGAGGTCGTAATCAGCGTCACTTTCGAGACCTTCGCCGTCGCCTCGGCCGCCAGGCCCGAGCCGGCCTGAGACTTGATGATCGTGGAGAACGTCGACCCGTCCTGCAGCAGGCTGACCCGCTTGGCCACGGGCGTCTTCGCGTTGAAGAAGGCCTCCCAGTTGGCCGTGATCTCCTTCTCGTCGGCGGACGAGGCCGACGAGCCCGATGAGGTAGCCGACGCCGATGGGCTGGCGGCGGGCGACGACGGCGCCGGGGGCGTAGAACTGCTACTGCTGCCGCATGCGGCGAGACCAAGGCCGACCATGCATGTCAGCAGAATTGAGGAAGTCAATCGTCGAGTAATCACCCGGTCATTCTCCAGCTTCCTGCTGGCTCTGGCGATGGTGACCCTGACGCTCACGTCAGCGAGCCCGGCCCTTTCGAGGGACCTTGGGCCCGGCCACAAGGCACGAATGCCTCTGGGGTGCATCCGGCGGCGCGGCGGATCGTTGACAAAAGGCTCGCGTACCTGGAGGAGACATGAAAGCTGCGGTTGTGCAACAGTTTGGGCAGCCTCTGGTGATCGAGGACCGGCCGATACCCGAGCCGGGACCCGGGCAGATAACGGTCCGCATGGAGGCCTCTGGCCTGTGCCACACAGACATCCACGCCGCCAACGGCGACTGGCCGGTCAAGCCGGCCCCGCCGTTCGTGCCCGGCCATGAGGGCGTGGGCACCGTCTACGCGGCTGGCGCGGGGGTCACCAGCCCGCACGTCGGGCAGCGGGTGGCCGTGCCCTGGCTGGGCTACGCGTGCGGCACCTGCACGTACTGCCTTACCGGGTGGGAAACGCTGTGCCTGAAGCAGGAGAACAGCGGCTACTCCGTCGACGGCTGCTACGCCGAGTACTTCCTCGCCGAGGCCGCGTTCGCCTCCCCGGTCCCCGACGGGATCGACTCCTTTGCCGCCGCCCCGCTGACCTGCGCGGGAGTGACCACGTACAAGGCCGTCAAGGTCGGCAACGTCCGCCCGACGGACCTGGTGGCGATTTCCGGCGTCGGCGGCCTGGGACACCTCGCCGTGCAGTATGCCAAGATCTTCGGCGGGACCGTGGCGGCGATCGACATCACCGACGAGAAGCTGCAGCTCGCCAAGGATCTCGGCGCCGACATCGTGATTGACGCGCGCACCGAGGACCCGACCGCCGTGCTCCAGGCGCACGGCGGCGCGGACGTGGCGATCGGGCTGGCAGTGGACGACAAGTCATTCGCTGCCGCCTACGAGGGCCTGCGCCGCGGCGGCCGGCTGGTGCTGGTCGCGCTGCCCGCCGAGGGAACGCTCAGCATCCCGGTGTTCGACACCGTGCTCAGCGGCAAATCCGTGATCGGCTCGATCGTCGGAACCCGCGCCGACCTGGCCGACGTGTTCGCGCTGCACGCCGCGGGCCGGACCCGGGTCATCTACGAGACGAGGCCCCTGGACTCGGTCAACGCGTCCATCGAGGACGTGCTGCACGGGAAGGCCAAGGCCCGGATCGTGTTCGCCGCCGAAACATGATAAGCGAGACAGTTCGGGCGCGGTTCAGGTGATCAGCGATGCCGCGTGGTCGGGCACGTAGGTCTGCATGTCCCGCGGCACCCGGACGTAGCCCCGTGACGGCGGCCTGGCCGGGATCTTGATCGGCGCCGGCTGGACGGCGTGGTACGGAATGGTGGAGAGCAGGTGCGCGATCATGTTGATCCTGGCGCGCCGCTTATCCTCGCTCTCCACCACGTACCACGGCGCTTCCGGGATGTCGGTCTGCACGAACATCTCGTCCTTGGCCCGCGAGTAGTCCTCCCACCTGGTTATCGACTCCAGATCCATGGGGGACAGCTTCCAGCGCCGCAAGGGATCATCGAGCCTGGCCCGGAATCTGCGCTCCTGCTGCTCGTCGCTCACCGAAAACCAGTACTTGCGCAGCAGGATGCCGTCCTCGACCAGCAGCCGCTCGAAAATCGGGCATTGATGCAGGAATCTGTAGTATTCCTCTTTCGTGCAGAAACCCATGACATGCTCGACGCCGGCGCGGTTGTACCAGCTGCGGTCGAATAGCAGCATCTCGCCCGCGGTCGGCAGGTGTTCCACGTAGCGCTGGAAGTACCACTGGCCCTGCTCGCGCCCTGTCGGCGCGGGCAGCGCGGCGATCCGCACCACGCGGGGGTTCAGGTACTGGGCAACCCGCTGGATCGTGCCTCCCTTGCCGGCGGCGTCGCGGCCTTCGAAGATCACCACGATCCGGGCGTGCTCGGCCCGCACCCACTCCTGGACCTTCATCAGCTCGCCCTGCAGCCGGTACAGCTCCTTCTCATAGGCCGCCCGGTCCAGGCGCTTCGCTGACTGCTTCGCCGCCTTGGCCTTGCCGTCCTTGCCTGCCGCGCCGCTCTTGTCAGCCACCGTCGTACCTCCCGCTTCTGCCACTCCATACTCGCACCGCCCCATGGCACCGTGACCGACAGCGGTGTGGTGCATCCTTGATGCGGGCCCTACGCGACATCAGCCGGAGGCGCGGGATGGAAGATCGCCTGGACATGCGAGCCTCGGACGCCGACCGCCAGAAGGTCGTCGAGCGGCTGCGCGGGGCGCTCGACGAGGGCCGGCTGAAGATGGACGAGTACCTCGAGCGCATGGGTCTTGCCTACGAGGCGGTGACGTACGGCGACCTCGTTCCGCTCTACCGCGACCTGCCGGAGGCCACGGCGGTGGCAAAGCCAGAGGCCGCAGCGCCGCCGGCGCCGGCGCCGGCGCCGGCGCCGCGGGCCGAGGTCGTGAGCCGGGGCGGCTTCGCCGGCCTGCCGACACCCCTGAAGGTGCTGTGGACCATCTGGGCGACCGTGGTATCTATCAACGTGGTGATCTGGGTGCTGGTCAGCGCCACCACCGCCCAGCTGCTCTATCCCTGGCCGCTCTGGGTTGCTGGCCCATGGGGGGTCGTGCTGCTCGGCGTGACGGCCCTCGTCACCACGATCCGTCGCGGCCGCAGCGCGTGATGTCCCGATGTCCTGCACGTCCGATGGAGGAAGGCAGAAGCCATGACGGAGCCCACGCTCGCGCACGCCGGCCCGCCATCCGCGGCGCAGCCGCTGTTCCTCCTGGCCATGGACCACCGTGACTCGTTCGGGCGGACGCTGTTCGGCGTGCAGGGCACTGCCACGGACGAGCAGCTCGCGGGCATGCGCGACGCCAAGTCACTGATCTTCGAGGCCGCCGAGCGGCTGATCGGCACCGACCTCGGCGGCGGGCAGCTCGGGATCCTGGTGGACGAGCAGCTCGGCGCCGACGTCGCCCGCCGGGCCAGGGCGGCGGGGTTCGTGCTCGCCATGCCGGCCGAGGTCAGCGGGTCCGACCGGTTCCGGTTCGAGTACGGCGACGACTTCGGAGAGCACATCGAGGAATTCGACCCCGACTGGATCAAGGTCCTGGTGCGGTTCAACCCCGCCGACGCGGCCGACCTGCAGCAGGATCAGCTCGCCGGGCTGCGGCGGCTCAACGACTGGGCCGCCTCGCACCGCCGCCACTGGCTGCTCGAGCTCCTCGTGCCGCCGACCCGCGAGCAGCTCGCCGCGCACGAGGACCAGGCGCTGTACGACGAGCGCGAGCGCCCGGCGCTCACCGCGCAGGTGATAACCACGATGACCGGGGCCGGCGTCGTCCCGCGCATCTGGAAGCTCGAGGGCTACGAGACCACCCAGGGCGCGGAGCTGGTCCTCGACACGGTCAGGCGCTCCGCCGACCCGGGCAGCCAGTGCGTCGTCCTGGGCCGCAATGCCCCCGAGCGGCAGGTGGACCACTGGCTCGACGTCGCCGCGCCTCTGGAGGGCTTCGTCGGCTTCGCGATCGGGCGCAGCATCTGGGATGAGCCGCTCGCGGACTTCGTCGCTGGCCGCTCGGACCGGGAGGACACCGAGACCGAGATCTCGCAGCGCTACGGCGGCTTCATCCGCCGCTACCTGCAGGCCGACAGGGGCCCGGCCGAAGACGGGGGGGCACGCTCCGAGCCGTTCACGCTCACCCACCCGCGGCTGACCCCCGACCGCGAGGCGGCGATCCGCCGCGCCGTGGCCGGCACCGACCCGCGCGGCAGCCGCCTGCCGGCCTGGATGGTCCAGTCACTGCTCGCCGAAGTCGACGCGCTCCGGGAAGAAGCTAACTGACACTGGCCAGCAGGGCCGGCAGCTGGCCCAGGCTGATCGCCATTCCCAGCGTGTCCTGGTATTCGCGCCAGCGGATGATCTCGCCTTCCCGGGCAGTGAGCACGACGATGAAGGGGGCGGACGCGCGCATCCCCGTGGTGGTCACGGTGCCGGCGAGCTCGTACTCGGCGACGATGACGTCCGGGTCGCCGGTGTCGTGGACGATCACGTTGCGGAACTCCTCGAACCGGGCGGGCAGCGCCGGCCGACGGGGCCTGGCGAACGCCAGGAACTGTTCCCTTCCCTCGATCCGGCGCGGGTGGCCGGGCGGGGCGAACGGCGTTTCGAGGATGACGTCCGCGGAGGACAGCTCTCCCAGGGTGTCCGCATCATTGCCCAGGACCATGCGCTGCCAGCGCTCGAACAGTTCGCGCGGCCCAGCGGCCGGCGTCTCGTTCAGGGATCCGGTCATGACAGGCCTTCCGGTTAAAGTGAGTGGTAACTCAGGTTAAGATAGTGAGTGCTCACTCATGTTGTCAACGCGGGAGGGTGCGGGCCGTTGCGTGCCGATGCCCAGCGGAACCGGGCGGCGATCCTGGCCGCCGCCGAGGCGGTGTTCGCCGAGCAGGGAACCTCGGCGCCGACCGAGCAGGTAGCCGCGCGGGCCGGGGTGGCCATCGGCACGGTGTTCCGGCACTTCCCCACCAAGGACGCGCTGCTGGCCGCCATGATGAAGGAGCTGCTGGCCAGGCTCGCCGCGGAGGCGGCGGTGCTCATCAGCGATGGCGACCCGGCGACCGCCCTGTTTGCGTTCTTCGCCCGCGTCGTCGAGCAGGCCGCCGCGAAGAAGACCGTTGCCGACTTGCTGGCAGGTCAGGGGATCGACCTGCGCTCGGCCGGCCCGGTCGCCACGTTGCGTCAGGAACTCGAAACCCTGCTGGCCCGCGCCATCCGGGCCGGCGCGGTGCGCGACGACGTGGGCAGCGCAGAGGTGCTGGCCCTGCTGGCGGCCACGAGCGACGCGGCGCTCCGCTCGGGGTGGGACCACGGGCTGCAGCAGCGCGTGCTGGACGTCGTGTTCGTCGGGCTGCGCCCGCCCGGGCGCTGACGCCGGGAAGCCCTAGCCGTCGTTGCTGCTCTCGTGCCGCCAGCTCTGGCCGAGCTCGTTGTCGTGCAGCCGGCGCAGCAGGTGCGCGTAGTGGTCCAGGCGGTCCGCGGCCCGTTCCATCTCGTGGAAGTCGTGGCCGTGGTCACGGGCGGACGTGCGCTCCTCGTTCCGCTTGCGCACGATCCGCAGCTCCTCCCGGCTCAGCTCCGCCACCTTGTCCAGGACCTCTTCCAGATCCATTGCTTCCCCTCTGGTCAGATGCCGCCGAGCATCGCGATCAGCTGAATGACCTGATACGCCGACCGGAAATCGGGCGCCGCGTAGCGCAGCGTACAGCCATCCTTCAGCTCCATGCCCGGCACCAGCAGCGCGCGCTCGGTCATGTGCGGCGTGAGCACGTCGACCTCGGCGAGCACCGGGCCGTCGAAACGCAGCGGCCGGATGGCGTCACGGTCGGCGAGCGCCGGCGGGACCTCAGCCTCGATCCTCTCGCAAGCCTCGTCCGGGTGCAGCAGCGCCCCGGCGCGCGTGCCCAGCCCCTGCTTCACCACCACCGTGTGCATGCCCGGCGCGATGTCGGCCGCCTCGGCGGCCACGCTGTCGTCGCCGGACGCCATCACGACGGGCACGCCGCTCGACGCCGCGAGCGCCGTGTTCAGGCCGAGTTCGCCGAGCGAACGCCCCTCGCAGCGCACGTCGGCGATCACGCCGCTGTTGATCGTGTGCGCGAGCACCGAGCCGGGCGTGCCGGCCTTGCCGTGGTACCCGATGCACACGACCGCGTCGACGTTGTCGGCCAGGCCCGCCATCATCCCGTACGGCTTGGGCTTGCCGCGCAGCAGCACGGAACGGCGGTCGAGCAGCTCCGGCAGCAGGTTCCTGAAGGCCGAGTGCGCCTCGGTCACCAGCACCTCGGCCCCGGGGTCGGCGGCGTGCACACCCCGCACGGCGGCGCTGGCCTCGGCGGTCAGCTGCCTGCGGTTGCGCTCGTACTCGCTGTGGCCGGGGCGGACATCCTCCGGGTCCACAACTCCCGCCGCACCTTCCATGTCGACAGAAACCAGAACCCGCATCGCGCACTCCCGTCAGCCGTCCGTGCCTGGCCCGCACGTTACGCCAGTACCCTCGGGAGCCGGGCCGCCACGTCGATGGGGAGGAAACGGTGACGCTGATCGCGCGCTTCAAGGTCGATGGCTTCGAGCCGCGGCAGGTCGCTGGCCTGGACGCCGACTGGTTCAGCCTGCTGACGTTCGCGAAGACGTTCACGTCCGGGATCACCGGCACGGCGACGACGCTGCTGGCGTCGGCAGGCACCGAGGAGGGCTCGCGGTCGTACGTGGCCACGGAGCGGATCACGGGCCGCACCGACGGCGGGCGCGAGGGCTCGGTCACCGTCCAGCACGGTGGCCTGGAGTCGGATCCCGGCACCTGGTTCGGCCACATCGTGCCCGGCACCGGCACCGGCGGCTTCACCGGCTGGTCCGGCCCGGCCCGGATCGTCCACGACGACCAGGGCGCCTACTTCGAGATCAGCCTGGCCTGACGGCGTCAGAGCCCCTTGAGGCTGCCGATGTCGAGCGAGCCGGAACCGGTGATCGCCCGCTCTGCCTGCCGCACGTAGGCGGCCGGGTCCTTGTCCACGGGCTCGACGCCCTGATAGTGCCGCGCCTCGTAGGCCGCGAACGCGACCGCCAGATCGTGGCGCAGCTGCAGGCTGGCGAACTTGCGGAAGTCGGTCAGCCCCTCGCGTTCCTCCTCGGCCATGTGGTCGCCGTTGGCCCGGTTCGCCGCGGCCACCGCCGCGAACCAGTCGCTGCTGCCCACGTCGTGGGGGCCGGCCGCGGCGACAGCATCCCGGATCTCGTTGTGGTCTCCGATGGCGTCCAGCGTCTCCGCCTCGCCGCTGCCCAGCCGGCCGGCCAGCTTGTCGACCTTGAGCAGCTCGGGATAGAAGATCGCTTCCTCGGCGGCGGCGTGCAGCTCGAGGAACGCGGCGAGACGCGACCAGAGGGCGCTCAGCGTGCCGGCGTCGCCGGGGTCGATCTCCTCGATCATGGCGAACAGCCGACGCTGCTCGTGATGGTCGTCAAGGATCAGCTGGGTAATGTCCACGGCGCCTCCCGTCGCCGCGAGCCTACTGCGCCGCGACTAGGGACGCTGGCCCCATGCGGTGATCGTCACCTGCGACATGAACGTGAAGCCGGGATCCTCGCACGCCGCGATGGCGCTGGCGATCGTCGCGTCATCGATTCCGACGGCGGCCATGTCGCTGTGTAACTGCTCGAACGTCAGCCGCCAGGCTGTCGCTCC
>Ga0335073_10009975_pt1 | contig 13328 bp, 16 predicted proteins | sample Lox_Sample_22_FD_207093 | JGI IMG/M metagenome (GOLD analysis project Ga0335073, IMG submission 207093) | Soil microbial communities from Loxahatchee National Wildlife Refuge, Florida, United States - Lox_Sample_2.2 | ecosystem: Environmental > Terrestrial > Soil > Wetlands | place: USA...
AGAGGCCGCCTACCCCTAGTCGATCAAATTGACGTCCGTAAGAGACAACACTCAGGTTCAGGACGGCGACATCCCAATCGGGCCCACAAAGTGGTTGGTACGCGCCTAAAGAATGTGAGCCTTGAACAGCCCTCGATATTCTGGGAGATCATACCGATAAAGGGCTTTCCGGCACTGTTGCCGAAGACATGGTTCATCAATTTGAAAGAACATGTGGTTGAGCCAACCAAGTCTTTTGGGCTGATTGGCGGCGGATAAGCTTGGAAGACCTCGCGCAAGGACGAATCTTGTGAGGTTCCAGCCACATCTTGTAGACTGATTGGATGTCTGAGCGACAAGGAGGGCAGAGCCAAGCAGGCTGTCAGCAAAAGGCAAAACAACATTACATGAGAGGATGCTAGAATTACAAAATTTAATCGCACGGCAAAACCTTAAATATTTACAGAAATAATTTATGTACTGAAACATTTACAATTTTTCCGCCCTGGGCTAGGCGACACAGAAAAAGTCTGCCGTTTCGCGACCCACTCAAATAACATACTATTGGTTCTTTTAGCGCCCGACTCGATGCAGAGTCACCATTCTCATAGCGGAGGTTAATACTCACACCGATTCATTTGGACGCCAATCTAATGATAGAGTTCTGTACCCACGCGGTGGACAGTCTCGAGGATGTTATCTTGGAAGCAATTCGTCAAAAATTTAATACGTTTGCCTTGACTGAGCACATGCCTCGGGACCAGCCAAGTGACTTGTATCCCGAAGAGGTATATAACGCGCTGAACATGGACTTATACAAGATACATCTTACTCCACAGAACCTTCACACAACATTCGATAAATACTACCACAAAGCTGTCGCGCTCAGAGCCAAGTACCAAGGACAAATACGAATACTTATCGGCTTCGAGACAGAGTACATCCGGGCCGAATCGATTCAGTGTGTCCAGGCCTTGTTGCAAAAGTACTCGTTCGACTACTGCGTTGGATCCATTCATCATGTTCTTGGAATACCGATCGATTACAGCTCTGAGCTATGGTGCGAGGCGCGGCAAGCATGTGGAGGAACGGATGAGCTTCTATACGCACAATACTTCGAAGAGCAATACGAACTCCTCGTTCAAATTAAACCCCTGGTGATCGGCCACTTCGACGTGATTAGATTATGGGCTCCAGACAAAATGGCCAAGCTCCGTCAATGGCCCTCAGTATGGGCTAAAGTGACGAGAAACATTAATACTGTCATCCATTATGGCGGGTTATTCGAGCTGAATTCTGCAGCATATCGAAAAGGTTTCGAAGAGGCATACCCAACGTCTGAGATAGCTATGGTTCACCATCAATTTTCCTGTCCTTATTGTTCTAGGAAATTATAGAGAAGGGCGGCAGGTTTGTTCTCTCAGATGACAGTCACGGGGTGGGCCAAGTTGGTTTGAACTATCATCGTCTTTTCAACTATATTCAAGATCTTGGCTTATCCTGCTATTATCGTATTGAGAGAGATGCGGAAGGTGCTATATTGGTCCAAAAGAGCAACTATAATCAGACCTGACGTTCAAACAGTTAGTCTTTAACCGAATGTCATCGTAACTTTCGTTAATGGAGAAAGAACACACTGCGTCGTGAGTATGTAAGTCACGTGTGTTCGTAAATCAAATTCCCGAAATAAATATTTGGGTGTCAAACTTCTGCGGTAAGAGTCAACTCCACCATTTTCCGGCCAACGTCAGTCATTCACTCAACGTGCACGACCGGTTGCGACTGTTATCTGCGGTGAAAATGCTTCAACCTCGGAACAACGTACCCTGGCGACAATGTTTTCTCGTCCACCGTCTCCCTTTGCAGCGAGTCTCAAAATTGTCCTTCTCAGCATCACACCGGCTTTTCGTAGAAGGCAGCTCAAATCCCCGTAACCCCATTTTCGTGCCTGCTGCTCCAAGTGGTGGGAAGCACTCCTTCAAAGATAGTCCCATCAGAGGTCCAGATCGCGGATTGGGAGATCCTAAGCCTTCATCGCCCAACTTGTCCGTCGATAATCTCGCCGAATACGCTTCCCGCATCCTACCTCAAACTGGTGTTACGAGCGGGCGGTCAGTGTCGTGTCCTCCAGGGAAACTCGGAATCGGAATCTCTATGCTGAGTAGAATAATCAGAGACAACGGGATTAAGGCCGAGTTTCGTGTGAAGGACCGAGTGCCTCCGCATGAGGCCCGTCGACTTCTGCAGTCCAAAAGGCACCGACGACGCTTCAGGCAAGGTATTGCTCGATTGGCAGGGATGGCGCTGCGGATGAGGAGGAGGTCATATTAGAGTAGATTGAGTGGAGTATTGGTGGAGATCAAAGGACTTGAGTTTGATTTTGCTCTCGACTTTCATGAACCTCACCTCAATAAATATTCTGGAATCCGTTGGCGTTCGCTCACTATGAACATTTTTCCCTGAAACAGATACGAAATGGGCTAGCTCATGCTTGCAAGTGGGATAAATCTCAGATCTGCTAGGTGCACAGGCTCGACAGTAAATATTGCCATGGTAATAATCCAGCCTCACAGGAGTATAAATACCTTACCCAGCGCGAGTGCGGATCAGGGGGGCAAATTTCTGCCCATTTTTGAACTTCGTCAGTAACGATGGCTCGGGTCCAAGATGATCGGTTCTTGTTCCTCTTGAAGGAACGGCGAAGAAAGAGAGCTGCGATTCTCTCATCAATACTACGAGAACCTGAATCTCCCCCGTCTCAATGCGAAGTTCCTGTGGACTCTTTCACTGCTCGCAAATCAACAGAATGTACCGACGCGGCAGAATCAAACCTTTCAACCCATTACCTTTTCTCTTCATCTCGCCCTCAAAATGAGATACAAAATCCTTATCCCAACTGTTTTGAAGGATATCCCAAACTTCAGAGGTTTCAACCTTGCTATCCATTGTTGTGTTGACGGCAAGGTTGACGGATTTGAAGAAGGCGCTCGTTTATCATCGCGCACATCCCCCAATGTCTCTTAAGATCGACTGGAGATCGGAAAATCTTTTATCGCGACTAACTGTTGGCCTACCTGCGCCCATCCAGCCTCCAGCACAAGGTATTAGGTTTGATGTCATCGTCATCTCGGAGCAGGGGGGACGAGAAAATTTCTCTGAGATCACCCAGCTTGCCACTCTCCCAATAGAGTCTCTTGCTGCCACCCCCAGTTTCTTGTTCTTATGGCTCCCCAGTAGCGATTTGTTAGAAGTTGGGCGAGCATTATTACAAAGATGGGGATTTCGACGGGCTGAGGATATTGTATGGGTCAAAACCAACCACGGTGAGATTAAACGATGGAAAGCTGGTGGACCAATGCCATCTCGAAGAAGAAGAGAAGAGGACAGCACCGATGGAGTCTTCGTAAGGACGAAAGAACACTGCTTAATGGGAATTCGAGGGACGGTTCGTAGGAGCGTATCAACACCACTCCCTTCTCCCTCGGCAGTACCCTAACTCATTGTAGGTGGATAGTCATTTCATTCACTGCAATATCGATACCGACCTTGTCATAGCCGAAGAACTGCCTACTGGGAACAAACACAAACCTGAAGAGCTATTCAACATAATCGAAAACTTCTGCATGGGACGTCGTCGACTTGAAATTTTTGGAAGCGAGCAAACCATGAGACCAGGCTGGTTAACTGTTGGCGACTCTTTATCTACTTCGACATATGATCCGAAGGAGTACCTATCATATTTCCAAGACGGTAATCTCATCGGGCATCATCAAGGTATCCATCTATGTAATCACAGCTTCTCATTCTAGAAATCGAGGTCTTGAGACCAAAATCGCCAATCCCAAAGGGTGGTCAGTTACCGCTTGAGTCAACAACGGGCAATAAATTATAGAATTTAGATGAGAACCTAACGGTCATTTCAGTACATAGTCTCCGAGCTTGTCGCGAACGAAATCAAAACTCTAGTTCCCAATATTAACGGATAAATTGCGAGTTAGCCCGAGAGAGAGTAAGATGTTTCCAGACTACAATTTTCCTTTGATCTCCTCGAGCAGTGCTTTTAATTCGCCTTGATTTGCCTCCTTCGCAGGCCAACCCACTCCTAGTCCTTTCTCATGGTCAGGTTTTGGAATGATCTGGCTCATGAGTTACGTGAAGAATAGAAAATTTACGTGAAAGTGAACGTGATCCACAACCTGGTGGGCAATCCGGCCTAAGATTAGATATCGTTGAATGAAATATAGTTGGAACCGTTATTCTGGAGAACGTTGTAATCCTTAACGCCTAGAGCCAAGGCGACCCTCTTGGCAACGGGAAGAAGATCAGCGAGGCTGTCGTCAGACAATTCGTGGAGCTTCACGGCGTGTTCCTTTGGAATCACAAGGGCGTGGCCACGACTCAGAGGTTGAATATCCAAGAAGGCGTAGCTGGTTCGTCAGCATTGGAAGACCCAACTCTCGTACCTCTTAGCAGTCTCGGTAATTTTGAAAGACGGAATCTCTCCCTTGATGATTCTACAAAAGATGCAAGCAGACATGACCGGGATGGAACGGGGCCGGAGGATGATGAATCTCCAGAAAGTTCACATAATGCGAATATTTATTTACAGATTACTTTACATTACTTACCTTGATTTCTTCCCCAGCACGCGCTTGAGCCATCCTCTCTCGGCTTGCCTTGAAGATTCATTTGTATTCAAGTCTCTTGAGAGAACTATTCCGCTTTCACTAGCTGCCGACACATAAAATCCTTCGGACTCTAACGGCTTCAAAAGTGGTAGATACCTCGTGTTTCAGGATCGTGATTCAGAATAGGGATATACCTGTCGAGAGATGCAACCTTGAGAAAACTCTCCGACGATGGTGGAGATATATTTGAGGATCCGTCAAGTAGTCGTCGAAACCGCGTAACTACAACCCGTTTCTTCTTCGAATCTAACGCAAGGACGGCATATTCTCGCTCGGTAAATTGTGGAGTTTTGTGCAGGGGGCCATGTCCTGAGTCAGGTTTCGGTATGTTCAATGCAAAGGTCTCGGTGTTCGGCAAGGGATCTTCAGCGGTCGTGTGGTGGACCTCTTGGGTGAGGGTTTGTGAAGAGTTTGAAGACGCTGTTTCCGCAGGTTTCAAGGCGGATATTTTGTGTAGATCAGATGTCCTGAGTAGACGAGCAAAACGATGCCATGTTGGCGAGTAACGCTCGATAACAACGTCGTTCCCGGATACTGCCGCTCCAGACAGGTTGATGGTTTGCTCTATTAAACGGACGAGCATCGTGCGCGGAATTACCACCTTTCCTCCCGAAATGGGCAGGTTTAAATGTTGTAGGCCCGCCTTAACTAGGTGTTCTGGGACCACAGCCGGCTCTCCAGAAACGTGCGTAACAGGTTTCATGTCGGAAGCTCCCTTGTCGGAATGCAGTTTCATTTTTCGATTAGTGAAAGTAGCACGTACATCGCTCGGTTGGAGGGAATCAATGTCGAGGTCTTGTTGAATATGTTCTTCGTCTTGTGCCTTGTCTTTACGTGCCTTGGACGAGCCGGACTGGAGAGACTTCAAGTAACTTACAAGGTATGGATCTAAAACCCCTTCCTTCCCTGAAAACCGACTCGCGCGAGTTGCGTGGTCTTCTTGTTTTGAGGTGTCCCCCACAAAGCCTCCGCTTGCCGACTTGGGATGCTGAGTTACACAGTCATCGATTGCTTTAGCAAGGCCGTCGAGATGAGACTGCAGCTTCGAGGCTCTGCTTTCCGTTTGGCGAAGTTCGGGCAGGGGGGAAACGGGTGAATTTGGCGCAACGGGGTCGTTTGTGCTACTTGAGGTAGAACATCCTGATGCATGTGTGTCCGATTCGGAATGTTCATGATCCACTCTGGAGGACATATTGCTTGAGGTATCGTCGCGCTTAGGACGTCGGCGCAAGGTGATCAAGTCAATGTCGGGATCATGATCACCTTCGTCTCGCAGAGCCGGCGATGGAAAGCCGGGCTGTGCGGGATGATGCAGTGACGGTGCAGTCGTTGCGACAGCTCGTGGGGCCAGCTTTGACGGCGATCGAGGCACACGCAATAGCACTGCGAAGCTAGCGGCGGACCTCCACAACAACACCATTTCTTACAAGCACGCTGAGGAGATGACCATTAATAACTCTGGGTTCGAAATCGAGAAGCTTTCGTCCCAACTTCGACGGCTCGACGATCCCCCCCTCCACAAATGTCAAAGAGGATCCGATTTACGTTATTTATTTATATAAATAAACAATTGGTTTTACGTTTAAATTTATTTATTGACGGCATCTGAGTCAGCACAACGTTTCATTTCCCCCGTGTGTGTGTGTGTGTGTGTTTACTCCTGAAACGCCCCCGCGGTGCCTTGCTCTCTCCTCGTCCCTCAAACTTCTCCTCAGCTCGAAAGACGACACTACACTCCATCGCTTCCCAATGGTAATTTCTCTCCCGTGTTTTCAAGTCTGCCTCTTGTTGATTTGCTTCTCACCGTGTTTCGAGACTCCTGAATCACCTTTTACCCTTGTTGCTGACTTTGGGTTGAAATAGCCGTCCTCAACTGATCAGTATCGGGACGCCTTCGCGTTATTCGATAGCAAAGGGAACGGGCGTGTCCCCAGAGCGAGTCTCGGAGACCTCTTGAGAGCCTGCGGGCAAAATCCTACTCTGGCAGAAGTTGCTGACCTCGAGGGTTCGGTTGGTGCAGACTGTATTTCTCCCCTCCCCCCATGTACGTGATGGCCCATACCGTCATTAGTTTGTTCCACGCAGCGTTGCGCTGCATACCTCTATCGTGTAGCAATGTACTCACTCTTTTAGTCGACTTTGACCTATTTCTTCGAATCCTAAACAGACCGGACGGTTTTCGCGTGCCTGGACAACCTGAGGATTTTGTGCGTGGCTTCCAAGTATTTGACAAAGATGGAACGGGTTTTATTGGGGTCGGAGAATTGAAATATGGTATGAACACTCTCTTATGAGCTTTGGCCGCAATCGCTTATTCGTTGTCTAGTACTGACAAGCCTCGGCGAAAAGTTGTCTGACGACGAAGTCGAAGAACTCCTTAAAGGAGTCAACGTTGGCAAGGACGGCAGTATCAATTACACCGGTATCAACGCGGCTCCTCTGTTTGCTGGCTAATTGGCATAGACTTCGTGCAGATGATCTTGGCAAACTGATGCATAGTGTCTTCTCCGTAGTTTAATGCATTCTGAACTCTGAGATACGGACAAAGTTCAACCCTAACCCATTTCTCATGATAATTGCGAAACGGAGATGCCAAGCCGGACCTTCAAAACGCGGCATGACTAGTCATTATAAGAACAAGAAAGCCCTATCACTCATAACTTAACAACCCCATGAATGGGAAGCGTAATCGACAGCCTGTCCAGCCAGATAAACCAGACCCGGCGTTGCCAACGAGTAAGCGTAAACCACAGAAGCGGACATCTCCCTCTCAAAGTGGAAGCGATTCAGCGGACTTGACGAACGAGATTGATATTTCCCCCTGGACACCGGAGTTTAAGCAGCTTGAGCAGGTCTTTCGCAGCTTAAATACCGTATACACGTTTTGCTGTACCAGGAAGCATTTCCCTACTACCTTCGACAACCTTAAATCGAGTGTGGAAAACCTGACACGACGGTATGAACCTTTGTGTGTCCTTGTTACTCACAGACCTTGTAGGCCCCTATCAGTCGACGATATTGTCCGGATCAAATCTCTTCTTCCAGAGTCAATCAACTTCGGTTATGTCGATGAGAATCACTTACAAGTCAATGCTGAAACCTCCTCGAGTGCAAAGGTTGTAACGAATAACGAAGATATATTCAAGCTCCCTAGCGGCGATATCTCGACTGTGCTATACTTTGAATTCGTCGATGGTGAGTTGAGGCCAAAGCTGAACAGAAGGAAGGGGTAATTCCTATTCTACTCGCAATCAAATCAAAGGTTAATAATACAGGATAACTGCAGATAAGAGGGACCTTAAATTACCCGAGTTCACCCCAGGAGCCATTACCCGCCTCATCAACAAACGAAACCGTAAGTTTAGACACGCCTTGAACGATCATCTAGAAACATCTTTGAATCTGGTATGTCTAACCTGTCCTTTAGGCTGAACTATCAGGGGCAGGATGCATGGCATACACTTAATGAGATGTCTATCCGCTATCGTCCTGCTGCTGTTTTGGATGTTCCTTTGGAAGCCACTCAGCAACAAGCATCACATATGCAGTCAAGCACCTTCAGCATGCGAGAATTGATTCACGAATTACAAGCCTCTGAAGATTATCGCGATCAAATTGTGCCTGACGGCCATAGGTCCCTTCCGGAACATCTAGCTCAGTATGGTACTGTAGCCTTACCTCCTGCCACTCATTCAAGGCGAACTATCCAGGCCTTTGTCTGCAGAACTCAAAGAGGCTCTCATCCAGGCCAGAGGCATTTCCCGAATGTATAGCCACCAGGCGAAGGCAATCAACGATCTTTGGGACCGAAATCATGTTATTGTTTCCACATCCACAGCGAGCGGAAAGTCTCTTATTTACCAAGTCCCTGTGATAGATGCTTTGGAACAGGATCCAGATGTCAAAGCACTATATATTTTTCCAACAAAAGCACTAGCCCAAGATCAGAAAAAGTCCTTGGTCAACATACTCTCAAATATGCCCCAGCTGTCGCACATGTTGGTTGAAACTTTCGATGGAGATACGCCTCAGGGTGACCGCACAAGAATTCGGGAGAATGCATCTGGTGACTCTCATCAGTACATTTCTAACTCATAGTGATCTTCACAAATCCAGATACCCTTCATATCACCATTCTACCAAACGAGGAGAAATGGAGATCCTTTCTAAAGAATCTGAAATATGTTGTCGTCGATGGTACTCTTTCCAGGATTTCACCGGACTGACATTTCAGAATTACATGTGTACACTGGGTTATTCGGATCACACGTAGCATTCATCATGAGACGCCTTCGAAGACTCTGTGCAGCGGTCGGAAATCGAAGACATGTTCAGTTCATTTCTTGCACGGCGACTCTGCCAAATGCAAAGGGGGTACAATTGATGATTTATTCATTTTAATCTTTACAGCACATGGAGGCAGTATTTGGCCTCGACCAAGTCATGTTGACCGAAGACGATGGCTCTCCAGCTGGAAGAAAGGAATTTCTTTGTTGGAATTGCCCACTTGTTGACCCTCTGGATAGAGGTTCTGGAAGGCACAGCACCATCAGCGAAACTAGTCGGTTGCTAGTGTTCCTCATCAAGCGAGGAGTTCGTACAATTGCTTTTTGCAAGGTCCGCAAGATATGCGATGTTCTGCTACGGGCTGTTCGAGCGGAACTAAGGCAGCAACAACTTGAAGACCTTACCGGTAAAGTCATGAGTTACAGAGGTGGGTACACAGCGCAAGACCGACGGAAAATTGAGCATGCTATGTTCAATGGTGATCTCTTGGGAATTATCGCTACTACAGCCCTGGAATTAGGGGTGGATATAGGATCGCTAGGTAAATTTCGATTTCACTTGCTGCAATTCCGTTCTAACACAGCCTAACAGATGCTGTTTTAATCGTCGGCTTTCCCTACACGATCTCAGCATTGGTAATCTCCAACAAACTCTACTCTCTGATTTACAGCGTCAGCAAAGCGGTCGCGCGGGGAGGAGAAAGAAAGATTCATTAACTATAATGATAGCCGACCCGTACCCAGTGGATCAGCATTTCATGAACCATCCTGACGAGCTTTTTACCAAACCTAACTTGGAGGCTCAGATCGATCTCGACAATCCTTTGGTTCTAGAGGGCCATCTTCAGTGTGCAGCTTATGAGATGCCTCTACAACCAACCGATGATCAATACTTCGGAAGCCAGTTGCTCGATATTGCGGAGCAAAGAATGATCAAAGATACCGACGGATTCTATCATTGCCATCCCCGGTTCACTCCTCACCCCTGGAAGCACGTATCTATCAGAGATATTGAGGATGGCCATTACGTGATTGTTGACGTCACGCACAATCGAAATATCGTGCTAGAGGAACTCGAGCCTTCACGGACTTTTTTCACTGTATTTGAAGGTCGCCCGAATTCCGACTCCTTTACTGATATATTGCAGGGGCGATTTACATGCATCAAGGTAATACGTATCTGGTGAGAGAGCTTGATACGGACAAGCGAATGGCAAAAGTGACATCTGTGAATGTGGAATGGACAACCCGGCAGAGAGATTTCACGTTTCTTCTTTACTTTTGACTGCTGCTAATGCTTAGAAATGTGGATCCCATCGAAACTCACGCCATCCGTCAGATATCTGGGTCAAATAGCAATGCTTTTTATGGAGACATTTGCGGTAGTCTGCGTACTGCATTTTCTAACATCTTAGTGACCGCTCTCGTATTCGGTTATTTCAAAGTTGACAAAAAGAACAATATAATCGATGCCGTGGACGTTGACAACCCCCCTATAATTATGAACACGAAGGGCATGTGGCTTGATGTGCCGATAAAAGCACTGGAAATTCTCGCCGAGAAAGGTTACAACATTGCCGGTAGTATCCATGCCGCTGAACATTCGATCTTATCACTTCTTCCAAACGTGGTTATTACTTCTCCGGGCGATGTCCGTACGGAATGCAAGGCCCCTCAAAAAGAATATGCCAAGGTCGAGTTTTGCCCCTCTCTATTGCATGCAAGTGCTAAATATGGTAGAACGAGACGCAAAGGAAACGTCCTGCAAGGTCGATGACCATGCTAGAAACCAAAATTTGCTGACTTCTCAGGCTTACCTTCTACGATGCCATCGGGAGAGGCGCGGGAGCAGGCATCTCTTGCAAAGCCTTTGACTTTGTCGATCTTCTGCTACAACAGGCTGTGGAGCGTGTCGACTCTTGTGGTTGCATTAACGGTTGTCCAGAATGTAATCGCTTCTGCCATCGTGTCTAATGTAAGGTATAACAAGCCCAGTATGCAAGGAAGGAAACATTGTAACCTCAAAGATCGGAGCTGGCATTATTCTCAAGTCGCTTCTTAACATCGAAATTGATGTGGATAACTTACCTGTTGGAGACGAGAGGGGCATCATGATCGAGACTGTAGTGCCGGTTAATGATCATGTTAAGGAAGCAGAGGAGGTTATGAAATTTTGAAAGTGGAATTATGAGATGCTTATTTAGTCGAGATATCTAGGAAACCGTATAAATACAGAATGAAAATAGCAGCCGTAAATGAAATTTCGCATCAATTTGAGCCTCGACTGATGGCAGTGTCTCGAGCTCTTTGGAAGTTTTCCGGAGACAATCAGAATGCGGCCAAGCGCTTCCTTGCGTCAAGCCGCTGATAGTCTTCTTGAATTGCTCCCCCAGAGTCAATCAGTACGTTCGAAACATACCTCTTTCAGTGACCTCTTCCGATCTTCTCGATTGGCTTCAGTTCAACAACTACGACCGCAAATTCCCTCGTTTTTCGCTCGCCATGAACAACTCTACCCGACTCATCAAGTCATCTCGTCGTTCAATGCAGCTCATCGGAGAGGAGAATGGGGCCTCAAACGCCCTCTTCCGCAGGTGAAAGACCCACATATCGTCGTTAGCGAGATCGACAGCCAAGAACGTCAAACACCTTTTACATTCGCTACCGAGAAACCTCGGTTTGTACGAAGAATGAAAGAATTCTGTCTCGTCCTTCAAGTGCCGTCCATCGATAATACGCTTGCGAATCATATGCCCTACCGGCTGCCTGAGCGACAATCTCGTCGTCCACGATCACCACTCGAGCACTTACATCCTCAATGGAATCGCAAATCGGGTAACGAGCGTGGCCCGCAAGTCTTGACCCTGTCTCGCAATTCATTCAAAAACTTTCTCCGAACAGCTACCGGTAAGCGCGAAGATCTCGATGCCATCCGTATACGGCTTGGTATCACGGACAATCAGAAGGAAGCAACCAAAGAACTGATCCAGGCTTGCCTGGATCTGCCGATGCACAAACCTGTCTATCAAACGCATCCTACCGCCGGACTGGCCTATTCGGTCAAGGGATGGCTGCCGTCTACGCCTAATGGGACTCAGAGCGACGCACGGACGAGGGTTGGGGGGACTCGTTTAGGCAGGCTTTTACGTTCCCAGTCTCAGAAGAGGGATTTGTTTGGGCCTCGCAGTGCTTTGGTACATGGCGTCGTGGCTCGAGTTGAGAGCGGATGGAAAAGTGTGCCTGATAGAAAGACACCGGTTGAGTTTCAGATAGAGTCCGCTGCGATTAGTCCTTTTGGACGGTTGGAGTTGACTGTGAGCACCTTTAAACCCTCGCCTCCAACTGTCAAGAGGTGAAAGCCTCATACTTCGATATGTCCGGGATCTTTTAGTGGTAGTCATAGGCATTGTAAATCGAGCTCGATTAGATCTAAACTGAAAACGAATGGTTCCATAACTATCTCATCTCATCACCAATCCACCCATGATCTAGGCATTGGCCTGAAGACATGCACCTCGCCACTTTTGAGCTCCCCGATTTTATAACTACTGTGTGAAACTCTCCGGATTTCTTGACGTTGCTCCAAAACTTTCAATTTCTTCTTGCTCCCGTTCCACTCTTGAATGACAGCTACATGATCTGGTTTCCCTATCTCCGTAACGACCTTGCCACGTAACCCACCGTGACCTTGGAATACGGCAGTTCTGAAGGCAACGATATCTCCCGGCCTGATCTCATCGAATTGTTTTGTCGAAGAATTGCCGAAATTACTATAGATCAAAGCACCATGTGCGCGTGCGCCGGCACTTGGCAGACAATTTTCCAATTTGCTGAATATCTCCTGGACAAACGCCAACGGGGATCCGTCACCGATAGTCGCACCAAGTCGAGACTGAGCCAGTGCAACCACCTGGTGGCCAACTTGATCGTGACGGGCCTCGAGCTCCAGTTTTGAGGGTTGCGGCGGTGGGGGTAAATGGCGTTGAGCTAGAGTCGCTCGTGAAGGTTCATCCCGGTCATATTGAGCAGTGACGATAGTCTGACTATAATCGCTGAAGAGTATGTATACTTCGCGAGTAATACTTGTGTGGCCGCCTCTTTTCGTAGATGTCGAGTCTTCGATTTCATAGATGAGATCTGGCCGGTTCCTAAAGACCGTCGGAGGAGACCCTGGATCTTGCCACCATTGACGTCCGTCCTGAATATTCTCTTCTCTCATTGCGATATAAGCAACCCCGTCACGTCGTTGTGGGTCCATTGAGCTCCGACCATGCGACGATTCTACCGATGGCCTTTCGGACTGAGTACGTCGGAACCCAGTTGATGTGGGAGAAGAAGGCTGCGGTACAGACGGCTGAGAGATGTCGTAGTGCAG
>Ga0335073_10009976_pt1 | contig 13327 bp, 11 predicted proteins | sample Lox_Sample_22_FD_207093 | JGI IMG/M metagenome (GOLD analysis project Ga0335073, IMG submission 207093) | Soil microbial communities from Loxahatchee National Wildlife Refuge, Florida, United States - Lox_Sample_2.2 | ecosystem: Environmental > Terrestrial > Soil > Wetlands | place: USA...
AAGCCTGCGTCTGCCTTCTTTGCCTGCCAGGCCTTGGCGTGGGCGACGTCCTCGGCGTCGGTGTCGCCATAGCGGTGCGCGCCACTGCTGCGCTGCTTGCGCGCCGCGTTGGCGTTCAGGAAGGCGCGGGCTTCGGCGCGGAATGCAGCTTCTTCTGGCGTATCGTCGAAGTCCATCGGCGGTCTCCTGTTACCGGCCTGCTGTCATTGCGATGACCGAAGGGCCGAAGCAGTATCGTTCGGCCGGGATGTACGAATGTTCGTGCGGCAGTCCGACCGAGATTGCTTCATCCCGCCACGCTTCGCTCGCGGTCCTCGCAATGACATAAGAGGCGCTTTGCAATGACACTTTACGCGGCATTCCGGACTTCCAGTTCGGCCACGACGCGATCCTTCCAATAACGCTGGCTGCCCAGCGACACGGCCAGCAGCTTGGCACGGCGATAGAACAGGTGGCAGTCGTAGTCCCAGGTGTAGCCGACGCCGCCATGGACCTGGATGTTCTCCTTGGCGGCCAGGAAGAACGCATCGGTGGCGGAAACCCGCGCGGTGGCGGAGGCCAGCGGTAACTCGGCGGCATCGGTCTCCAACGTCCAGGCGCCAAAGTACGCGTTGGAGCGCGCCAGTTCGATCGCGACGTAGACGTCGGCCAGCTTGTGCTTGATCGCCTGGAATGAACCGATCGGCCGGCCGAAGGCGAAGCGCTCCTTGGCATAGGCGGTGGCCATCTCGAGGCACGCGGTCGCGCCGCCGACCTGCGCGAAGGCGGTCAGCACCGCGGCCCGATCCAGCACGCGACGTATGATGTCCCAGGCCTGGCCCGAAGAACCGAGTACCGTTGCGGGTGCGTTGGTGAACTCGAATTTCGCGTGGTCGCAACTGGGATCGACCATGGGCAGCGCCGAGCGCGAAATGCCCGGTGATGCAAGATCGACCAGCGCCAGCGACACGCCGGAGCCATCGCGCACTGCCACCACGGCGATCTGTGCGATGCCGCCATCCGGCACCGGCCATTTGCTGCCGCTGATCCTGCCATCTGCGATGCGCGCGCGGATTGCAGACTCGTGCGGTTCGCCTGCGCCTTCTGCCAGTGCAAAGGTCGCGATCAGCTCGCCGCGCGCGATCTTCGGCAGGTATTCGCGTTTCTGGGCGTCGCTGCCGGCAGCCAGGATCGTTTCGGCGGCAAGGCAGACCGAGGACATGAACGGCACCGGCGCCAGCACGCGGCCGAGTTCCTCGGCCAGCACGCAAAGTGCTTCATAACCCAGGCCCGCCCCTTCGTAGCGTTCCGGCACGGCGGCGCCGAGCCAGCCCATCTCCGCCATGGCCCGCCATAGCTCTGCATGGTATGGCGCGTGGCCGTCCAGCACCTGACGCACCACCTTTGGCGGACAGTGCTCTCGCAAGAACCGCTGCGCTTGCTCGCGCAGCAGCTTGCTGTCGTCGGAGAAGTCGAAATTCATGGCGGTTCTACCCGTCGGCTGACCCTGATACTAGCCGGTAGAACCGGTGCGGCAATACCCCTGTGAGGTCGCCGGGGGTCAGTTCTTCACCTGCTGCCAGGCCTGTTGCGCGGCAGGCGGCAGCTTGTCCATGTGCTTCAGGAACAAGGCGAGCGTCCAGATCTGCTGGTCGCTGAGCGTGTCCTTCCATGCCGGCATGCCGGTCCAGCGGATGCCATTGTGAATTTTCCAAAAAGTCCAGCCTTCCGGATCGTCCTCGACGCCGTCGCTTCCCAGTTGCGGCGGCCTTGGGTATTCGCCTTTCGCCAGCGGCGTGGCTGAGGCATCGCCCTGCGCCGTGCCATGACAGAACGCGCAGTGCTGACCGTACAGACCGATGCCGTTGATCAGGTTGGCATCTGTCAGCGGCACCGGGTTCGGGCCCTTGGGTGACTCATTGGCCAGCGTGGCACGCAACGACGTTCGCGCTGCCCAGTGCTCCAGGGGCAACGGCTTGCCGTCGGCCGCGGCGGGGATGCTGCCGGTCACCAGCACGGCATAGCCGGCGGCGGCGAGTGCCACGATGGTGAACACGATCCCGAGGATGAAGCCTCTGAACATGGTGCCTCCTGCACAAACCGGAGCCAGCACGCCTTGCGCGTGATGGGACGGTTGCAGGCATGGGCGGCAATCGGCCGCGCGGCAACTCAATTCGGGTTAAGCAATAGCAACCCGCCGTGTGGCGGGATCGAGGGCCGGCTACAGGCCCAGCTTCAAGGCCGCGCCGATTTCGCCGACGATGCCGCGGCGGAACAACAGCACGCAGAGCACGAAGATCGCCCCTTGCGTCACGGTGACCCAGGAGCCGAACTGCGCCAGGTAGTTTTCCATCGCCGTCACGACGGTGGCGCCCACCACCGGGCCGAATACGGTGCCAAGCCCGCCCAGCAGCGTCGTCAGTACCACCTCGCCGGAGGTGGAATAGTGCACGTCGGTCAGGGTGGCGATGCCGAACACGATGGCCTTGGTGCCGCCGGCGACGCCCGACAGCATGCTCGACAACACGAAGGCGATCAGCTTGTAGTCGTCGGTGCGGTAGCCGAGCGAGGTGGCGCGCGGCTCGTTCTCGCGGATCGCCTTCAGCACCTGGCCGAACGGCGAGTGGATGATGCGATGAATCAGCAAGAAGCCGGCGATGAAGATGATCGCCACCACCCAGTACATCGCCATGTCATTGTTGAGGTCGATCACGCCGAGCAAGTGGCCGCGGGGCACCTGCTGGATGCCGTCTTCGCCGCCGGTGAAAGGCGCTTCCAGGCAGAAGAAATACACCATCTGTGCCAGCGCCAGCGTGATCATGGCGAAGTAGATGCCCGAGCGGCGGATCGCGAGATAGCCCAGGACCAGGCCCAGGATGGCGCCGGTCGCGCCGCCCAGGATGATCGCGATCACCGCATCGACATGCCAGAACTTGATGGTCCAGGCGGCGATATAGCTGCCCATGCCGAAGAACGCGGCGTGGCCGAAGGACAGCAGCCCGACATAGCCGATCATCAGGTTGAAGGCGCAGGCGAACAATGCCATGCACAGCACCCGCATCAGGAACACCGGGTACAGCACGTACGGGCACACGATGATCAGCGCCACGAGCAGCAGGAAGCCCTTCCACTGGGCGCTGGAGAAACCGAACATGTCAGGCCCTCTTGCCGAACAATCCGTGTGGCATGGTGAGCAAGACGATCACCATCACCACGAACACGACGGTGGCGGAGGCCTGGGGCCAGAATACCTTGGTCAGGCCCTCGATCACGCCGAGGCCGAAGCCGCTGAGGATGGCGCCGAGGATCGAGCCCATGCCGCCGATCACCACCACGGCGAACACGGTATTGATGAAATTGTCGCCCATGTTGGGGTTCACCGAATAGATCGGCGCGGCCAGCACTCCGGCGAAGGCGGCCAGCGCCACGCCGCCACCGAAGGTCAGGGTGATGACGCGTGGCACGTCCACGCCGAAGGCCTGCACCAGCGAGGCGTTTTCGGTGGCCGCGCGCAGCGTGGCGCCGAGCGGCGTCTTTTCCAGGACCGCCCAGGTGGCGAAGCACACCACCAGCGCCGCGGCCACCACCCAGCCGCGATAGATCGGCAGGAACATGAAGCCGAGATTGGCGGCGCCTTGCAGCACGTGCGGAATTTGGTAGGGCAGGCCGGAGCTGCCGTAATAGTTGCGGAACAAGCCCTCGATCACCAGGGAAAGCCCGAAGGTGAGCAGCAGGCCGTAGAGATGGTCCAGCTTGTACATGTGCCGGATCAGCGTTTTCTCCAGCAGGATGCCGAAGGCGCCGATGATCAGCGGGGCGAGGATCAGGGCGGGGAAATAGCCGATGCCGGTGTAGGCCAGCAGCATCCAGGCGGCGAAGGCGCCCATCATGAACAACGCGCCGTGGGCGAAGTTGATGATGTTGAGCATGCCGAAGATCACCGCCAGGCCCAGCGACAGCATGGCGTAGAAGGCGCCGTTGATCAGCCCCAGCAGAAGCTGGCCGAACAGCAGCGGGGCGGGGATGCCGAAGATCATGATCATGTCTTAATCTCCATTGTCCCCGGCCCGCCTCGCATCACGCCTTGCCAATGAACGCGCAATGGCCTTCCGACAGCGGCAGCGCCGCCTGATCGGCCGGTGTCGTCGCCCGCAGTTTGAAATAGTCCCACGGGCCCTTGCTCTCGGCGGGAGTCTTCACCTCGAACAGATAGGCCGGAACGAGATGGCGCCCATCCTCGCGGATCGTGGTCTTGCCGAAGCATTCGTCCTCGACCGGCATCTTCTTCATGCGGTTGATGGTATCCACGCCGCTGTTCTTTGCCTCGGCCGCGCCCATGTCCTTTGCGGTCTTCAGGTAGTGCAGTGTCGCGGAATAGCAGCCGGCGTGGATCATGTTCGGCCAGTTGTTCGGCGACTTCGCCTTGATCTTGTTGCAGAAGTTGCGTGTGCCGTCGTTCAGGTCCCAGTAGTAGCTTTCGGTCAGCACCAGGCCCTTCGCGGTCTCCAGCCCCAGCGCGTGCACGTCGGTGATGAACATCAGCAGCGCGGCGAGGCTCATCGACTTGTTGACACCGAACTCGTTCGCCTGCTTGATCGAGTTCACCGTATCGCCGCCGGCGTTGGCGAGGCCCAGCACCTTGGCGCCGCTGGACTGTGCCTGCACCAGGAAGGAGGAGAAGTCGGTGGTGCCGGGGAACGGATAGGGCGCCGAGCCAAGCACCTTGCCGCCCGCCGCCTGCACGAACTTCGTCGTGTCTGCCTGCAACTGCTTGCCGAACGCGTAGTCGGCGGTGAGGAAGTACCAGGAATTGCCGCCGGCCTTCACCATCGCGCCGCCGGTGGACTTCGCCAGCATGTAGGTGTCGTACACCCAGGTGATCATATTCGGCGAGCATTGCGTCGTGGTCAGCGCAACCGAGGCGGGACCGACGGCGAGGAAGACCTTGTTCTTTTCCTTCACCACCGATTGCACCGCCAATGCGACAGAGGACGTCGGCACGTCCATCAGCACATCGACGCCGTCGCGATCGAACCACTGGCGGGTGATGGAGACGGCAAGATCCGGCTTGTTCTGGTGATCGGCCGAGATCACCTCGACGTTCAGGCCGTTGGCCGCGGCATATTCCGCGATCGCCTGCCTGGCGCAGATCACCGAGGTGACGCCACCGGTGTCGCGATAGGGGCCGGACAGGTCGTTCAATACGCCGATCTTCAGGACCGGCGCCTGCGCGCGGGCAGGGCGGATCAGCGGCACGCTGCTGGCCGCGGCGGCGGTGCCCAACAAGCTGCGACGTGACATCGTCATGGCGAGAGTTCCTTCCAGGAGGTTTGGATCATGGTGGGGTCCTGGAAGCCTCCCCGGTGGGCGAGCGCCCCCGGTGTGGCGGGATGTGCGCACCCCGCCGTTTGTTGTGAATGGCACGCATTGTCATTACTGGCAAGTTGTCATTACGGGCAAGAAAGTACCAGCGAGCCTGGATCGTCCGGTTGCGGCGCAGCCATGACGAAGCGGCCCTCGGCCATGGCGAGGCAGTCCTCGACCATGACGAGATCGGCCTCCGCCATGCCGCTGCATTGCTCATACGCCGAGATACTCGTGCAGCTTGTCCATGCTGGCCTCGAGCCGGAAATTGGGGATCATATCGATCACCCGGCCATGTTCCACCACATAGTGCCGGTCCGCCACGGTCTGCGCGAACCGGAAGTTTTGCTCTACCAACAGAACGGTGAAGCCGCGGTTCTTGATCTCGTGGATGGTGCGCCCGATCTGCTGCACGATGACCGGGGCAAGGCCTTCGGTCGGCTCATCGAGCAGCAGCATTTTCGCCCCGGTCCGCAAAATGCGTGCGATCGCCAGCATCTGTTGCTCGCCGCCGGAGAGCCGCGTGCCGTGCGCGGTGCGGGCGCGTTCCTTCAAATTGGGAAAAAGCTGGTAGATCGTATCGATATCCAGCCCCCCGGGCGCCACGACCGGCGGCAGCAGCAGGTTCTCGGTGACCGACAAAGACCCGAAAATGCCGCGTTCCTCGGGACAGAACGCGAGGCCGTGGCGGGCGATGTGGTGGGGCATCAGTTTGGTCAGTTCGGCACCGCGAAAGCGGATGCTGCCGTCGCGGCGCGGCACCAGCCCCATGATGGATTTCAGCGTCGTCGTCTTGCCGGCGCCGTTGCGGCCAAGCAACGTGACCACCTCGCCCTCGCGGACCTCGAATTCCATGCCGTGCAGGATGTGGCTTTCGCCGTACCAGGCGTTCAGGCCGGTGACCTCAAGCATGCGGCGTCCCCAGATAGGCGGTGATCACGTCAGGGTTTTTTGACACCGAGGTGTAGTCGCCCTCGGTCAGCACCTTGCCGCGGGTCAGCACTGTGATGGTGTCGCACAGTCCCTCCACCACCGAAAGGTTATGCTCCACCATCAGGATCGTGCGCCCCGCGCGCACGCGCTGCACCAGCTCGACGATGCGGTCCACGTCATCGTGGCCCATGCCGGCGGTCGGCTCGTCCAGCAGCATCATTTCGGGGTCGAGCGCGAGCGTGGTGGCGATTTCCAGCGCGCGCTTCTGGCCATAGGGCAGCTCGGCCACCACGGTGCGTACGTGTGCGGACAATCCGACATCGAACAAAAGCTGGTGGGCACGGTCGTCGTAGACGGTCAGGGCTTGCTCCGAGCGCCAGAAATCGAAACTGGCGCCGCGGGCGCGCTGCAACGCGATGCGCACGTTCTCCAGCGCGGTCAGATGCGGGAACACGGCGGAAATCTGGAAACTGCGCACCAGGCCGAGCCGCGCGACCAGGGCCGGCTTCATGCCGGTGATGTCGCGGCCCTTGAACCTGATCGTGCCGCGGGTGGGCGGCAGGAAGGCAGTGAGCAAATTGAAGCAGGTGGTCTTGCCGGCGCCGTTGGGCCCGATCAGGGCGTGGATGGTGCCGGTCCGGACTTGCAACGACACCTCATCCACGGCGAGGAAGCCGCCGAACTCACGGGTCAAGCCGAATGTTTCCAGGATGATGTCGCTCAACCCGGGACGTCTCCAAGTGCTAAAATTGATCTCTGTGACCGGGTGATTTGCATAAAGGCGGCCGGCGCGCAAGGCGGCGGCGCGATCGATTTCGTACTGACCGTGGGCAGGCCGGATCGGCGGGGCCGACCGTCCGCCCCGTTGAGTAAACCTTAACTTCTGCATGCCAGAAAGGAGCAACCGCCTGCTCACGGAGGACCCATACCATGCGCCTGTCAGCCCTTGCCGACATGCGGATCGCCGTCCGCCTGGGAACCAGCTTTTTTCTGGTGGTGGCGCTCGCCGCCGGGCTTGGCGCCTTCGCCATCCATAGTGTGGGCCACGTGGCCAGCCTGACGGCGGATCTCTACGACCACCCGTTCGCCGTCACCCAGGGCCTGTTGCAGGCGCGCCTCGCGGTGCAGACCACGCGGCGCGCCTTGCTCGATGCCGCGGTCGCGGAATCCCCGGCCGAGCGCGGCCACCACGTCACCGAGGCGGCGAGCCAGTACACCGTCGCGCAAGAGGCCCTGGCAAGGGCACGATCGCGCTTCCTCGGCGATCCCGCGGGATTCGACAAAGCCCAGCAGGCTGTCACCGCGTTCCAGCATGCGGTTGACGCGGCGCTGGATCTGCTGCGGCAAGGCAAGGTGGCGGATGCGTTGAACGTGGTCCGCGGCCAAGCCGAGGACGCAGCGAATGGCGTGAATGCCGCGCTCGACCCGCTGATCGAGTTCGCCAACAGCAAGGCGGCCGCGTTCATGCAGGCCGCGGCCGCCGACCAAGCGTGGACGGTACAGCTCAACCTGGGGTTGCTCGCTCTCGCGATGCTGCTGGGCGCGGCCGTCTCCACGGCTGCGACGCGCAGCCTGACGCGGCCGATCGGCGGGCTGCGGAACTGCATGGCGGTGCTTGCCGAGGGCAAGCATGACGTGGCGGTGCCGGGTGTGGCGCGGCGCGACGAGATCGGCGCGATGGCCCAGGCGGTGGAAGTGTTCCGCCACAACGCCGCCGAAGTGGAGCGGCTGCGCGCCGAGCAGGAGGCGCAGAAGCGGCAGGCGGCGGAGGAGAGGCGGCAGGAGCTGCACCGGCTGGCCGAATCGTTCGAGGCGCAGGTGGGCGGTGTGGTGCAGGCGGTCACCGCGGCCGCGTCACAGCTTCAGGCGGCGTCGGGCCAGATGACCGGCAATGCCGGAACAACCAGCGAGCGGGCGACCGCGGTGGCCAGCACATCGCAGGAGGCGTCGGCGAACGTGCAGACGGTGGCGTCGGCCACCGAGGAGCTGGCGGCGTCGATCCGCGAGATCGGCGCGCAGGTGGAGCGCTCGCACGCGGTGGCGGGGCGTGCCGACACCGAGGCGGCGCAAACCACCGCGCTGATCCAGAAGCTATCCGACAGTGTCGCCAGCATCGGCGCGATCGTCGCGCTGATCAACAACATCGCCAATCAGACCAATCTGTTGGCGTTGAATGCGACGATCGAGGCGGCGCGGGCCGGCGATGCCGGCAAGGGGTTCGCCGTGGTGGCCAGCGAAGTGAAGGGCCTGGCGGGACAGACCGCGAAGGCGACCAGCGAGATCGCGGCGCAGATCGCCTCGGTGCAGGGAGACACTGCCGAGGCGGTGACGGCGATCGGTGCGATCACCAAGGTGATGGCGGAGATGAGCGCGATCAGCGCCACGGTGGCCGCGGCGGTGCAGGAACAAATGGCGGCGACCGCCGAGATCGCCCGCAACGTGGAGCAAGCCGCGGCCGGCACGGCCGAGGTGTCGCAGCATGTCGCGACGGTGGAGGTGGCTGCGCGGGAGACCGGCCAGGCGGCGCAGCATATCAACGAATCAGCCGGCGAGCTGCTGCGTCAGGCGGAACGGCTGCGGCAAGAAGTTGGGCGCTTCCTGGCCAATGTGCGCGGCGAGCAACAGGAAGTGCCGCGGGCGGCCTAGGGCTGGCCAGATTTGCTGGGGCTGGCCAGATTTCCTCGGGCCGGCCAGATTTGCTGGGGCTGGCCAGCTTCGCTCCGGCGGCGGCAAGATCGCGGCCTCGCGGATTGAGCCAGCAGGAGGCCAGGCATGAACGCAGAACAATTGCGCACGGCGCAGGCGCCACTGAAGCAGCGTTATCGCGAGACGCCGGAGGCTGCCATGGTGGAGGCACGGGGCGAAGCCTCGCTCGACCCTGCCGATGTCGCCTGCGCCGTCCGCGCCTGGCAGGGCGACGTGCGGGCCGGGTTGCATCCGGCAACCGGTGGATCAGGCGAACAGGCTTGCTCGGCCGATATGTTGCTCCAGGCGCTGGTGGCATGCGCGGGCGTCACGCTGCGCGCGGTGGCGACGGCGATGGGGGTCACGGTGCGCGGTGGCCGGGTGGTAGCGGCGGGTCATTGGGACGCGCGCGGCACGCTGGGGGTGGACCGCGCCGCTCCGGTCGGATTGACCGACATAACGCTGACCTTCGACGTGGACTGCGACGCGGACGCGGCAAAGCTGGAACGGATGATCGCCACGACTGAGCGCTATTGCGTGATCCTTCAGACGCTGAAGCATCCGCCCGCTGTCAGCATTGCTCGTCCAGCGGGGCAGGCGGCCGGCTAGCCGTCCCAGACCTGTGAGGGCATCGGCAGGTCGGCAAAGTCGGCCGGGCCGGGCGGACCATCAGGCGCGACGCCGTTCATCTCCAGCAGCATCACCCACTGCCGGGTGTGTTGGCCGACGTGCCAGGTCGTGCGTTCCAGGTATTCGTGCAGCAGTTGCGGACCGTAATAGGTCTGCACCGTCTCCTGGCCCGTCTTGTCGCCCTTCGCATTCCACCACGCTGCCAGCCGCTCGCGCACGCCGCTGCCATAGGCGACGATGTCCGCCGTGGCGTGCATCGCCTCGGGCGGCCGCGCGGTGAGGTTCTCGTAGGTCAGCGCATCGCCGCCGGCGGCGACCTCCAGGAACGTCTCGGCGACGCGGAACATGTGGTGACCCAGCACGCGATAGCTGCGCGGCCGGTTAGGGACCTCGGTGTCCAGCTTCTGGTCCGGCATCTGCGGGATGATGTGCAGCGCGATACCGAGGAAGCGCTGAAGCCGTGCCATCAGTTGCGCCGGCGACAGGACCGGCCCGGCCTTTTCCGCCAGGCCGAGGAATTTCACGACATGGGCGATGTTCTGCGCGAAGGTGAACTCGTCGCCGCGCGACAGCACCGGCACGGAGCGCGCCCCCAGCCGCCGCAGCTCGGCGAGGCCGGCGGTATCTTCCAGCACGTTGATGGATTCGAACTCGATCCCCCGGATCGAGAGAAACTCTTTGAGTCTCAGGCAACTGGTTCATCCAGGCTGCCAGAAGACCTTCAATGCTGTCGCGTCCATCGCGTTGTCCCCTGCGCGGGTTCGCAGCTTTGCCCGGCCGGGAGGCGGCGTCAATCCCGGCACATTCCGGCAAGTCAGCGTGTTTCCACCATGTGGCGGCGGGTGTCGGGACTTCCGCGGCTCGGGGTGATGTGGTCTGTCGCGCCGTATTGCATCGCCGCGTCCCGCGACCTGGGATACGACATCGCAATGGCGACAGCCTGGGAGGTCCGTCGCGGGACCTCCCGCTTACCCCTGCGAAGGGGCACGGGACGTTCCCGCAAGCAACGTTTTTTCGATGCTAACGCGACGCGGCCTCGGGTGCCAGTTCGCTTTGCGGCGTGCTCAGTGACTCGTCGATCTGCTGGATGGTGCGCCCCCTGGTTTCGATGCCGATGAACCAAATGGCCGCGGCGGCCACCAGGTACCAGAGGCCGAAATAGTTCATCGCCGGGACCAGCGCATCGAGCGTTGCCTTCGGGGTGACGAAATTGCTCGAACCCGCGATGACCGCCAGGCCCGCCGGGCCGATGAATTTGCCGAGGTTGCCGAACCCGTAGCCAATCCCCATGCCGCTGGCGCGCAGCTTCGCCGGCCAGACTTCCGCCATGTACGGACCGACGATCGCGTAGTTGCCGCTGCCGAAGAAGCTCTGCGCCAGAATCATCGCATAGAAGACCGAGACGCCGCCGAGGTAGGTGCTGTTGAGATAGCCGGCGAGCGACATGGTCACGGTGGCGATCAGGCAGCTGATCACTACGGCGGGGCGACGGCCGAATGCGTCCGACATCCAGGCGCAAAAGAACCGTCCGAGGATGGAGATCGCACCGATCCAGATCACCAGATACGATGCATCGCGCGGCGAAATCTTCAGCACCAGCACCAGCAGCGTGGTGATCCAGAGGCTCAGTCCCACCGTGCCGGTCTGGCTGATGCCGGTGAGGCATGAGACGATCAGGCTGCGCGGGTAGTTGAACAATTCGCGCCACGCGACTGACTCGGTGGCGACCGGCGCGGACGGCAGTTGGATCGTCGCCGGATCGACCTGCAACGCCCAGGCGAGCGATTTGCGAGCCTCCGCCAAACGTCCCTTGCCGATCAGCCAATGCGGCGATTCCGGCACCCAGGCGCGGATCAGCAGCGTCAGCGCCGCCGGCAACAGGCCGACGACAAACAGGCCACGCCAGCCAACGGATTGCTCCAGGAAGGCGCCGGACAGGGCGCCGAGAATTGTTCCCGCTGGCAGCAAGGACGTGGTCAGGCCGGTGATCCAGCCGCGCCTATAGGCGGGCACGAACTCCTGCACTATGGCGATATCGACAGTGTAGAGGCCGGTGACGCCCATGCCGACGAAAAATCGGCAGATGCTCAGGAACAACCAGCCGCCGTTCGGGGTGAAGGCCATCGCGCCGGTGGCGATGGAGAAATTCAGCACGGTCAGGATCATGACCTTGCGGCGCCCGATCTTGTCCGCGACCCAACCCCAGAAGATCGAGCCGAGCGGTGCGCCGATGCCGGAGGACAGCAGGATCGCGCCGGACTGGCCATAGGTCAGGTGCCAGCCGCCGACGATGAAGGCGAGGACGAAGCCGATCAGATAGAAATCGAAAAAGTCCAGCATGTCGCCGATCGTCGCGGCGGCGCAAATCTTGTATTGGTTGGCGGTCAGCGACTTCTGCCGCTCGAGATGTTCCAGCATTCCTTGGCCTTCCCCTGTCGTTGCCGGCACGTGCCGGTTCGCTTGAGGAAGGGTCCGACGGATCAGCGGGAACCGTCAAGTATCAAACTCTGCGCGGAGCAATCGCGCCCACGTTGCGGAACGACGCAACGTGGCGGAACGAGCGGAGGCGATGGCTCGTGGCGCGGTGGCCGATTGCTGGAGCGCCGGAGCACGGCGCATATTGGCAACGATCGTCCTGCGTCCGGCGCGAGCGGTATTCGGCGCCGCGTCGGGATTGGCGATGAAGCCGGCGCCGCGAGACCGGGATCGCTGCATCGGCGGATGAGGCTACCCCAGGGCCGCTGCCACCCACTGCGCCCAGGCCAGCACTGCCCGATCGTCACCCGCCCGCCCGACCACCTGAATGCCCAGCGGCAGGCCGTTCGGTCCGGTGCCTGCCGGCACGGTCACGCAGGGCACACCCAGGCTGGTCCAGATGAAGTTGAACGCGGGGTCGCCGGTCCAGTCCAGGCCCTTCGGCGCTTCGCCCGGCGCCGATGGCGTGAGCAACAGGTCCAATCCCTCCATCGCGGCCGGGAACGCGGTCCGCGTGCGGGCAAACACCGCCAGGGCCTTGACCCGCTCCGCCTCGGGCAGTCCCAGCCCCCACTCGAGCCGCTCGCGCAGCCCGGCGCTGATTCCGTCGCGCGCCGTCGCAAGCTCCCAGCCCAGCGCCCGCCCGCTCTCGCTGTTCATGACCGCCGGGTGCGCCTGCACCAGGGCGTCGAAGTCCGCCGGCAGTTCCCGCGCCGTCACGGCCGCGCCCGCGCGCCCCAAGGCAGCGGCGACGCGATCCAGCAGCGTGGCGGTCTCCGGCGCGGCGAGGTCCCAACTCGGCGAACGGCATACACCCACGCGAGGTGCGCGCGCCGGCGGCACGGCCGGGTCGCCCAGGTCGCGTCCCGCGACCGCGCTCGCAAGCAATGCGCAGTCGGCCACGGAACGCGCCAGCACGCCGACCGTGTCGAGGCTGTCGGACATCACCTTCATGCCGATGCGCGAGATCAGGCCGAATGTTGGCTTGTAGCCGACCACGCCGCAGAACGCGGCAGGCCGGATGACGCTGCCGGCGGTCTGGGTGCCATAGGCAAAGGGGAAGAAGCCCGCTGCCACGCCCGCCGCCGAGCCGCTGCTGGATCCCCCCGGCGTGTGTGCCGGGTTCGCCGGGTTGGCGGTCGGACCCGGTTTGCGCGTGGCAAACTCGGTGGTGACGGTCTTGCCCGCAACGACCGCGCCAGCCGCACGGGCCCAGGCCACCGCGGCGGCATCCGCCCTGGGCCGCCACCCCTGCCAGATC
>Ga0335073_10009977_pt1 | contig 13326 bp, 9 predicted proteins | sample Lox_Sample_22_FD_207093 | JGI IMG/M metagenome (GOLD analysis project Ga0335073, IMG submission 207093) | Soil microbial communities from Loxahatchee National Wildlife Refuge, Florida, United States - Lox_Sample_2.2 | ecosystem: Environmental > Terrestrial > Soil > Wetlands | place: USA: Florida...
GACAGCGATTTGCCGGGGTCGGTATAGCCGCCGGGCGGCGGCTCGATGCAGGTGTCGAGATACAGCATGCCATGCGCGCGGCACAATTCGATCAGCGCGACCGAGGAGACGCCGACCGACAGATTCACCAGGAATCCGCCTGGCGCCATCAGCGGGGTCAGGATGTCGCGCAGCGTGTCCGGCTGCAACGCGATCTTCTCGAAGCGTATGCCGGCGAATTCGGCGATGGCGCGGGCGGAGTCGTCGGGATCGATGATCACCATGCGTCCGCGGTCGACATCGAGATGGCGCAGGATCAGCGGCAGCGTGCCTTTGCCGATCGAGCCGAAGCCGACCATCACGACGGGGCCGTCAATGACGGCGTATGTTTGCGCCATGCCGCGATGCCTCCGGGTGCGATCGCGATTGCATAAGGGGCGGCGGCCGTGCGGTCCACCCCGTCACGAGATTGCCGTTTGTTGCTGCCGTGCTGAGATCGTGGCCGAGCCTGGCAAGGATTTGTTGATAAATCAGGCCCAGAATGCAAACACCGGCCGGGACGGGCCCGGCCGGCATTCAGAAGGAGAGAAGCGATGATACACCATTGCCATCTCCTGCCATGGATCAGAGTGATCGCTGGCGTCAGCGTCAAGATCATTGTGAAACCCCGGCAGGAGGTTGCGCCGGTCCGTGCGCAGGCTGGCCCGCCTCCCTGAATACAGATGTATGCAGACGGCAGCTCAGGAAACGGTCGGTCGCGAGCAATAACACATTCAGCGATGCAGCAGCGGCACCAGTGCCAGCACGACTTCAATCACGATCAACACCGTGATCAGAAATTCCATCAGCTCTGCCCGCCGTGATGAGGCTTCGTCGTGCAATGCGGTGTAGGTATCGCGAATGATCGAGAGCTTGCGGTCCACCGCCGCGCTCACCGGTCGGACGCGAAACAGCTCCAGCGCTGCGGCATAGATGCGGGCGAGATACACATCCTCGGTCACCTGCAAGGCGTTGTCCACGCGTTCGGTCAGCTCGGTGACTTCCGCCACCAGCGTGTAAAGTCCGCGCGCCAGTTCAGCGAAGCGGCGCGAGGCAAACACGCTCGACCTGCGGCGCGCGCGCTCCACCAGGTCGTACATGCGCGGCAGTTCGTCATCCAGCAGTTCGTCGTAGTAGCGCATCTCCAGCAACTGGGCGTTGGCAACCTCCAGCACGTCCATCACGTCGGAATCGCCGCGCGGCTCGTAGATGAAGGCGCGGTCCCAGGTCAGCACCACCAGGTCGTCGGTGTAGTAGGAGAAGCGCTGGCGCAGCAGCTCCTGTCGCGCCCCATCCGACAGTGCCCGTTGCTCGCCCGAAAGCAGCGGCACCAGGTCCACCCGTTGCAACAGCGCGGCGGCGGAGAGCGGCTGGTCGAACGACTGCACCAGGCCGATGAGATAGTCTTCCTCGATGGTCGAGTGTGCCTGCGGCCGTTCCAGCGCCGCCATCAGCGGGGCGCGCACCTGCGCCAGCAGTCGCCCCCAAAGCCCGCCCGCCGTGCTGCCGCCTGCCGCTTGCTCCGTCTGGTTCAGCCGCCGTACGAAGCCGCTCCAGGCAGCCCCCGCGACCGGCACGCGGAGCGCGATCGAAATGGCACCGAAATCGTACAACCGGGCAGTGACGGCAGCGGAGACGCTGTCCCCCCCGAGTTCCAACGCGATCGGATCCAGCGCGAGTGCCAGGGGCGGCACGCCGAACGCCATCGCCTTGGGCGGCGTCGCGGTCAGCCGCAGCCGGCTGGAGCTGCGCGCCTGCCCCGCCCAGAGGCGCTCGGCACGCGCGAGGTCGATCGCATAGGCGACGTCGAACAATCGCAACGCGATCACCGCGCCGGCGCCGACCACGAGTTCGGTCTCGCTCATGCCGCGCGGCGTGCGGCGGGCACACGATCCCGTCAAGGCAAGGGGGATATCAAGTGGGAGACCGGACAACGACCCGAGCGGAAACTCGTTGCGGCTGCTTCCTTCCGGACCTGACCGGGTTGGCGAGGCGCCCGTCCGCCGCCGACCTCCCGCTGCTGCATATCATGCTTTTTACCGCGCAGGGCAAGGCGTGCGTCATCGCGCAGGGCAACGCGTGCGATCGCGGCGGCGGGCCGGCCCGGCTCGCAATCCGGCAGGGCGGGTGATCCCGCCGGCGGCAGGCGGCGGGTTCGCGCACAGGAAAGCGGCCGCGTTGCACAGTCGCCATGCGGCACTGGCACATCCATCCGACGCCGTCACATTCGTCCGACGCCGGCGCAGCCTCGCCGCGGGCGGACCCCTGCGCTAAATGTCGGTCATGGACAGTGTCACACCATCCCTGGTCTTCCCCCATGCTCAGGCCCCCGAGCCGGGCAGCGTCATCGAGATCACGCCCGGCGTCCTCTGGTTCCGCCTGCCGCTGCCCTACCGCCTGGACCACGTGAACATCTATCTGATCGAGGACGATGACGGCTGGGCCGTCCTCGACACCGGCCTTGGCACCGCCGCCTGCCGGGCCGCGTGGGATGCGATCCTCGCCGGACCGCTGGCCGGCCAGCGCCTCACCCGGATGGTCGTGACGCACTATCATCCCGACCATGTCGGACTGGCCGGGTGGCTGACCGAGCGCTTCGGCCTGCCGCTTGCCATGCCGCGGCCGGAATATCTCTACAGCCTGGCGCTGCAATACGCGCCAGGCGATCTGGGCGCCGACGCATTCCGCCCGTTCTATCGCCGCCATGGGCTGTCCGATGAAATCACCGAACTGGTGCTGAGTCGTGGCCATGAGTATCTGCGGCGCACTACCGGCGTTCCCACCACCTATCATCGCTTGCAGCATGGCGACGTGCTGTGCGTCGGCGCGCGCGATTTCCAGGTGCTGACCGGCGGCGGCCATGCGCTCGAGCAAGCCATGCTGGTGCGCCCGGTCGAAAACCTGTTCTTTGCCGCGGACCAGGTGATCGCGCGCATCTCGCCGAATGTCAGCGTACACGCGATGGAGCCGGACCTGGATGCGCTCGGCATCTATCTGCGCTCGCTGCGCGCGCTGCGGGAGGCGGTGCCGCCGGAAGTGCTGGTGCTGCCCGGCCATGGCTTGCCATTCCTCGGCCTGCACACTCGGATCGATGAGCTGATCGCGCATCACGCGCAGCGCTGCGGATTGATCGCCGATGCCTGCCGGGGCCGGCCGCCTTCCGTGGCGGAACTGGTGCCGCACGTGTTCCATCGTGAGCTGGATGCGCACCAAACCGGCTTCGCCTTCGGCGAGGTGCTGGCGCATGTCAATCACATGCTCGGTGCCGGGGAGTTGATATTGCAGACCGATTCTGCCGGCACGGACCGTTATCGCGCGCGTTGAGCGACCGAGGCCGCTGCCGGGTCTGTCTGGCGCCTTGATGTCTGGCAAGCGGCCTCGAACGACGGGTCGCTTGAATGGAGTCCCGCGTTGTGCTGCCCGCTGCGCGGGCCACCGATTCGACGGGGCCAGCCGGTACCCGCCTGCGCGCACCACGAGACATGGGTGCAACTTTCGCGGGAGGATCATCATGTTCAAACGGGCTCTCGCGGGCACGGTCTTCACCGCCGCGCGTTGACTGCAGGTGGCGCGCTGGCACAGTCCGCGCCCATGACCGGGCCAGTCGCCCATGTCGAGGGTGGCGGGTATGTCGCCAACGGCGGTTATGTCGGTCCGAACGGCGTGCCCTGTGCCACTGCCCGGACGCTGCCGGCACCCGACGGCGCAACACAGCCGCAGCCGTTCAGCCCGAATGACTACAGCGGCGGCGCATACAGCGGGCCGGGCTATCGCGCCGAGCCGGGCAGTCAGGGCATGCTCAGGTGTAATTGCCCAGATGGCAGCCGAATGCGTCGGGCTTTTGCATCAGTGGGCCGCCGGGCACGATCTCGACGATATCGTAGTAGTCGTCGGGGTTCTTCATGTCCGACTTCTTCTTGCCGCGTTGGATGATCACCGGCCGGATCAGTTGATGATCCTCGGGGCGGAACCGCACTTCGCCCACCGTTGACTGCGTCGGCTTGCCGGCTTCGTACGCCTTGATCACCGCCGGCGGATAGAACGTGCCCGCGCGGGTCACCGCATCGGCCCACAACGCCAGCGACATGTAGCCGGTATTGGCGCTCCAGTCCGGCTTGTACTTGTACTTGTCCTGGAACGCGGTGACGAATTCCTTCGCCAGCGGGAACCTGTCCTCCAGTGTCCACCAGAAATCGGTGGCCGCGTAGACGCCCTGCATGAGGTCGGGGCCAACATCGCGTGCCAGGAACGGCGTGTTGTACGCCATCACCAGCGTCATCTTGTCCAGCACGCCGAACTGCTTTGCCTGCTTCAGCGACAGCACCGCGTCATTGCCGAAGTTGATGTTGATGAACACATCGGCGCCGCTGTTGGCGATGTTCAGCAGGTAGGAGCTGTAGTCAGGCGAACCGAGCGGCGCGATCTGGTTGGTGGCAACGGTCCAGCCGCCGTCCTTCGCGGTCGCCTCCTGGAACGACTGCCGCACCGTATGGCCATAGGTATAGTCCGGCGTCAGGAACGCGATCTTCTTGTTCTTGCCGAGCTGCTTGATGATCACCGGGGTCAGCGCTGCCGCCGCGGTCTGGGCATAGAAGCACTGGCGGAACGAGTAGCGCACGCAGTCCTTGCCGGTGGTGTCGTTCGAACCGCTGACCAGCGGCAGGTAGATGACATGCTCGCGCTGCGCCAGCTTGTTCAGCGCCACCGCCTCGGCTGACGATACGCAGCCGCAGATCATGATCGCCTTGTTATCGTTGATGAAGCGCGTGCCGTTCTCCACCGCGACGTTCGGCTTGGCCTGCGAATCGGCCACCGCGTGCATCACCTGCTTGCCGAGCAATCCCTTGGTCAGCCCGGTGGCGATCTTGCGCATCAGCGGGTTGCCGCTGTTGATATGCTCGATCGCCAGTTCGACGCCTTTGAGCTCGTCCTCGCCGGGGACGGCATAGGTGCCGGTACGCGGCAGGGTTACCCCAACGAACACGCTCGGGCCGGAGGTGCCGGCGGGATATGTGCCGACCGGTTCCTCATTGGCGGCAAACGCCGATTGCGACAGTCCGGTCGCCAGCAGGCTGCCGCCGACGAGACCGGCGCCTGCCTGCAACAGGCGACGACGCGACGCGACAGGCGAGGAACGCGAGTATGTCATTTCCTGGACCCTCTTTGATTGGACGGTCACCGTCTGCCCTGTTGTTTGACTTATGGCGGGCACCCGGCGGCTTCTGTGGCGGCCATTTCTTACGCGAACGAAAGCGGACCCGCAAGGCGGAGCGTTCCCAATCGGTTGGCCGTGTCGACGACATGGCTCGCGCCGCGCCTTGCGCCGCGCCTTCGGCACCGCCTTGGGCACCGCCGCGGAGAACCGTTTCGACATCGCCATCTCACAGTTGCTCATGGCAGCATTGGCCGCTAAGTGCCGGCCGGGGCGTCATGCACGCCCTTCGTCGCGGCCGTGACAGGGGGCGGCACCACACGGGAAGGACGGAATCATGACTCAACCCACGCGGGCTGTCGGCATCGGCCGTCGCCGCATCCTCGAGAGCAGTCTTGGCATTGCCGGCGGGCTGGCGGTGGCCAGGCATGGATTTGCCGCGCAACCAGCCGCGATCGGAACCTGGCCTCGCGGCGTTAGCGGAGATACCGCGTTCATCGGCATCACGACGCCGCTGACCGGCCCTTATTCCGCAGATGGAACAGATGAGAAACTTGGCTATGATCTGGTGATTGCCGAGATCAATGCCGGCGGCCCGATGGCCCGCAAATGGGGCCTGCGGGGCAAGGGCGTGCTGGGCAAGACCTTGCGCTACAAGGTCGCCGATTCGCAGACCAGGCCGAACGTCGCAGTGCAGGCGCAGACCGGCTTCATCCAGAACGACAAGGCGATCATGATTACCGGCTGCGTCAGCAGTGCCGAGGCGATCGCGATCGAGGAGTTGGCGCAGCGCGAGAAGGTGCTGAACATGGTCGGCGCCTCCGGCTCCAACGACACCACCGGCAAGGATTGCCAGCGCTACGGCTTCCGCTCACAGCCTTCCGCCTACATGGCCGCCAGGGCGCTCGCGCCGGTAGTTGGCAAGGCGTACGGCAAGGGGGTGAAGGCGGCGTATCTGACCCCGGACTATACCTATGGCCACTCGGTCTTCGATTCGTTCACCGCCGGGGTAAAACCCTATGGTTGGACCGTCGCCACCAACCAGGTCGTGCCGCTGGGCACCAGCGATTTCAGCTCCGCGCTGCTGAATATCGCCAACAGCGGCGCGCAGGTGTTTGTCAATATCGCCTTCGGTGCCGACGCGGTGGCTTCCACCAAGCAGGCGGATCAGTTCGGCGTATTGAAGAAGATGAAGATGATCGTGCCGAACATCTCATCATTCCAGTCGAAGCAGACCGGCGCGGCGCTGATGGCAGGCGTCTACGGCACGTTCGATTTCTGGTGGACGCTGGAGGATCGCTATGCCTTGGCCAAGGATTTCGTGCAGGCCTTCCTGAAGCAATTCAACTACCGTCCGAGCTGGGGTGCGCACATCGCGTTTTCCCAGACGATGATCTGGGCGGTATCGGTCGAGCGTGCCGGCACGTTCTCTCCGCCCGCGGTGATCAAGGCGCTGGAGGCGTCGCAGTCCAATCCGTATGATACGTCGCTCGGCAGGGTGTACTACCGCGCCGGCGACCACCAGTTGGTGCGTCCGGTGCCGGTGGTGATTGGCAAGGCCGGTTCGGCGATGCAGAACCCCGACGATTTCTACGACGTGGTGGAGCTGGTGCCCGGCGAGCAAGTGATGCAGCCGCTGGCAGACACGGGTTGCCACTTGGGCGCCTATACCTGAGAAGTCCGGACGGTCCCGCTCCATGCCGAGTGTTCCGCTGCTGCTGTCCCAGGCCTTCAACGGCCTCGCACTGGGTTCATTGCTGGCTCTGGTCAGCAGCGGCCTGACCATCATTCTGGGCACCCTCGGGGTGTTGAATTTCGCCCACGGCGCCTTGTTCATGCTGGGCGCCTACGCGATCTTCGTGGTGATGCAGGCCACCGGCTCGTTCATTCTGGCGATGCTGGTCGGCTGCAGCTTCATGCTGGTGGTCGGCGTGCTGGTGGAACGCCTGGTCGTGCGCTGGTTCTATCAGCGCCCCCCCGAGGACCAGATCCTGGTTACCTTCGGCATCGGCATCGTGGTGGTGGAAGCGGTGCGTGCAGGGTTCGGCGGCAACAGCCAACACCTCTCGGTGCCGACCTGGGGCGAGGGCGTCACGCAGCTCGGCTTCCTGATCTATCCCACCTACCGGCTGGAAGTGATCGGCATCATTGCGGTGACGCTCGCGGTGCTGTGGCTGGTGCTGTACCGCACCTCGATCGGGCTGGTCGTGCGTGCCGGCATCGAGGATCAGCGCATGGTCGGCATCCTCGGCATCAATGTGCGGCGCACGTTCCTCCTGGTGTTCGCGATCGGCGTGGTTGCCGCCGGCTTCGCCGGGATGATCTACGCACCCATCATCGCGGTGGTGCCGGACATGGGGGACTCGTTTCTTGTCGAGTCGTTCGTGGTGATCGTCATCGGCGGGCTGGGTTCGTTTCCCGGCGCGGTGGTGGGCGGGCTGATCGCCGGGGAAATCGTCAGCATCACCAGCGCGTTCAATTCCGCCTATTCCGAGGTGATGCTGTACGCGGTGATGGCCCTGTTGCTGGTCGTGCGCCCGCAAGGCTTGTTCGGCACCGAGGGGCGGGTGTGATGGCCAAAACGATGGCGGCCCGGCCATTGTTGCTGTTAGAGGTGCCGCTTCCGCTTGCGGGAGCCGGTCGGGCGGAGGGGCGCGATCGTCCATGGCGCCGCGGCGCTCGCAGTGCTGCTTCCATCCGGCTCCCGCCAGGGAAGCGGCAGGACCCCGACCGATGAGCCGCCGCCGGTTCCTGCCCGAACTCTCCCTCGCCGTCGTCCTGGCGATACTGCCGTTCGTGTTGCCGCATGTCGGCGCCACATTCGACATGATGGAGCGCATCCTGGACTGGGGCTTGCTCGGCCTCGGCTTCGATCTGCTGTTTGGCTGGACCGGCCTGCTGTCGTTCGGCCAGGCCGCGTTCTTTGGCACCGGCGGCTTCGTCGCCGCCTACCTATTGCTCAACAACATCATCGGCAGCGTCTGGATCGCGCTCGTCATCGGCACCATCGTTGCCGGCTTGTTCGGCGCGGTCGTCGGTTGGCTCGCGGTGCGGCGCATCGGCATCTATTTCGCCATGATCACCCTGGCGTTCGGTCAGATGGCGTATTTCCTCGAGAACTCCCCGCTGTCCGATTACACCGGCGGCGAGAACGGCCTGCCCGGTGTTCCGGTGCCGTGGCTTGGCTGGGGCAGCTTCGCAGTGCGCCTGGAGCCTGGCCTGCCGATGTACGGCATGCTGGCGGTCATCTTCCTGGCCGGCTTCTTCATCGCCCGCCGCATCACCAATTCCCCGTTCGGCGCGGTGCTGCGCGCGATCAAGGAGAACACGCCGCGCGCCGTCATGCTCGGCCACAACGTGCCGCGCTATAAGCTCGCGGTGTTTGTCATTGCCGCACTTTATGCCGGCCTCGCCGGCGGCTTGCTGGGCGTGCTGCAAAGCTACATGCCGCCGGACGCGTTCGATCTCGACACCTCCGGTCAGCTCGTCGTGCAGACCGTCATCGGCGGCGTCGGCACGCTGATCGGGCCGCTGGTCGGCGCCGGCATCTGGCTGTGGTTGCGGGACAACCTGCAAGCGATCCCCGGCGTGGGTGCGCTGTGGAAGCTGATCCTGGGCGTGATTTTCGTCGTGCTGGTGATCGCGCTGCGCCGCGGCATCTGCGGCGAGGTCCGCCATTGGTGGCAACGCCGTCACCTGGGTCCCGAGCCTGCCCCGACCGAGGCGGCGGTTGTCCCGGAGCTTCGCGTCGCCCCGACCATGGTGATGACCGCGCCATTGCTCCGCGCGACGGCCGAGGCGCCCGCCCTCGACATCAGCGAGCTTTGCAAGCAGTACGGCGGGCTGCGTGCGGTGGACCACGTATCCTTCACCGTGCGCACCGGCTCCATTCACGCGGTGATCGGTCCCAATGGCGCCGGCAAGAGCACGTTGTTCAAGATGTTGCTCGACGAGGTCCATCCCACCGAGGGCCACGTGCGCTTGTTCGGCCGCCAGATCACCGGTCTCGGCGCCACGCGCACCTCACAACTTGGCATCGCCAAGAGCAATCAGCTCAACACATTGTTCCTGGACCTTTCGGCGCGCGAGAACATGCGGGTTGCCGCCCTGGCACGACGCCGCGGATCATTCCGCCTCGACGTGCTGCGCCGTGCCGACAGTATTTCGGAAGTAGAGCAACAGGTGGAGATCGCGCTGGCCACGGTCGGCCTGACCGAGCGCGCGACACTGCCCGCCCATGTGCTGGCCTACGGGGAAAAACGCCGGCTGGAGATCGGCATGGCGCTTGCCACCGGCCCCAACGTCCTATTGCTCGACGAGCCGCTGGCCGGCATGAGCCCGGCCGAGCGCATCAGCACCCGCGCACTGATCCGCGAGATCGGCCGCGACCGCACGCTGGTCGTGGTGGAACATGACATGGATGCGATCTTCGAACTCGCGGAGAAGATCACCGTGCTGTACGAAGGCCGCTTGCTGGCCGAGGGCGACCCGGACGAGATCCAACGCAACCAGGCGGTGCAGGACGCCTATCTCGGAGGCATGCGGGACGTCCATGAGCCTGCTTGAAGTCGAGTCGATCAACAGCTTCTATGGCGACAGCCACATCCTGTTCGATGTCTCCTTGCACGTTGACGAGAACGAAGTGGTGGCATTGCTCGGCCGCAACGGCGCCGGCAAGACGACGACGCTGCGCACCATCATGGGCGTGCTGGCGCCCGGCAGCGGCACCATCCGGCTCGACGGCAAGCCGATCCACGGCCTGCCGCCTTATGAAATCGCGCGCATGGGCATGCAGCTCGTGCCAGAGGAGCGCGCGATCTTCGGCGGGCTGACGGTGGAGGAGAACCTGCGCCTCGCGGCGCTGACCGCGCCGAACGCATGGAGCCTGGACCGCATCTATGCCGCATTCCCGCGCCTGGCGGAACGCCGGCGTTCCGGCGGACGCACGCTGTCGGGCGGCGAGCAACAGATGCTGGCGATTGCACGGGCGCTGATCCGAGACGCGCGGGTGATCCTGCTGGATGAGCCGTTCGAGGGCCTGGCGCCGCTGATCGTGCGCGAACTGGTGCGTGTCAGCCGCGAGCTGGCGCAGCAGGGCCGCACCATCGTGGTGGTAGAGCAAAATGTGGTGGCGGCCTTGAGTTTCGCCGATCGGGTGTACGTGCTGAACAATGGCCACGTGGTGTGGACCGGCACGCCGGACGAACTGCATGCCGACCCGACAGTGATGAAAAGCCATTTGGGGGTGTAGGCCAACAGGCTCCCCCGCCCCTTGCGGGAGTGGGATGGGGGAGGGGTGAGTACCACCGTGAACCGTGGCTGATGCGCACCCCTTCCCCACCGCCTCCCGCGAGGGGAGGGGAGTCGTGTCAGCGCCCCAACCGCACCAAACGCGCACGCCGTGGCCCCCTGGCCACCGACAACAGCACGTCGAGGTCGCGCAAAACTTCCGCCACCGATGCATTGCCGGCTGGACCGAAGCGTTCCTGATGTGCACGGAGGCGTTGCAGGATGTCCGCCGCCAGTACCTGCAATCCGGACAGCACGGCGGCTTGGTCAGGCAGGCGGCCGGCATCCAACGCCGCCACAACGGCCTCCGCCGCCTCGCCAAACACTGCGACCAGCCCGGAGATCGCTCCAAGCGACGCCGCGGCTTCCTCGCCCGTTTCGCTGCCGCCGAGCTGGGCCCTGAGGCATCGATAGCACCCCAGCAGCGTGAACATTCCCACTGCATCTTCGATGTCCCGGAAGGGCAGCGCCATCGTCTCATACGCGGTGCCTTCCGCGCCGAGCAATGCCGCCTCAGGCACGTGCACGTCCTTGAGTGCCAGGCCGCAATGCCGCGACGGACGCAGCGCGTGGAACGCCGGCATTTCCGAGAGCGCGACCCCAGGCGCGTCGTGCGGCACCAGCAGCGCGCTATAGCGCTTGCGGCCGGCCTGCTCCGCGGTGATCGCCAGCACGATGAACACATCCGCCGACGGACCGTTGCTGACCCACGCTTTTTCCCCGTTGATGCGGAAGCCGTCGCCGTCCGGCTCCGCGCGCGTGGTCAGCAGCTTCGGATGCGCGCCGACGCCCGGTTCGGAAATCGCCACCGCCGCGGCACGCGCCAGCCACGCCGCGCGCTGCGTGTCGTTGCCGAATCCCGCGATGAACCAGCGCGCGACGATCTGGCGTCCGCCCCACACGCCCGCCACCCCCGGCAGCCCGGTGCGCTGCCCCAACGCCGCCTTGACGTGAGCGATCGTCTGGTAGCTGTCCGCCGGCGCCAGCAGTCCCGCTTCGGCCATGCCGTCGAGCGGATCGGTCTTCGGATCGGCGCAGCGGGCCAACCAGGCGTCGATCCGGGCAGAAACGTCGGTCCGGGCAGAAATATCATGCGGCATGGCGCATCATCGCCAGGCGATCGAGCCCCAGCAAGCGGCCCTGCCAATGCGCGGCTGCGCACGACGAATGGCGCCCCCATTGGCAAGCCACGCCGCCCAGGGTGTAGCCTGCGGTTCGTCCCGACCCGGGCCAACAACTGTCAGGAGGACCGGCCATGTTGCTCGGCTATTTCGCCATGCCCTCGCATCCACCCGAGAGAGGCCTCAAGGAAGGCCACGACTGGGATCTGCAGACGCTGCGCTGGCTCGACGAACTCGGCTACGACGAGGCATGGATCGGCGAGCATTACACCGCGCCGTGGGAACCGCATCCCTCGCCTGATCTGTTGATCGCCCAGGCATTGGCACAGACGAAGCGCCTGCGCATCGGTCCCGGCGGCTTCCTGCTGCCCTATCACCATCCCGCCGAGCTCGCCAACCGTGTGGCGATGCTGGACCACCTCTCGGAAGGCCGTTTGAATTTCGGCGTTGCGGCGTCGGGCCTGCCGACCGACTGGGCGATGTTCAACGTCGACGGCACCGCCGGCGTGAACCGCGAGATGACGCGCGAAGCGCTCGATATCATCCTGCGTCTGTGGAGCGACGAGCCCAGCTTCACGCACCAGGGCAAGTTCTGGACCGTGCAGAAGCCCGAGCCGATGTTCGGCTTCCTGCGCCCGCATATCTATCCATTGCAGAAGCCGCATCCGCCGATCGGGGTGGCCGGATTCTCGAAACAGTCCGACACGCTGAAGATGGCGGGCGAGCATGGGTTCCTGCCGCTGTCGCTGAATTTGAATCCCGCCTATGTCGCGAGCCATTGGGAAGCGGTGGAGATCGGTGCCGCGCGTACCGGCCGCACGCCCAGCCGTGCCGACTGGCGGCTGGTGCGCGAGGTATTCGTCGCCGACACAGACGCCGAGGCCTGGAAGCTGTGCGTCGAGGGCATGATGGGCCGCATGATGCGCGAATACTTCCTGCCGCTGCTTGGGAATTTCGGGTTCCTCGAATTCCTCAAGCACGACCCGGAGGTGGCGGACAGCGACGTGACCCCGGCCTATTGCGCGGAACATAACTGGCTGGTGGGATCGCCGTCGACGGTGGCGGCCAAGCTCGAGCGCATCTATCACGAAGCCGGCGGCTTCGGTGGACTGCTGGTATTCGGCTTCGACTATCTGGAGAACCCGCAGGCCTGGTACCGCTCCCTGAAATTGTTCAAGGAGGAAGTGGCGCCGCGCGTGGCTCACCTGGTGCCGGGGCGCCGGCAGGCAGCGGAGTAGCGGTCTCGGAAGCGCCGGCGATCTCGCCGGCGCTGCGCTGATTGTACGAAGAATGGCTTGACTGCCGCCGATACAGCGGGCCGACGAGTGCGATCCGGCAGCCGGGGTTCGCCTCGCTGATGCGAACCAACATGTTATGCAGTCCGGCGACGCCCGAGACGAGGGCCAGGCCAAGCCCGCTTCCCGGCGTGTGGCGGCTTTGCTCGGCGCGATAGAAGCGGCGCAGCACCGCCTCGCGCTGGTCGGGCGGAATTCCCGGGCCGGTGTCCGACACTTCGATGCCCTGCCCGTCAGCGCCGGCAAACACGCGCACGCCAACCTGGCCCCCCGGCGGCGTGAACTTGAGAGCATTGTCCACCAGGTTGCCGAGCGCTTCGAACAGTAGGCTGGGGTCGCCGCGCATCGGCACCGCAGCGTCGCCCAGTTGGCGCAGTACGACGCCCTTTTGCTCGGCGATGGGCTCATAGAATTCCACGACATCGGTGCTGATCTGCACCAGATCCAGTTC
>Ga0335073_10009978_pt1 | contig 13326 bp, 11 predicted proteins | sample Lox_Sample_22_FD_207093 | JGI IMG/M metagenome (GOLD analysis project Ga0335073, IMG submission 207093) | Soil microbial communities from Loxahatchee National Wildlife Refuge, Florida, United States - Lox_Sample_2.2 | ecosystem: Environmental > Terrestrial > Soil > Wetlands | place: USA...
GTCAGCCGCCGCCGGTCGCGGCCACACCGGCCGGCGCACCAGCGTGCTCTTGCCGAACAGCGACTCGATCAGGTCGACCGCGAGCGCTGCGGTCTTGTTCTGCTCGTCCCACGCCGGATTGAGCTCGACCACATCGAGCGAGGCGAGGCGGCGGGTGTCGGCGATCATCTCCATGCACAGCTGCGCCTCGCGATAGGTGGGACCGCCCGGCACGCGCGTGCCGACCCCGGGCGCGATGGCGGGATCGAGAAAATCGACGTCGAAGCTCACGTGCAGATGCGTGTCGCGAGTGAGTCCGGCGAGCGCCTGTTCCATCGTGGCGCGCATGCCCATCTCGTCCACGCAGCGCATGTCGAACACGTCGAGCCCCTGCTCGTGCACGAAGCGCTTCTCGCCGTCGTCGACGCTGCGGATGCCGAGCTGGCGCACCCAGGCCGGGTCGATGGCGGGCGTGCGCCCGCCGAGCGCGGTGAGCGCGGGCGGCCCGAAGCCGCACAGCGTCGCGAGCGGCATGCCGTGAATGTTGCCGCTCGGGGAGAGCTCGCGGGTGTTGAAGTCGGCGTGCGCATCGAGCCACAGCACGCGCAGCTTCCGACCCTGCTCGCGGCAGTGGCGCGCGACCGCGCTGATCGAGCCGATGCCGAGGGAGTGATCGCCCCCCAGCAGGATCGGAAGCCTGCCACGGTGCAGCTCGCCGTACACCGCCTCGTGCACCAGCTCGTTCCAGCGCAGCACCTGCGGCAGATGCCGGTAGCCCTGGTGCGGCGGCTCGCCGGGATTGCCGGGCCCGCTCAGGTTCCCGAGGTCGACCACCTCGAGCTCGCGCGCGCGCAACGCCGCCTCGAGTCCGGCCACGCGCAGCGCCTCCGGGCCCATCGAGGCGCCGCGGTGCGCGGCGCCGACGTCGGTGGGCGCGCCGATCAGGCTCGCGGTGCGGACAGCGCCGCTCATGCGCTCACCCCGGCACGGGGCGCGGCCTTGACAGCGGGCGCGCTCAGCAGCCCGAACAGGTCCTTCGGATCCTCCAGATCCGGCAGCAGGTCGATCTGCCGCTCGCCGCCGCGCTGCTGCTGGTGGATGCGCATCAGGTAGCGCAGCGCCGAGAAGTCCTCGAGCGCAAAGCCGACCGAGTCGAAGATCGTCACCTCGCGCTCATCCGCACGTCCCGGCGCGCACCGGGCGAGCACGGCGGCGAGCTCGGTGACCGGGAAGTCCGCCGGCAACTGCTGGATCTCGCCCTCGATGCGCGACTGCGGCTCGAACTCGACGACCACGCGTGCATCGGCGCGGCGCAGGATGGCGGCAGCGAGCTCGGTCTTGCCGGGACAGTCCCCGCCGACCGCGTTGAGGTGCATGCCGGGGGCGATCATGGCCGGCGTCAGGATGGTGGCGTTACGCTTGTCCGCGGTCACCGTGGTGACGATGTCGGCGCCCGCGACCGCCGCCGCGGTCGAGGCGCAGCGGCGCACCGCGAGTCCGGGCAGCTGCAAGCGCCCGAGGTTCGCCAAGAGCTTCGCGGTGGCGTTTGCATCGGTGTCGTAGAGGCGCAGCTCCCGGATGCCGAGCAGATGATGAAATGCGATCGCCTGGAACTCGCTCTGCGCACCGTTGCCGATCAGGGCCATCGTGCGGCTGTCGCGCCGCGCCATGCGGCGCGCCGCGAGCGCGGAGGTCGCCGCGGTGCGCAACGCCGTGGTCAGCGTGAGCTCCGAGAGCAGCAGCGGGTAGCCGGTCTCGACGTCGGCGAGCACGCCGAAGGCGGTGACGGTGAGCAGCCCCACCGCCGTGTTCCTGGGGTGGCCATTCACGTACTTGAAGCTATAGAGCCGCCCATCGCAGGCCGGCATGAGCTCGATGACGCCAACCTTGGAATGACTCGCGTGCCGCGGGGACTTCTCGAACTCGCTCCAGCGCAGAAAGTCGCTCTCGATCTCCCCCGCGAGCTCCTCGATGAAGCGCGCGGCGCCGCGCCGCGCTACCAGCTCGCGCACCCGCTCGATCCCGATGAAATCGACCATGACAGCTCTCCCGGTGATGCGAGCATCCTCCCGGTCGGCTGAATCAAAATAAAGCCAGAAAGTTGTTCACTATTTGTAGCTAATGCGACAAATAGACAGCTCTCATTGGCGTTTTGTGCTATTCTTTTGGCTCCATGGATGACGTCGACCGCCAGCTCATCGGACTCCTGCGCAACGACGCGCGCGCCTCCGTCGCCTCCCTCGCCAAGGCGCTCCGAGTGGCCCGCGGCACGGTGCAGAACCGCATGGCGCGCCTCACCGCCAACGGCACCATCGTCGGCTATACGGTGCGCCTGAAGCCCGACGTGGAGGAGCAGCGCATGCGCGCCTTCATGACGGTCGCCGTGGAAGGCACCCAGGTCGATGCGGTGATCCGCGCACTGCGCGGGGAGCCGGCGGTGGCGGCGCTCTACAGCACCAACGGGCGCTGGGACATCGTGGCGGAGCTGCGCGCCGACAGCCTCGAGGGCTTCGACCGCGTGCTGGCGCGCATCCGGCTGATCGAAGGGATCTCGCAGACCGAGACGAGCCTGCTGCTCTCGACCTTCAAGTTCTAAGGCGCCGCCTGCCTCAACGCAGCAGCGCGAGCCAGTCGCGCTGCGCATCGCCGTAGGCGACGAAGGAGGGATTGAGGAGCTGCGCGCCGGTGTTGTAGCGCAGCGGCTGGCCGTCGAGCGCCACGACCACGCCGCCGGCGGCGAGCACCACGGCATGTGCGGCGGCGGTGTCCCATTCGCTGGTCGGACCGAGGCGGGGGTAAACGTCGGCGCTGCCTTCGGCGATCATGCACAGCTTGAGCGAGCTGCCGATGCCTTTGAGCTCGTGCGGACCGAGGCGCTCGAGAAAGCGCTCGAGCGAATCGCCGCGGTGCGAGCGGCTGCCGACCACGCGCACGGGGTCGGCGGCGCGCGCGGCGACGTGCAGTGCGACCGCCTGTGCCTCGCCCGCTTGCCGCCAGGCCCCCTCCCCCGCGGCACCGCGATAGGTGGTGTCGCCGACCGGCACGTGCACGACACCGAGCACCGGCGCGTGCGCCTCGATGAGCGCGATATTCACGGTGAACTCTCCGTTGCGCGCCAGGAACTCGCGCGTGCCGTCGAGCGGATCGACCAGCCAGTGCCGCCGCCAGTGCGCACGCTCGCTCCAGGGCGGCTGCCGCGCCTCCTCGGACAATATCGGGATCTGCGGCGTGAGCTCCCCGAGAGCGCTCTCAATGAGCCGCTGCGCGCGCAGGTCCGCCTCCGTGAGGGGCGAGGCGTCCTCCTTGAGGGTGGCCGCCGGCACGCCGCGCCGGTAGACCTCGAGGATCTCCCGTCCGGCGGCGCGCGCGATGGCCGCGACACGCTCCCCGAGCGGCCCACGCGCCGCGCCGCTCATGCCGGGCCCACGACTCCCGCCGCCTGCAGATGCGCGACCACGAGGTCCGCGGCCTCATCGGCACTCAGCTGCGTGGTGTCGAGGCGGATTTCCGCATGCTGCGGCGGCTCGTAGGGCGAGTCGATGCCGGTGAAGTTCTTGAGCTCGCCGCGGCGCGCCTTGCGGTACAGCCCCTTGACGTCGCGACTCTCGGCGACCGCGAGCGGCGTGTCGACGAATATCTCGAAGAACTCGCCCGGCTCGAACAGCGCGCGTGCCATGCGCCGCTCGGACACGAACGGTGAGATGAACGACACCAGCACGATGAGGCCGGCATCGACCATGAGGCGGGCCACCTCGGCGACCCGGCGGATATTCTCCACGCGGTCCTGCGCGGCGAACCCCAGGTCCTTGTTCAGGCCGTGGCGCACGTTGTCGCCGTCGAGCAGGTAAGTGTGGCGGCCCTGCGCCGTGAGCTGCTTCTCGATGCGGTTGGCGATGCTCGACTTGCCGGCGCCCGAGAGCCCGGTGAGCCACAGCACGCACGCCCGCTGCCCTTTCTGCCGCGCCCGCAGCTGCTTGCCGACGTCGAGCGCCTGCCAGTGGACGTTCTGCGAGCGCCGCAGCGCGAAGTGAATGAGGCCCGCGCCGACGGTGGCGTTGCTGATCCGGTCGATGAGGATGAAACCGCCGAGCGTGCGGTTCTCGGCGTATGGCTCGAAGGCGATCGGCTGATCGAGCTCGAGCTCGCACACGCCGATATCGTTGAGCTCGAGCCGCTCGGCGGCCATATGCTCGAGCGTATTGACGTCGATGCGGTGCTTCAGGGGCGAGACGGTCGCCGTCACGGTGCGCGTCCCGGCCTTCATGAGGTACGCACGCCCCTGCAGCATCGGCTCGGCGTGCAGCCACACGATGGTGGCCTCGAACTGAGCGGCGACCTCGGGGGCGGCATCGGCCGCGGCGATCACATCGCCGCGACCGACGTCGATCTCTGAGTCGAGCGTCAGTGTCACCGACTGCCCCGCAACCGCGCTCGCCAGATCGCCCCCGGCGGTGACGATACGTGCGACGTGCGCCTCGCGTCCCGAGGGCAGGATGCGCACGCGCGCTCCGGGGCGCACCGCGCCGCTGGCAATCTGGCCGGCGAAGCCGCGGAAGTCCGCGTTCGGCCGGTTCACCCACTGCACCGGCAAGCGAAACGCGCGCCCCGGCCTCACGCCCGCCGGCGCGCCCTCGAGGTGCGCGAGCAGCGTCGGACCGCCGTACCAGGACATGCGCGTGGAGCGCTCCGTGACGTTGTCGCCGTGGACCGCCGAGACGGGGATGGCTGTGATGTCGCTGAGTGCGATGCGCGCGCCGAAGGCGCGATATTCGGCCACGATCTTCTCGAAGACGGGGCGCTGGTAGCCCACCAGGTCCATCTTGTTGACCGCCAGCACCACCTGCTGGATGCCGAGCAGGCGCGCGAGATAGCTGTGGCGGCGGGTCTGCGTGAGCACCCCCTTGCGCGCGTCGATGAGGATCACCGCAAGCTCCGCCGTCGAGGCCCCGGTCACCATGTTGCGGGTGTACTGCTCGTGCCCGGGGGTGTCGGCGACGATGAACTTGCGCTTGTCGGTCGAGAAGTAGCGGTAGGCCACATCGATCGTGATGCCCTGCTCGCGCTCGGCCTGCAACCCATCGACCAGCAGCGCCAGATCGAGCTCCGCGCCGCGCGTGCCGAACCTGCGGCTGTCCTCGCCGAGCGCGGCGAGCTGGTCGTCGCACAGCGCCCTGGTCTCGTACAGCAGCCGCCCGATGAGCGACGATTTGCCGTCATCGACCGAGCCGCAGGTGATGAAGCGCAGCAGGCTCTTGCGGTCGTGCGCCTCGAGCCAGGCACCGAGCTCGCCGGCGGCAGCCGCCGCATTGGTGGCCATCAGAAATAGCCCTCGAGCTTCTTCTGCTCCATGGAGCCGGCGGCATCGTGATCGATCGCGCGGCCGGCCCGCTCCGAGCTCGAGGACGAGCGCATCTCGGCGATGACCGCCTCGACGGTGTCGGCCTCGCTCTCGATCGCTCCGGTGAGCGGATAGCAGCCGAGCGTGCGAAAGCGCACCCGCCTGATCATCGGCTGCTCGCCGGGGGCGAGCGGCAGCCGCTCATCGTCCACCAGGATGAGTGCGCCGCCGCGCATCACCACCGGGCGCGGTGCGGCGAAGTAGAGCGGCACGACCGCGATGCGCTCGCGCCAGATGTACTGCCACACGTCGAGCTCGGTCCAGTTCGAGAGCGGGAACACCCGCAGGCTCTCGCCGCTGCGCTTGCGCGTGTTGTAGAGCGTCCACAGCTCGGGGCGCTGCGCGCGCGGCTCCCAGCGGTGCTGTGCCGAGCGAAACGAGATGATGCGCTCCTTGGCGCGGCTCTTCTCCTCGTCGCGCCGCGCGCCGCCGAAAGCGGCGTCGAAGCCACCGGCGTCGAGCGCCTGCCGCAGCGCCTGCGTCTTCATCACATCGGTATGGACCTGCGAGCCGTGGGTGAGCGGGCCGATGCCACGGGCAATGCCCTCCTGGTTCACGTGCACGATGAGCCTGAGCCCGAGCCGCGCGACGGTCGCGTCGCGGAAGGCGTACATGTCGCGGAACTTCCAGGTGGTGTCGACGTGCAGCAGCGGAAACGGCAGCGGCGCGGGATGGAACGCCTTGAGCGCCAGATGCAGCATCACCGCGCTGTCCTTGCCGACCGAATAGAGCATCACGGGCTTCTCGCACTCGGCGATGACCTCGCGAAAGATATGGATGCTCTCGGCCTCGAGCCGCTCGAGGTGGCCGAGAGCGGCCGCCGCCGGCGTCGCGGCGCCCGGTGGCGTCTCAGGCTGCGCTGCCTGTTGCGTCGTTCCGGCTCGATTCATGCGGCCATTGTAGCGGCCTTCGCGGGGGCGGGATTCGATGTATCCTGCCTCTCATGCGGCAAAGCGTTGCGCGCTGTGCTGGAGGTGTGGGGCGCACCATGATCTACTCAAGGACGTGAACGGATCACTCCCGGCGCGGCGACTCGCGGCCCTGGCGCGAGCCATGATTGCTGCCGCACCCCTGTTGGCCGCGAGCATGCCGGCAGGCGCGGCCGAGGATCCTGCCGGTGCGGCTGCTGCACCCGCCGTGCCGGTCGCTGCGGCGCCGCCCGCGGCGGCCATTGCCGCCAGCGCCGCCAGCGCCTCCGCGGCTGCCGCGCTCCCCACCCCACCCACGGGCGCCGCGCCGGAGCCGCCGCTGTCCGAAGTGGTGGTCGAGGCGCCAGAGCCGCGCTACGTCGCGCCGACGACCCGCGATCGCATCGGCCGCATCTGGGCGCCGGTGCTGATCGATGGCAAGGGTCCGTTCCGCCTGGTGCTCGATACCGGCGCGAATCATTCGGCGATCATCCCCTCCACCGCCAAGGCGCTCGGTAACCCCGCGACCGCCCGCACCACCGTGGTGACCGGCTTTACCGGGTCCGCCGTCGTACCGACGATCTCGGTCTCGAGCATGGAGGTCGGCGACCTGCTCATCGGTCCGACCACGCTGCCCGTGGTGGCCGACGTGTTCGGGGGCGCGGAAGGCGTGCTCGGCAACGAGGGTCTGGCCGACAAGCGCATCTTCGCCGACTTTCGCCACGACCGGCTGGTCATCGAGCATTCGCACGGCGACGCCGCACGGGCCGGCTTCAGCGTCGTGCAGCTGAAAGTGATCGAGGGAGGCCTGCTGCTCGCCGACATCCGCGTGGGCGGCATCCGCTGCAAGGCCATCATCGACACCGGCGCGCAGGCCACCGTCGGCAACCTGCCGCTGCGCGAGGCGCTGCTGCGTCATCCGCCGCGCAACATGCAGCACTCCGAGATCGAGGGGGTCACGCTCGACGTACAAACCGGCGACAACGTGCCCGCCCCGCAGATTCAGATGGGCGGCATCACCATCAACGGCGTGCACATCATCTTCGGCGACATGTACCTGTTCGAGCACTACAAGATGACGACCAAACCCGTGCTGCTGCTCGGCATGGACCTGCTCGGCTCCCTCGACACACTGATCCTCGATTACCGCATGCACCAGATGCAGGTGCGGCTCAACCGCGCCCAGCTACCGCCGTGAGCGTCAGCCCGAGGGCTGCACCGGTTGCGACGACGATGAGCGCCGGCGCGCGCCACGCAGCGAGCAGCACGAAACACACCGCCGCGATCGCGAAGTCAACCGGTGCGTGGACCGCGGTGACCCAGATCGGATCGTAGAGGGCCGCGGCCAGCAGTCCCACCACCGCGGCGTGGATTCCGGCGATGGCTGCGCCCGCGCGCGGCGCGCCCCGCAGGCTTCGCCACAGCGGCAGCACGCCGAGCAGCAACAGCATGCCGGGCAGGAAGATCGCGACGAGCGCGGTGGCCGCGCCGGCGACGCCGCCGGGGCCGACGTTGACCACGGCCCCGAGGTAGGCGGCGAAGCTGAAGAGCGGGCCCGGAACCGCCTGCGCCGCACCGTAGCCGCTGAGGAACGCCTCGTCGCTCACCCAGCCGGGCACGACCACTGCCGCACGCAGCAGCGGCAGCACGACGTGCCCGCCGCCGAACACCAGCGCGCCGCTGCGGTAGAACGCCTCGAACAGCGCCGCACCGCCCGAGTGGCTGAGCAGCCGCAGCACCGGCAGCCCGAGCAGCAGCGCGAGGTACGCGCCCAGCGCGGCAAGGCCCGCGACCCGCCCCACCGGCACGCGCAGATCCGCCGCCGCGGGAGCGCGCAGTCCGTGGCACAGCGCGAGCCCCGCGAGCGCGCCGACGGCGATGGCGAGGAGCTGTGCGCGGGAGGAGCCGCCCGCCACCACGATGAGGAGCGCGACGAGCGCGATCGAGGCGCGCACGCGGTCGGGGCACAGCGTCCGGGCCATGGAGAGGACGGCGTTGGCGACGATGGCGACGGCGGCGAGCTGCAGACCGTGCAGGAGCGCCGCACCGGCGGGGCCGGCCAGCGCGTGCGCTCCGAACGCGAAGGCCACCAGCAGCGCCGCCGAAGGCAGCGTGAAGCCGAGCCATGCGGCGAGCGCGCCGGGGTACCCGGCCCGCATCAGCCCGATGGCGAAGCCGACCTGGCTGCTCGCCGGGCCCGGAAGGAACTGGCACAGCGCGATCAGGTCCGCGTAGGCCGCCTCGCTCAGCCAGCGGCGGCGCTCGACGAACTCGTCGCGAAAGTAACCGAGGTGGGCGATCGGGCCGCCGAAGGAGCGCACGCCGAGACCGGCGAATGCCCGCAGCACTTCGAGCGCCGACCCCACTGCCGTGCGCGCCGCGCCGCTTAGGAGCTGCCCCGGCCGCGCGGTCCCATGCGCAGGAAGCGGCGGCGCTCGTTCCACTGATGCCGCGCATGCAGCCTCTCGGCCGGTTCCTCGGCCTCGGGCGGCAGCGCCTGCAGTGCGCGCAGCGCGGCGGCATGCGCCATCGCGATCGCGGGGTCGCTCTGCAGCATGCCGCGATAGTGCTCGAGGAACTGCTGCTCGAGCGGGCCGCCACCGCCGGTCAGGAGCTCCCGGGCGTGTGCGCCGATCGCAGCGGCTTCGCTTTCGGGCAGATCGCGCGCGACCGCCAGCGCGTGATCGACGTCGGCGATCAGCCCGTAGAGCGGCTGCAGCCAGGCCCAGGCGGGGTCGGTGGTGATGTGCTTGAGACGCTCGAGCGGTGAGGCGAACGGCGCGAAGCGCCGCTCGGCCTCGAGCAGCGCCCCGAGCACGCTCTGCAGCGCCGCGCTCACCGAGCCGAGCGAGGCGAGCCACGGCCGTTCGGTGCTCATGCGGCCCCGCCCGGCAGCCCCAGCTCGCGCGTGGCAAGCTCGCCGATGTGCGCGATCGTATGGTCCGCGCTCGGGTACGCCGCGAGCTCGCGCGGGTCGTGGGCGTAGTGCCCCTGGCGCGGGAAGACCGTGGTGAGCTTCGGACCCCAGACCTGCTTCATGGCGGCCAGTATGCGCAACTTATCGTCGATCATCACGTAGTGACGCGCCGGATGACGCCGCGCGACCGCATCGAGCATCCGCTCCTTGTGCAGATAGATGAGCACCCGGCCGTCGACCGCGGCCCACAGTCCCGAGCGCTGCACCTTGCGGGGCTGGAACACGACGTCGCCGTCGGAGAGGATGACGGTCACGCCGAGGCGCCCGCAGCGCTCGAGCGCCGCCAGCGCTCCGGGGTAGAGCCGCTCGGCGAAGGGGTAGTCGATGAGAAACGCGGACAGCTCGAGCAGCTGCGGGTCGTCGAGGTTCTCCACCCGGTAGCGCTGCAGGGCGCCGAGGTAATCGGCGTAGCCGAGCTCGGTGCGCAGTTGCTCGAACAGCGCCCAGTAACGGTCGCGTGCGGCGCGGCCGAACCGGCGCTCGAGGTGTGCGCTCAGGTCGGTCTGCACGGCGTCGTTGTCGAGCAGCGTATTGTCGACGTCGAACAGGAACACAATCCCCGAATCTGCCACTTGCTTCACGCTCCGCGGGCCATCCCGGGGAGCAGTGTACGCTCGCGGGGAACGGTCCCCGCTGCCCGGGCACGTCAACCCGCCGTGGCGGGACGCGTTGCTGCAGGTTCGGGCCGTATTCCGTACGGGAGGTCTTGCCATGATTTCATGCTCATTCAGGCCGCGGCTGCTCGGCGCGGCCCTGGCCGTGCTCGCGCTCGGTGGCTGCGGCCACGGGCACTACTACGGCTACGGCTGCGACGGCTGCGGCAATCCCGGGCCGCCGGTGACCGTCGCTGTCCCGAATTCGATTGCGGTCGCCGACGTCAACGGCGACGGCGTGCCGGACCTGCTGGTCGCCACCACCGCCGATCAGGGATTCGTGAACAACGCCGGCTTCGCCAACGTGATCCTCGGCGTGAAGAGCGCACCCGGCACGTTCGCGACGGGGGTGCAGTACCCGACCACCGGCGCAACCAATCCATCCAGCATCGCGGTAGCCGACCTGACCGGCTCCGGCAGCCTCGATCTGGTGATCGCCAACTTCGGCTCCGGCAGCGTCTCCGAGTTCCTGCACGGCACGATGCCCGGCACCTTCCAGTCGGCCGTGAACATCGTAACCGGCGGCCAGCCGAACCAGGTGGTCATCGCGGACCTGAACGGGGACGGCAAGCCCGATCTCGTGCTCGCCGACAACAGCGCCTCGGGCAACGTGATCGTGCTGCTGCAGAACCCGACGACACCGGGCCTCTACCAGGCTCCGGTCAATCTCCCCACCGGCAACTTCACCCCCGCGGTGGCGGTCGCCAATCTGGCCGGCACCGCGGGCGCTGCGCCCGACATCGTGGCCGCCACCTCCGATGCGAACGGAAACAACGGCGCCGTGTACGTGTTTCTGCACAACCCGGCGACGCCCGGCACGTTCCTCGCGCCCGTGACTTTCCCCGCCGGGGCACAGCCGCAGGCGGTGCGTATCGCCGACGTCAACGGCGACGGCCTGCCCGACATCATCGTCGCCAACCTCGGGCCGGGAGCCGACGGCACCGGAATGGCCGGAGTCTCGGTGCTGCTGCAGGATGCGACGCATCCGGGCACGTTCCTCGCACCGGTGACCTATCCGACGCCCTTCGGGGCGGTGGATGTCGCCGTGGCCGACCTCGACGGCGATGGCAAGCCCGACCTCGTGGTCGCCAGCTACGGGCCCTTCCCGACGGGTGCGGTGTCGGTGCTGCTGCAGAACCCGAGCTCACCGGGCACCTTCGCCGCGGCCACGGTCTATCCGGGCTTCGGGCAGCCGCTGAGCGTCGCGATCGCGGACCTGAACGGCGACGGCCATCCGGACATCGCGGTCGCCGATGGCACCAGCGCCACCGTGCTGCTGCAGAACGCCGCCTCGCCCGGGACCTTCGCCCAGGCGGTCCAGGTGGGTAACTGACCCGCCAAAAATGAAGGCGCCCGCTGTCAGGCGGGCGCCTTTATTTCCCGTGATCTTCACCCGGAATCGCTTGGCTGCGATTCCGGGCTACTCAATCAGCGTGCACTGTAACCGCGGGCGTCGAGGCAGGAGATCATCGCCCGCCGGTAGTCATCGGGACTGCCCGACTGGCCGCCGCTGCGCGTCGGATCGAAGCCGGTCTGTCCCACCGCCCAGCTGTGGCACTCGTAGCGGTCGTTCGCCATCTGCTGGTCGCTCTGTCCGTTGCGCGGATAGAGATAGATGTTCGCCGCCGACTGCGTCGGGGCACCGGGCGCCACCGGCGCACCGGCGCTACCCGCCTGATCGGAGTCGTCGCCCTGCGCGGCCGGCGGCGGCTCCGTCACGACGTAGCCGTTATCCGCAGGGCTGTAGGTGTAGTAGAGATCGTTGTAGTAGTAGTAGGGAACCCCGCCCCACCAGAACGTGGCGTACCCGAGCGGCAGCCCCGCGAGCCACCAGGAGAATCCCGGGTAGAACCAGCAGCGCGGCCAGTAAACGCCGTGCCAGTAGCCGCCGACCCAGGCATGCCCCGGCGCCCACACGCCGTGGCCGTAGTAGACGCGCCCGCGCGCGAAGCCCGCGCCGTGCATCCCGACCGGCGCGCTGATGCGGCCCGCCGTATAGCCCGCGCCATAGTGCGTCGTGGCATAGCCGTGCGTGCCGCCGTAGAAGTGGCCGCCCGCGGCGTAGCCCCCGCCATACGCGCCCCCGTGGACCATGTAGCGCGGACCGCCGTAGTGCGCGCCGCCCGCCCCGCCGAAGTGGGCACCGCCCCCGCCACCGAAGTGCGGGCCGCCGCCACCGAAGTGGCCACCGCCCCCACCCATGTGGCCGCCGCCACTGTGCTGCGCGTAGCTCAACGCCGGAGCGCCCGCCACAGCCAGCCCGACCACCAGGGCGCCCAGAGTACGCAGGAAAGCTGACTTGCTCATAATTCACCTCAGTTCGTCGCGGCTCCGACGGCCGGTGGCCCGAGGTCCTCACCGTGTCAGATTAGACTCCCGGTGCACGGGGTCGTTCAAGCCGACGCTCATTAAAACGCAATCACGTGGGTGCGCGTTGACGTTCTGTCAGAATGGGGTCGGGCGCACGCTTCCCCAAGTGCGCGTTCCCGTGGCTGCGCTCCCGACCCCTTGAAAACAGGGGTTTTCAGCGTATTGCCTTCAGGAGCCGTTCAGAAAGCAAGGTTGATCGCCGCCACCGGGGTGACGCTCGAGCCGGTGTTGCGCCCGGCGACGAAGATGCGCGCGCCGACGATCACGCCGACGCTGCCCGTGAAGTTGTACTCGACCGCGGGTGCGATCGCGAGGTACTCGCTCGAGCCGCTCTGTGCATCGAGCGCCACCGGCGCCCCGGCCGCTGCCGGCCCGCTGCCGCTCACCCGCGTGCTCGAGCTGTGCACCCATACGAGGTCGGATGCCAGCACCCAGTTGCGCGTCAGGCTGTACTCGGCGGCGGCATCCGCGGTGAAGGAGTCGCCGGGCCACGCGCGGCCGCGAAAACCCACCGGCGTCCCGTAGACGCTCTGATCGGCGAGGCGCGCCGAGCTCGAGAACTGGTAGGTGAGATCCAGGCGCAGCCGCAGGATGCGCCCGTTGGGCAGCCACAGGTATTCCTGCGAATACCAGGCGAGCGAAGTGCTGTAAGCCCCCGCGCCGAAGCCGTCGGCGGGATTTGCCAGCTCATCGTACCGCCCGGTGGGAAATGTCTCCCCCAGCACCACGGCGGTCGAGGGCACCCAGCTGCCCTCGTGAAAGCTCGTGAGGCCGAACTGCACCTGGGCCCCGAGATCGCCGATTCCGGGCGAGGAGCTCGCCGGGGCGCCCGCGGGGGCGTCGTAGAAAAAGCGCGGCAGCAGGCCGACCGCCACGCGATCGGTGAGTGCGTAAATGAGGTACGTCAGCGAGCCGAGCTCGTGGCCGCCCGCTGCCGGCTCGTGATGACCGCTGCTGTCGTACTGGCCGTTATTGATGACGTCGAACACGTACGGCTCGATGAGCGCATGACCGGCAGGAAAGGATGACGCATTGGCCGCC
>Ga0335073_10009979_pt1 | contig 13325 bp, 11 predicted proteins | sample Lox_Sample_22_FD_207093 | JGI IMG/M metagenome (GOLD analysis project Ga0335073, IMG submission 207093) | Soil microbial communities from Loxahatchee National Wildlife Refuge, Florida, United States - Lox_Sample_2.2 | ecosystem: Environmental > Terrestrial > Soil > Wetlands | place: USA...
TGGCGAGGTTCCTGTAGTCCTCACCCGCGTCCGGCGCCCTCGCGGCAACATAAACCAGCGCTGAAACATTGGAATGCATGCCCGCTTCGGTGACGATCATGCCTGAGAAGGAATGACCGACGAGAACAGTTGGACCGGGCTGTCGCGCAAGAACGCGCTCGGCGGAGGCCACGGCCTCTGGCAGCGTGGTCAGAGGATTTTGCACCGACGTGACGTTCAATCCGGCGGCCTGCAGATGCGGAATCACTTCCGACCAGCAGGAGCCATCCGCAAACAGACCGTGCACAAGCACAACATTACTGGCGATCGGTGGTATTGTCTTTGCCCGGCTCTCGCCTACGGATATGACCGCCGCTGCACTACCTGCCAGCAAAGCGGTCGAAAATGTGCGTCTATCAATTGCCGTCACGACGATGCTCCTTCATTCGGCGGCTTTGAACCCAAGCAGCTCTACGCCGATGTCTGCGCCGCGAGCTTGAGGCCCGCGTCATAGAGGTCGGTTCCTTTCGCGATATCGAAATCGACTTGGAAGACGGTTGCGATGCGACCGAGCATCCAGTAATAGCCGATTACCCCTACCATCTCGACGAGCTGGCGGTTGTTCAGATACTTCTCAGCCGCGCCAAATGTTTCGTCGCTCACTTTGGGACCAGCCAGCACGGCGGCTGCCAGCCGGAGTGCGGCCTGCTCCGCCGCGCTGAAGCATGCGGCATCGACGTCCCCGCACGCGAGTGCCGCGCGCTGCTCATCGCTTACGCCCGCGGCCTTGGATAGTTCGATATGCTGACCCCATTCATAGAACGCGGTATTGGAATGCGCTCCGAGCAACGTCACCATTTCCCGTATGCCGCGGGGCAATTCGAGTTTGGCGAACTGCGCGGCGCCCAGCCCAATAATCAGTTCAATCGTGTTCTGCGAGTGCGCCCACATCGTGAACACATTCAAATTCGCCTTCTTCAATAGTTCGTTCTGTTGCGGCGAAAGTTTTTTCGGATCCGGGTAAGGAATTCTCGCCATGCTTTTTTCTCCCGCGTACGGACGCCGCGCTTGGCCGCGGCCTGATCACAGGATGGACTTCGAGAGAGATGAGCACCACCGGACGAACGTATTGCCGATACCATTGTATGACTCGTGGCAATATCAAGAGTTCGCTCAAGCGGCGTAAGTCATTCCTCAACGGCGGCGCTTTGCCACCCACGCCAAAAAGTGCGGATGGTTTTCAAAGCGAGGCTGCAATTTCGGCCAAAGCTCCACAAACGCCGGTGTGTTGAGCAGATCTATCATGTCCGCTTCCCAAATCTGCCAGATGGGAGCCGGAATGTAGCCGCGCCGCCGCAGCGAATGAAATTCGAAGATCAAGTAGATGGCGTCCAAGATCGCCTCTGGCCGGCTGAAATCGTTGGACGCGGAGCTTCGAACGGCGCGCAATCGATCAGAATAGGCCAGGAAGACCGTGGCCGCGAGTTGCCGGCTGTTGTTGCGGACAGCGATATACACCGCTATCCCGCCGATCAGCAAAGTTGCGAGCGTCGAAAATCTCAAGATCAAATCGGCGAGATGCATTTTATCCGCCGCCAACTCGCTCCGCCGACCTCAGTGTCACTCGGCAGCCGCCTGCGCCGGAACCTTTGCGTACCTGAACCGCAATTCAAGCAGCCCGAGTAGAATCTCGTCCCGCTCCGCTTCCAGTTCGGCGATGCTGCGCGATCCGACTTCGGCGTGAACGCTGTCTATGAGTTTCTGCTGCACCTCCGACGTGAGAACAGGCGCTCCGAGCGTTTTCCACCATGCCGTCATCGGGCCGGTGAACTGTTGGAAGAAATGCTCGATGCCGCCCGCGCCGCCGCCCAGGTGATTGAGCATCATGTTCCCCATGATTCCCCAGCGCAGACCGGGCCCCCAACACAGTGCCGTGTCGGCGTCGGCGGCGCTCAGGACTCCTTCGGCGACGAGGTAATAGACTTCGCGGCCGAGTGCTGCTTGCAAGCGATTGGCGACGTGTCCCGGCATCTCTTTATTTAAGCGCACCGGCCGCTGTCCGATCGATGCGTAAAACATGGACGCGCGCTTGATGGTATCTTCCGATGTCTTGGCTCCACCGACGATTTCGACCAGCGGGATCAAATGTGGCGGATTGAAAGGATGGGCGATCACGCAACGCTCGGGGTGCGACGGAGCCCCCGCCTGTATCTCGCTCATGGTAAGACCGGACGAGCTCGACGCGATGATCGCTTCAGGCGGCAATAGGAGATCAAGCTGCTCATAGAGCTTCCGCTTGAACTCGATCCGCTCAGGTCCGTTCTCCTGGACAAGATCGGCGTCCTTGACCGCTTCGGCCAGATCGGCCGTAAACTTCAGATTCGATTGCGATGCGCCGGGCGTGAGACCCAGCCGCTGAAGTGCTGGCCACGCAGTCTCCACGAACGTCCTCAGTTTGGCTTCCGCGCCGGGCGCGGGGTCCGTTGCGACGACTTCAAGGCCTTTGGCAAGATAAAGCGCGGACCAGCTCGCACCGATAACACCTGTTCCGATGATTGCGATTTTCTGAATTGAGGTCTTTGCCATCGATGCTTTCCTTCAGTTTGATTCCGCTACTCGCATCACTTTTTTTACAGGGGCGGTCCAACCACCGCCGAGGCTTTGATAAAGTTGAACCGCTGCGGTCAGTCGGTCCGCATGGGCCTGTACGAGCGCAAGCTGCGCCGAAAGCAATTCACGCTGGGCGTCGAGTTGGTCGAGATACGACGAATAGCCGGCGCGATAGCGGTTCCTAGCGAGCGTGAAAGCCCGAGTGAGAGCGTCGCGTTGGGCACCAAGTGTCTGTTCGCGCTCGTCCTGACGCTGGACGGACGCTAGAGCGTCTTCCACTTCCCTAAACGCCGTAAGCGCCGTCTTTCGATAAGCAAAAGCAGCCTCATCCCGGCGCGCTGTTGCCCCATCCTGCTTGGCTTCGAGTCGTCCTGCACTGAAGACCGGAGCAAGAATGCTGCCGCCGATCGACCAGATGGCGACCGGCCCGCCTGCAATCAGCGTAGAACCTACATACCCTCCAGACGCGCCCAAATCGATATCCGGCATAAAGTCGTCCCGAGCGACGTCCAGCGAATGATCAGCCGCAGCAAGGTCCTGCTCCGCCGACGCAATATCGGGCCTTCGACGCAAAAGGGAAGCAGGCACCAGAACGGGCACGAAGGGAGGCGCGAGGTTGCCGAAGTCCGTGCCGCGTTCCACCGCATGCGGATTCCGGCCAAGAAGAAGATTAAGCGCGTCCTCCTGTTTGGTGATGGCAAGTTCTGTTGCTGGAATGAGCTGACGCGTTTCCTCATAGGCTGCCTGAGCCTGCGCGAGTTCGAGCTTGCTGGAATAGCCCGCATCGGCACGTCGCTGCGCGACGTGAAGCTCTTCCGCGCGCGCCTTCAGCGTGGCGCGGAGGACGGCAAGGCGCGCGTCAAACGAATAGAGCGTGATGTAGCCGGATGCCGCGGACGCCGCCACGGCTAGACGGACATTATCTCGCGCATCTTCTGTCGCCAGCAGGTTGGCCTTCGCTGCGGCGCTTGAATCCTTGAGGCCACCGAACAGATCCAGGTCGTATGAAATCCCAATCTCGGCTTCGCCCGTCGTTTGCTGTTCGGGAACACCGAAGCCGGGATTGACGTCGCGGTCGCGACCACCACCGCCGGAAAAGCCGATACTCGGCCACAATTGCGCGCGAGCATAACGGAATTCCGCGCGCGCCTCGGCGACACGGGCCGCGGCAATCGCGACATCGTCGTTGTTTTGCAGCGCTGTTTCAACAATCTGCGTGAGCAGCGGATCGTTGAACGAGTGCCACCAATGAATATCGACGTCAGCGTCGGATGCTCGTACCGCATTGCGCCAAGTTATGGGCGCCGTCACTGCCGCTTCCGGCGGGACGGGCGCTTTTGGATCCGCACAACCTGCAAGAAGCAGTGCCGAGAGGAGGACTGCGCGCTTCATGGTCCACCCTCCGTGTCGACGCGGGTGACGACCGACATACCAGGACGCAGACGCGCCGCTTCCGCCTGCCCCGGATCGATTGCAATGCGCACACCGATGCGCTGCGGAACCTTGATGAAATTGCCCGTGGCGTTGTCAGGCTTCAGAACGGCGAATTCCAAGCCCGTTGCGGGCGACAAAAGCTCGACATGGCCTTTGAGACGAGCGCCATCGAGCGCGTCTACCGTGAAGGTTACGGGCTGTCCCACCGCCATGTGCGCCGTCTGTGCTTCCTTGTAGTCAGCGATGATCCAGCGATCTACGGGCTCCAGCGACATCAGCTGCGTGCCGTTCGTCACGAATTGTCCCAGGCGTACGCCGATCTCTCCCAATTGACCGGATTCCGGCGCGCGAATGACCGTGTGACCAAGATCGATCAGTGCTGCATCGAGCTGGGCGCGCGCCCCCTCCACTTGGGCGGACAGTCCGCCGCGCCCGACATCGACAGTGCGGACGTTCTGCCGCGCGACATCGACCGCAGCTGCGGCCTGCGCGAGGGAGGCTTTGGTCTGGTCGCGTTCGCGCACCGAAACAGAACCGTCCTGCACCAGATCGTCCACGCGCGCCATATCGGCTTTCGCGCGGACGAGGGTTGCGGCCTGGCTTTCCAGCGAGGCGACGCCCGATGCGCGGGCCTGCTGATTGTTAGCGAGATTAGCTTCGGCGGCAACGAGATTGGCGCGCGCCTGCTCTACACGAGTGCGATAGCTGCTGTCGTCGATGCGTGCCAATATCTGACCGGCCCGCACATGGGCATAGTCGCTCACGGGAACGGCGACGACATAGCCGCTGACTTGTGGCGCGATGACTGTTGTGCGACCGTGAATATAGGCGTCATCCGTGGTTTCCACGCCGCCGGCGAAGGGCCACAAATCCCATGCATCCAGGACCGCCAATACAGCCACAATGCCGAGAGCCGCGACTACGGCAATTGTTTTCGTTTGCAGCTTGGGCGGATGCCACATCGATTGCGCCGGGGAACGATCGATAGTCGTCATTGAATTGCCTCCGCAAGAGTCAAAGCCCGGCGGCGCGCGGCAAGCATGATCAAATAGAGGACATAGGCCGCGGACAGAACGGCGAAGATGCCGACCGCCCGGAAAACATCGTTGTAGGCAAGGATGTTCGCCTCCGACATCAGGTTATGATTCAGCAGCGCGGCGCCCCCCGCGGCTCGCAGAAACGGATCCGTCACCGTGTTCGATATGGCTGCCGCACCGGTTTGCAGGCGGTCCATGACTTGCGGATCCGATCCAAGCAAATGCTCCGACAGCCACACCGCATGAGCGCGCGCCTGTACGCTCTGATAGGTGCCGAGCAGCGCCGAACCCACAAGGCCGCCGACATTCTGCGTCGTGCTGTAGAGCACAGCCATGCTGACGAGATGACCTGCCCCTTTTTCGAAGACACGACTGACTCCGTAGACCAGGGCCGGCCCCACAAAGAGCGTCGTGCCGAACCCGATGATCGCCTGGCTGAGGTAAAGCTGTGGTGGTCGCGTGAGATTGCTGGCACTGCTGTCGATGAATGCACCAGCCGCGATAATGAGCGCGGCAATGGCGATCTGCCATGGAATACGGCGCTCCGAGAGCGTGACCATCGCCGTGATCGTGCCCAGCACCATCGCCAACAGAACGAAAGAAAAAAGCGCGTGCAGTTGATCATTGTCGAGGCCGCCCGAGGTGAGCAATCCCACCGAGCCGTACGTCTGCTCGGCAAGAGCAATGCGCACGAAAAGCGCGACCGCCGCGAAGCGCAAAATCGTGGTGCTTCCCATCCAGCCGAGCTGCAGCAGCGGCTGTTTGCGATTGGTCTCCAAGATGATTGCAATCGCCAGCAGAGGTATTGCCGCGGCCAGCATCCACCCGAGCCAGGGCGTATCCGTCCACCACATCAGCCGTCCTTGGCCTAGAACACCACAGATCAGCAACATTGCCGGTACGACAAGACCGATGGTGACAAGATCCAGCGGCTGAAACGCCTTGCTTCGTTCGTTGGGTGGCAAGGGAAATGTGAGGACCAGGGCCAGCACGAATAGGGCGACCGCAGGCTCGATCAGATGCAATCCATGCCAGCCGCTCGCCGCGAGCATTTCGACGGGTACCAGCCTCGCCAGTGGTGTGCCCGTTTGCGGGAGCGCCACTCCGATAACGACCGCAAGTGGCCGAAGCTTTGCGGGGAATACCTGCATCAGATAATAGATCGAAAGGGTCACGAGCGCTCCAGCGGTCATCCCCGATATCGCGCGCGTCAATGCGGCCGCTGCGAATCCGGGAAACACGATCTGCGAAAAGCCGACCAGTGCATATGCGATCAGCAAGCCATGGATGATCGTTGGAATGCCGAACTGCGCGCGCGCCTTTACCATGGTGAGGTTGGCTGTCGCGTTCATCGCAACATAGATCGCCGGAAGCCAACTCGCCTCGCTCACGTAAAGGCCGAGGGGCCCGGAAAGATAGGGGATGTTCACGTTCACGAGCGCGTTGCCGAAGGTGCTCGAAATGCCGACGACAATTCCGACGATGCAGTAGGCGATGCGTCTTTCACGCGTGTGTGAAGGCGAAAACGGAGAGCCGGGAAATGCGGGTCGCTCGCTTGGCGCGAATTGGTACTCCCCCGCCGATGACGCTGAAGTGCCTACTGCATTGAGCGTTTGTGCCTGCAAGGCTCCGACCATCTTCGCGTTCCCCTTGCCTACGGGACCGGCCGAAGCTGGATGTTGTCGCGGTGTTGCGGGCCGCGTGGCCCATAATCGAGCTCTGCCCCTTTGTTGCTGCTTGCGATGACGGGAGCGAGTGCGTCGTGCGCGTCCATCATCGACTCGACGAAGATCAGCGTGTCGTTTGGCGTGTCGAGAGCTTTGTGAAGATCGCCTGTCGTCTTGACGACAAATGATTTTGCCGAGGTATCGGGGCGGAATAACTTGGGCAAGTCGGCATAGGCCCAGCTGGCGACGTCGTTATAGGAATCGCTCTTGCCAAGATACCCGCGCTCGATCGTGTATCCGCCGTTGTTGATCAGCAGAATCACCGGCTTGTGGTCATGCCGGAGAATCGTGGAGAGTTCCTGCGCCGAGACTTGGAAGGAACCGTCGCCCACCAGCAATATATGACGACGGTGCGGCGCCACCGTCAGCGCGCCGAGCAATGCCCCGACCGAAAAGCCGATCGATCCCCAGTTGACCGAGCCGATAAAAGAACAGCCTTTTGGCAGCTTAAGGCCTAGGATGGTGAACGACGTGCCGTTGTCGACGTAAAGGACATCGCCTGGCCTGAGATAATTCTGGATCGCCTGCCAATAGATGAGTTGAGTGAGTTTCGTGGAATCGCCGGTGGGTCTGGCAAACGTCGTAGCGGCGGCATCGCCTGACGCGCGTTTTTCTGCTTGCGGCACCGTATTGACTACGCCGCGGAGGACTTCTTTGAGCGTAACGGCTTGGTAATTGTCTTCGCCGACATCCACGGCGTGTCCGCGCGCATAGATCGTGTTTTCGGGAAGCTTCGTCGTGAAGTCGCCGGTGGTGACTTCGATCGGCCGGAAACCGATCGAAAGCACGCAATCGCTGTTCTCAATCGTCTCCCAGACATGCCGCTCGCTGGCTCGTCCGTTGTAGATGCCCAGGAAACGAGGATGAGTCTCGTCGATCACGGCTTTCGCCGCGTTGATGGATGCGACCGGTATCTGCATTCTTTCCGCGAGCTCCATGATCTCGGGTACGACACGGAATCTGTCCGCATCGGCGTCGACCAGGACCGCAGGCGATTTCGCGGTAGCCAGCCGTTCCGCGACCGCGGCGACACAAGCGCGCAGACGCTCCGGATCGCTCGGTGGCTGCGCCAGCACGAGAGGATCCGCGGGCACCTCGATATCGAGATAGGCGATGTCGGACGGAAGCTCCATGTAGACTGGAAGCTTCTCCCGCCAGGCGGTGAGAATGAGCCGATCAATCTCCATCGCCGCATTGCGCGGCGTGAGTCTGGCCTGTGCGGCTGTCACTTGCGCGAATGCATTGAGGAAATGATCCCACCTGCCGTCGGCCATCGTGTGGTGCATGCCGAGGCCGCGGTCGATGGACCGAAGCGGTATCGATCCGGCGATGCAAATGACCGGGACGTGCTCGCTGTAAGCCCCACCGACACCGTTGATCGCGCTCATCGCGCCCACGCCGTTCGTGACCGTCAGAGCGCCCAGGCCGTTCAATCGCGCATAACCGTCTGCGGCATAGGAGGCGTTCAGCTCATTGCAGGTACCGATCCATTCCAGCGATTCCGTGTCCCGCAGCTGCTGCAGCAGTTCAAGATTGTAGTCGCCGGGAACGCCGAAGAGGTGGCGTACGCCGGCTTCTCTGAGACGGCGAAGCAGGAAGTCGCCGATTTTCATTCTCTTCGTGGTGCTCGACATCCCGCGGCCCTCTTGGAAACGACGCATATGCACGCCGAACACACGATGGACCTTGGACGAGAGGCAGACTACCGGACGAACGTATGGACGATACCAATGTATGGTTCGCCGGCTCGGAGGTTGCGCAGCTTTAATCGACCGAAATCATGTGGCGCGCCGCCGCGTCGTTACAATTGGCGCCCGTCAGCTCACGGTCTGAGCGAAGAAATCCCGATAACGCGCTCAAGGATCAGTGCCGCAAAGAGCGCGAACAGATAGAGAAGTGAAAGGAAGAACAATTTGCGCGCGGCTGGCTCGTGCACCTGATCGCGCTCGACAAGCACCATGAAGCTTTGGCAGGCCATCGCCCCGCCAAACCCGCCAGCAATCGCCAGATAGAGTGGCCCGCCGATGCCGGCGACAACGGGCAAAATCCCCGCTGGAAGCAGCGTCAGCGAATAGAACATGATCTGCCTGCGCGTCGAAGCCTTGCCACGCGCGACGGGCATCATCGGCACGCCCGCTCGCTTGTAGTCATCAGACCGGAATAGCGCGAGCGCCCAGAAATGGGGCGGCGTCCAGAGGAAGATGATGAGCACCAGCAACAGCGGGCCAGGCGACAGCGAACCCGTCGTCGCGGCCCAGCCGATCGCCGGCGGCAACGCGCCCGCCAGCCCGCCGATAACGATATTCTGCGGCGTGCGGCGCTTGAGCCAAAGGGTATATACCCCAACGTAAAATGCGACTGTGAAAGCGAGCAGTAGGGCGGCTACCACGCTGGCAAACGCCGTCATGATCGCAATCGCCGCCAGGGAAAGTGCGCTGCCGAAGAAAAGGGCTTGCCGGCGCGAAATGTGTCCCATGGGAATCGGTCGCGTTCGCGTTCGCGCCATTTGCGCGTCAATGTCAGAATCGAGAGCCATATTGAGCGCCGCCGATCCGCCAGCCCCCATGGCCATTGCGAGCAACGCGACGGACGCCAACCCCGGCTTTGCAGGCCCTGGCGCGACGACGATACCGGCAAATCCCGTGAAGACGGCCAGCGACATCACCCGCAGCTTGAGTAGCGCCAAAAAATCGGCAGCCCTCGCGATAACCGGCGTCTCGCGACGCTTCGTGTCGTGGGTACCCCGCGCCGTGAGGGAATGTGCCATGGCGGCCGCCGCTACATTTGCATCTGAATCCGCGCCATGTCCGTCGGCATCATGTTGTGATTGAGGTTCGCCATGATCCACAAAGAACCGAGGACGACGAGGAAGACGATGAACACGCCGAACAGAAGCGCGAGCAGATTGTTTGTATTGTCAGGCCCTGTCGTGATGTGCAGGAAGAACACCAGATGAATACCCATCTGAGCGATCGCCAGCGCGACCAATGCGGCAGGCACGCCGGGACCATAGATGACGTGCGTCGACACGGCCCAGAACGAAGCCGCCGTTAGAGCCATCGCAAGCCCGAATCCGATGAGATAGCTTTGGAGTCCGTGCCAGAAGCTTTCGGTCGCCCCGAGATTCAATCCCGGCGGCCTGTCTCCGTCGTAAGGAGAATCGGCGAAGGCAGGTTTCTCGTTCATGGCGCGAACCTCATGAGGTAGACAAGCGAGAAGATCGCCACCCAGACGATGTCAAGCGCGTGCCAGAAGAGGCTGAAACAGGACAGCCGTCGCATGACATCTTCCCGGAAACCTTTGATGAGAATTTGAGCCATCATCGTGCCGATCCAGAGAAGCCCGGCCGTCACATGCAGGCCGTGGCAGCCCACGAGCGCGAAAAACGCAGAGTAGTAGGCACCGTCCGTCGGCCCCTGGTGGTTGGCGGTGAGATCGACAAATTCGTGGATCTCGCGCCACAGGAAAACGAACCCGAGAACCGCGGTGAAGAAAAGGCTGATCTCCGTTAGCAGGAGGTTGTGCCGGCGCGCGCTCAGCATCGCGACGCCACATATGAAGCTCGATACAAGAAGACATGCGGTTTGCAGCGCGAGATTCGAAAGGTCGAATCTGGGCGCCGCCTCGCCGGCCATTCCCGCCACGACCTGGAATGCGGCAAAGAACGCCGAGAACATCACGATGTCGGAGAGTAAGAAAATCCAGAAGCCGAAGGAGACAACGATCTCTTTCGACGCGGGACCGCCTGCGCCACGGCCGGTCGCCTCCGATTCTCGCCCGAAGATGGCAAGCCCGCCCGGCCTTATCGATGTTTGCGTCGCAGGCACGAGTCCCGAAATAGTGCTCATCACTGGCCCTCCGCCAAAGCGGCCGCACGGATCGCGCGGTTCTGGTGATCGAGACGCTCCACCTCTGTCGCGGAAATGGGTTCTTCGCCGCGATCCCGCCACGCAAAGACGACTAAGGCTGCGTAGACGCAGATAAGCCCCAAAGCTGCCAGCCAGTAGATCCGCCAGATCATCGCGAAACCGATGAAGGTGGCGAAGAACGCCGTCACCACGCCGGTCGGCGTATTGCGCGGGACCAGTATGGATACATAAGAGGGGTTAGTGGTCAGAAGATGCGCGATTTGCCGCGCGCGCTTCTTCATTCCCCAATAGGGTTCCTCGCCCGAAACGTTTGGCATCACTGCGAAGTTGAAAACAGGCGGCGGCGAAGCGGTGGCCCATTCGAGTGTGCGCCCATCCCAGGGATCGCCCGTTGTATCTTTAAGGCGGTTACGATTGCGAATGGAGACGGCGAGCTGCATGATCTGTGCGCCGATACCCAGCGCAATCAGGGCCACGCCCGCACCGGCGACCAGAACCCATGGATACCACTCCGGCCGGTCGAAATGCTGCATGCGCCGCGTCATACCAAGCAGCCCGAGCACGTAAAGCGGCATGAAGGCGGTGTAGAATCCCACGAGCCAGAGCCAGAAGGCGCGCTTGCCCCATTTCTCATCAAGACGAAAGCCGAACGCCTTCGGAAACCAGTAGGTGTAGCCGGCGAAAAGCCCGAACAGCACGCCGCCGATCACAACATTGTGGAAATGGGCGACAAGGAACAGGCTGTTGTGCAGCACAAAATCGGCGGGCGGCACGGCCATCAGAACGCCGGTCATGCCGCCGATGACGAACGTCACCATGAAGCCGATGGACCATAACATCGGTGAGGTGAAGCGGACCTTGCCGCCATACATCGTGAAGAGCCAGTTGAAGACTTTCACGCCGGTTGGCACGGCGATGATCATCGACATGACGCCGAAGAAGCCGTTGACGTCGGCGCTCGCGCCCATAGTGAAGAAGTGATGGAGCCACACCATCCAGGACAGCACGCATATAGCCATCGTGGCGGCAACCATGGAGCGGTAGCCGAACAGCGGTTTGCCGGAGAATGTGGACACGACTTCTGAGTAGATGCCGAAGGCGGGCAGGATCAGGATGTAGACTTCCGGATGCCCCCACATCCAGATGAGATTCACGAACATCATGGGGTTGCCGCCCATCTCATTCGTGAAGAAGTGGAAGCCGAGATAGCGATCGAGCAGCAACATTGCCAGACTGGCGGTCAGAATTGGAAACGACGCGACGATCAAGAGATTCGATGCGAGAGCCGTCCAGCAAAACACCGGCATGCGCGTGTAGCTCATGCCGGGTGCGCGCATCTTCAGGATCGTGGTGGCGAGATTGACTCCGGACAGCAACGTCCCTACGCCGGAAATCTGGAGTGCCCATAGATAGTAGTCGACGCCCACGCCCGGAGAATATTGAAGTTCCGAGAGCGGGGGATAAGGAAGCCAGCCTGTGCGCGCGAATTCACCAATCACGAGCGACATGTTGACCAGAAGTGCACCGGACGCCGTGAGCCAGAAGCTCACGGAATTCAATGTCGGGAAAGCGACGTCCCGCACGCCGAGTTGCAGAGGCACCACGAAGTTCATGAGCCCAACGGCAAACGGCATCGCAACGAACAGGATCATGATCACGCCATGGGCGGTGAATATCTGGTCGTAGTGATCGGGCGGCAGATAGCCGTTGCTGTGAAACGCCAATGCCTGTTGCGAGCGCATCATCGCCGCGTCGCTAAATCCGCGCAGCAGCATGACGAGCCCAAGCAGGCAATACATCACACCGATGCGCTTGTGATCGACGCTGGTGATCCACTCTTTCCAGAGATAGGGCACATACCCTTTGAGGAACACCCACAGGATGACAGCACCGAGAATGGCGGCCACGATCCCTGCTGCGACGAGCGGGATGGGCTCGGACCAGGGGATTGCTTGCCAGGTGAGACGGCCGAACATGTTCAGTGCCCTCCCATTGCCATACTGGTTATGGACTTCTCTGCTTCTGCTTCGGACGCCTCTATCGGCTCAGGGCCTTCACCCGGCGGAATTTTCAGGGTCGCGATCCGGTCGAACAGTCCATCGGAAACGTTGGAGAAAAGACGCACCTGCCCGTCATGAGATTGGCGCGACAGGGTTCGGTACGTTGTCTCACTAAGACGGCTGTCGCTTCCATCCGCTTGCGCGACGAATGCAGCAAACTGCGGACCGCGAACGACATCGGTGTCGAAATGCATGCCGGCAAAGCCGTCGCCACTGAATTGCGCTGAGAGACCCGGAATCTTTCCCAGCTGATCGGCTTGCAGGTTCAGCTGGGTGACCATCCCGTTCATCGCGTACATCTCGCCGGCCAAGCCGGGTACAAAGAACACATTCATCACCGACGCCGACGTGATCCGCAGGTGAACCGGCGTGCCGACGGGTAGCACAAGGCTGTTGATCGAAGCGATATGCTGCTGCGGATAGATGAACAGCCAGCGCCAATCGAGCGAAACCACCTGTACCTCCAGGGTCCGGTTTGCCGTAGCGATGGGTCGCGCCGGATCGAGCGTGTGCGAGCTGATCCATGCGAGACTGCCAAGAAAGAGAATGACAAGCGCCGGAATCGACCACAGCACGACTTCCAGCTTCCCGGAATATTGCCAGTCGGGA
>Ga0335073_10009980_pt1 | contig 13325 bp, 13 predicted proteins | sample Lox_Sample_22_FD_207093 | JGI IMG/M metagenome (GOLD analysis project Ga0335073, IMG submission 207093) | Soil microbial communities from Loxahatchee National Wildlife Refuge, Florida, United States - Lox_Sample_2.2 | ecosystem: Environmental > Terrestrial > Soil > Wetlands | place: USA...
CATTTTCGGACAGCGATACGACGCCAGTACGTCGATGTTCCGATTGTCGATCGTCTGATGCTCGGTCCGCCAGTGGATGCGTTGCGCGCGGCCGCCGATGTTGTGAGGAGAATGCACGTAGGACACGTCAACGCCTACGCCGCCTACCTTCTCCTTGCCCTGCTGCTCACACTGATCGTCGGCATTGGCATCCTGTGAGGGCGTAGCCCGACCAGAGCCGCAACAAAATCGCAGAGCCCCGCCTTCAGCATCACCCGGCAGGAGTCTACTTTACTTCCCGAGGTGGTGTCCAAACGTCCAAACAAGTGGTGCCAGCTCTCTCCTCGACATGGCGTCGTCGCCGTCGCGACCGTAGCTGCGATAGTCGGTTCTCATGGAAACGCCGATTACGCGAATCGGTGCTGCAGCCGCGTGCGGCTGCGTTCAGACTTTGGCCTGACGACCATCGCCGGCGACCTCATCTACGGGCGAGGCGCGACCCCACGCGGCCCAGCCACGGGATCTCCGCTCTTGTTTGACAGAGTTCGCGGCAGGCTTCCATGCCCGAGTGCGACCTCCCCAGTCCCGGAGCGCTCGACCAAGAAAAGGCCGGAGTAGGAGGTGGCTTGGGGAGGACGGCATGAACATGTTGTCCGGCATCATCGTTGCCGCAAAGGCGCGCGTCGCGTTCGAAGGGGTCGGGAGCACAAGCGGGGCTTTCGCCAATATTAGCCAGGCAGAGCTCGCAATATCTGCTATGTCGCATAAGGCGCATGTGAGCCCAGCATCGAGGGCGTCGTGGAGGCGTCGAGATGCGCCAGCGGCCAATCAGGCGGCAGTGGGCCGGGGCCTTCATGCTGCGGCCTCCAGGGAGCTTCGGCAGGCGCGCCAGACTGTAGGCGGCGGCCGCGAAGGTGAAGGGCTAGCCGACGCGTTCGCGGCCACGGAACTTCGTCCGCTCCTGGCCGGCGACCGTCTTGATCCAGCCGAACGCCTCCTCGATCCGCTTACGGATGCGCTGGCTGACCGCGTAGCCCGCGTGTCGCGTCGTGCGCCCGTCGATCGCCGACGAGCGCCCGCTCGGGTTCTGCGCGACGTGGGGCGTCGCGCTCATTGAGCGCAACTCGTTGACGAAGTCCTCGGCGTCGTAGCCCTTGTCGGCGCCGAGCGTGATCGGCCTCGGTCGGTCGGCGCGCGGCTCAGATCATGTGCAGCGCCGCAATCCGTTCGGCGTGGCCGTTGGCCTCGGTCAGGCAGGCGTCGACGACGAGGCCGTTGCGGTTCTCCATCAGCGCGTGCCCCATGAAGCAGAGCTAGGCTTCCTTGCCCGGCCCTTTGCGATAGAGCCGCGCGTCCGGATCGGTCGCCGAGGCGTGCGTCTCGTTGGAGCGCTTCTGGGGTCATCGTGGAATCTTCCCGAAATCCTACGCTAAGGACATCTACGGTCAGGTTGGGTGTTACCGCAGCTTGTGTCGCTTGGCGGCTTCGGCGGTGGCTTGGCTGAACAGGCTCCGTGGAATGTTGAGCAGCGCGAATCGTCGTCGCTCTTGTGGCAGTTCGTCGGAGTCGGCTTCGACGACGATCTCGACGGTTTCGTCGCTGGCGTAGATTTCGACCCGCACGGGACTGTCTCCAAAATCGACTTCGTGCCGTCGGCCTGATTTGCCGCGGATAATGGCATGGGACATTTGCGCCTACGAAAACGTGAAAGGGAAAGGGATGGACGAGGCGGTCAAGGCGAACCTGCGGCGCCGGCGCCGGCCGGTTCCGGGGCCGTGTGGGCGAGTGCGGCGTACAACGCGGTCTTGCCGACCTTGATGCGAGCCGCGACTTCACGAACGGTAAGGCCTTGGGCGAGGAGCGTTTGGGCGCGCCGGAGCTTTTCGTCTGTCATGACGGGTTTGCGTCCGCCTTGGCGACCGCGCGCCGCCGCGGCGTCGAGACCGGCGCGGGTTCGCTCTCGGATGAGATCGCGCTCGAACTGCCCGAGCGCGCCGAAGATGTGAAAGACAAGCCGTCCTCCTGGCGTGGTGGTGTCGATCGCCTCGGTTAGAGAGCGGAAGCTGACGCCGCGTGTCTCCAGGGCGTTGACCGTTTCGATCAGGTGCGGCAGCGAGCGGCCCAGACGATCGAGCTTCCACACCGTCAGGATATCGCCCTCGCGTACGAAGCCCAGCGCCGCCGCCAACCCGGGCCGGTCGGCTTTCGCTCCCGACGCTTTGTCCTCGAACACGCGCGCGCAACCGGCCTTGGCGAGGGCGTCGAGTTGCAGCGCCAAATCCTGATCGGTCGTTGACACTCTGGCGTAGCCGATGGCCGCCATTCGGCGCCCTTCTGTCCGAAAATCCGTCCAAGAATCTATCTGTCCGGAAACCCGTCGTCAAACACGTTGACGGACGATGATGAGGTTTGGCCAACAAACGACCGAATGACGGCCACAAAAGGCGAGGGGCGCGCCTCATGAAGAAACACGAGATCCTTTCGTCACAAGCGCGCGCTGCACTGTTCGATCCGCCGACCGACTCGGCGGCGATTGTTCGGCATTATACTTTCTCGCCTGCGGATATGGCGCTGATCCGCCAACGGCGCCGCGCCGCCAATCGGCTCGGGTTCGCCGTCCACCTCGCCTATCTGCGGTTTCCAGGCCGCGCGCCACGGCCCGAGGAAACACCTCCTGCTGAGATGCTGACCTTCATCTCGGCGCAGATCGGATGCGAACCTGAAGCGTTTGCGTCCTATGCACGCCGCAGCGAAACGCGTTGGGAGCATCTCGGCGGGCTGCAAGCCTACCTCAACGCACGACCGTTCCGGCGGGAGGACAGGCGGGCTGTCGTCCAGGCGGCAATTGAGGAAGGGGCTGGTTCCGATCGTGGCGATGCGATTGTTTCCGCCATGATCGCGTATCTGCGCGAACGGAGCATATGGCTGCCAGCCTCGTCGGAGTTGGAGCGTCTTGCGCTCGCGGCGCGCGCGGTTGCGCGCAAACGTGCTTACAGAGGCCTCGCGGAGGGCGTGTCGCTGGAGACGGCCGCCGCGCTGGACGCTCTGCTGATCGTAACCGACGAAAGGGAACGCACGCCGTTCGCCTGGCTGCGAGAATGGCCGGAAGCGCCGCGTCAGAAGAATCTTCTTGCTGTCGTCGAACGGCTCGAAGCCGTGCGCAAGCTTGGCGTGGGAGCCGATCGCGAAAAGCGCATTCACCGGGCGCGCTATGCCGCGATCGCGAGAGAAATCACTATCCTCGTTCCACGCGACATCTCGCGTTTCGACCCGTCGCGCCGATTGGCGACCCTGGTCGTGTTCGCGCGCGAGATGGAGATCGCCCTCACCGACGCCGCCTTGGCCATGTTCGACAAGATGCTCGGGGCTGTCTTCCGGCGCGCCGACCGCGCCCACAATGACAACGTGGTCGACCGCGCCAAGACTCTCGACGCGTCGGCGCGCGCCTTGCTCGGAATGGCCAAGGCCATGCTCGTCGCGAAGGAAAAGGGGGAGGACCAAATCGCCGCCGTCGAGCATGCGCTCGGTTGGGCGCGCCTGAAAACCTTGGTCGCCGAGACAGAAGCAGCCGTCGTCGGCGCCAGACCTGACAATCTCGGCGAGATCGTCGAACGCTATGCGAGTGTCCGACGAATTTCGCCGGTCGTGCTCGGCGCTTTCGTCTTTCGATCGTGGAAGGAAAGTGATCCGCTGCTCGCTGCGCTCGACGTGGTGCGCGAACTTCACGCGAGCGGGGCAAAGAAGCTTCCACAGCGGGCGCCGACGAATTTCCTACGGCCGGCCTGGCGCAAGGTCGTCAAGACCGACGCCGGAATCGATCGCCGGGCCTATGAAGTTGCAGTGATGATGGCGTTGCGCGAGCGGTTGCGTTCGGGCGACGTCTGGGTCGAAGGCAGCCGCGCCTTCCGCGCCTTCGACGACTTTCTGCTGCCGCGCGACGCTTTCGAAAACCGGCGCAAGGCGGACGAGTTGGGCCTCGCCGTCCCCGACCGTTTCGAGGACTGGCGCGACGACAAGACCAGGCATCTGGAAGCGCGCCTTCGCGAAGTCGACGCACTTACCGCCGCGGGCGAATTGCCAGAGGTCTCGCTCACCGAGGAAGGCCTGTCGATCAGTCCCATTCGCGCTGCAGAGAACGAAGCCGTCGACGCGCTCGCCCGCCGCCTCTACGCCATGCTGCCGCGGCTGCGCATCACCGAGCTCTTCGCGGAGGTCCACGGCTGGACGGGCTTCGCCGATCGTTTCGTGCATTTGCGAGCCGGCGCCCCACCCGACGATCCGCGAGCCCTGATGACCGCGGTGCTCGCCGACGCCACCAATCTCGGCCTCACCCGCATGGCCCGCAGCACGGGGGCTTTCAGCCATTCCCGGCTGTTGTGGATCGCGGAATGGCACGTGCGCGACGAGACCTATCAGGCCGCGCTCACCAGCCTCACTGACGCTATTCACGCCCAGTCCTTCACCAGTGTTTGGGGTGACGGCGGGACGTCGTCCTCGGACGGCCAATTCTTCCGCGCCGGCGGGCACGGTGAGGCGCGCGCCGATCACAACGCCAAGTACGGGTCGGAACCCGGCGTGAAGTTCTACACGCACGTCTCCGATCGCTACGCGCCGTTCCATTCCAAGGTCATCACGGCCAACGCCAGCGAGGCCGCGCATGTTCTCGACGGGCTCATGCACCACGAGAGCTCGATCGACATCCGCGAGCACTACACCGACACCGCCGGCGCAATCGATCACGTGTTCGGCCTCTGTCACCTCCTGGGATTCCGCTTCGCGCCGCGCATCCGGGATCTCGCCGACCGGAGGCTCTACGTCGTTGGCGCGCGCGCCGCCTACAAAGCGCTCGATCCTCTGATCGGCGGGACGATCGACGCGCGGGTCATCGCCGAGAATTGGGACGACCTCCTGCGTCTGGCGACTTCGATCAAGGCCGGAACCGTCGCGCCTTCGGGCATGCTGCGCCGCCTCGCGGCCTATCCGCGACAGAACGCGCTCGCCAAGTCGCTCAAGGAAATCGGCCGGTTGGAGCGCACGCTATTCATGCTCGACTGGATCAGCGATCCAGCTCTGCGCCGGCGGACCAACGCCGGCCTCAACAAGGGCGAAGCGCACCACGCCCTCAAGCGGGCGGTGTTCTTCCACCGCCTCGGCGAAATCCGGGATCGGACCTTCGAAAACCAGTGCTACCGCGCTTCCGGCCTCAATCTCGCCGTCGCCGCCATCATCCTCTGGAACACTGTCTATCTCGGCCGCGCCGTCGACGAGTTGCGCTCGCGCGGCGAAATCGTTCCTGATGAACTTCTTGCCCACGTCGCGCCGCTCGGCTGGGAGCATATCGCTTTCAACGGTGACTACGTCTGGCCCGCCGCGCCCCTTGAAAGTGCATTCCGGCCCCTACGAAACCCTCGCGCTGAGTTCCTCGACGCGGCTTAGCGTAGGATTTCGGGAAGAGTCCACGATGACCCCTATACGGTCCTGAAGAGCCTCGGCTACGACGTCTCGACGTCGAGCGAGCCGCAGGCGCTGTTCGGCCCCAGGGGCGCCGTCGACCTCGTCGTCTCGTTCCTGAACCGCATGCCGATGGCGACGCCGGAGGTGCTGATCGCGGTGCAATGCGCCTGGCTCGGCCTGCCGGTCCTCGGTGCGGGCGCGAACGTGCGCGCGCTGGCCGAGGACAAGTGGTTCACGAAGCTCGCCGCTCAGGCCGCAGGACTGCCGACGGCGAGGGGCGCGCCCTATGCGACGCCGGAGGCGCTCGCCACGCCGCCCGACTTTCCCGGGCCCTATTTCGTCAAGAACCGCTTCGGGACGGCGTCCGAGGGGGTCAGTGAGCGCTCGATCCAGGACGACTGGGAGGGCGCGGCGACGACGGCGCGGTCGCTGATGGCGCGCGGCATGGCCGTTCTCGTCGAGGAATATGCGCCGGGGATCGACGTCACCGTGCCGGTGCTCGGCGGCGGCTCGCCGATCGTGCTCGGGGTCGTCGCGCCGGGATCGGACCGGCCGGGCGGGATCATCACCGAGGACCTCAAGCGCGACGATCCCCTCGGCTACGCGCTCTTCGATCCCGGGTCGGCGAGCCAGGCGTTTCGCGCCGACGTCGACGCGCTGTGGCAGGCCGCTGGACCGATCGACTACTTCCGCATGGACTACCGCTTCGATCCGTCCACCGGCCGGCGGGTCTTTCTCGAATTCAACATCTGCTGCCACATCGGCCGCTCGGGCGCGATCTGTCTCGCCGCCTCGCAATGGGGCCTCGCCCAGGCGGACGTCGTCGGCCACGTCGTCGAATTCAGCCTGAGCCGCCAACGGAAGGGATTGCGCCGATGACCCTCGTCGAGGCGGCGGACGGCGCCTTCGATCTCGACGCCGACAGCGCCACGCCGCGCGGCTGGGATTTCCTGGGCTCGGTCCCGGTCCCGCTGCGCCGCCGGGTGCGCGACCTCGTCGCGCGGACGGCGGCGCGGAGCGCCATCGAGAGCGGCGCGCCGCTCAAATGCGCCTTCCCCCTCGGCCAGGGCGGGCGGGGTCCGTTCGAGCGGCTGCGATACATCCGCGCGCTCGGGGAGTTCCCCGGCGTCGGCCTCGGGCGGCCCGCGAGGCCCGCCGCCGGAAGGAAATACGCCGGCATCCCCGCGCCCTCGAACGGGATCGTCTGCGGCCGAACCGGCGGATCGAGGAGCGAGAGGCCCCTGTCGAGCGCGGCGGCCTGCTTCCGGAAGGCGGCGGTCAGGCGCGGATCGACCGGCGCGCCGTAGAGCGGATGATAGGAGTCGGCGTAGAAGACCGCGGCCCTCAGATAGAGTTCGCGGGCGCTCGCGAGCCGTCCTGACGCCTCCGCGGCTTCGGCCTGAGCCGACAGGCGGTCCCCCGCAACGATCCAGGCCGCGTGGTAGGCGTCCGCGCCGCCCTCGCCGACGGCCTTCGCGACCGCCGCGACTTCGCCGAAGTCCGGACCGCCATAAGGGATATACCCCAAAGGCCAGCTCCCGAAGCTGTCCAGCAGGTCATCCTTGTAAAGCAGGCCCATGGGTCTTTTCCCGGATCCTCTCGCGAAGGCGCCCGCCGCCGCCGGTTGCAGAGAGAAGAGCAGAGCGCTTTGCGGGGCCTGGACAATTTCAGCCCACGCACTCGCATCTGCACGCGGCGCTCCCAGCGCGGAAGACAGCATCATCTTCAAGAAAAATCAAAGGCCGTCCCTCCTTATTTTCTGGCGAGAATTTCGTCAGGCGGACGTCGCCGGTCGTGCGCGAGAGAAACGACCACGGAGGGGTGCGGTCGCGACCTGCGACCGATGCGCGGCGCCGGTCTTCGATGATGCGCGTTTTCTAGGATCCGGGCAGCGCGCTGCCAAGATTGCCTTGCCGGCCAAACTCGACCGACGGAGCGCCCATGTCCGAGGTCCGGAAGCTTGCAGCCATTCTCGTCACCGACGTCGTCGGCTATTCACGGCTCGCCCGAGCGGACGAGGAGGGCACGCTCGCGCGGTTCAGGGCCTTGTGGAGCGACGTCCTCTAACCCGTCATCTCTGCGCGTCGGGGCCGCGTCGTCAAGCGCACCGGCAACGGCGCCATTGTCGCTTTTGCAAGCGTCGTCGAGGCCGCGCGCGCGGCCTTGGACATCCAAGGCGCGATGGTGGGAAGGTGAAGGCGTCGGCGAGGACCAGCGCATCGCATTGCGCATCGATCCTGCTGGGCGCGTCATGTTCGTCATGTTCCAGGCGGTGTTCTCCTGGGCGCAACCGGTGATGGACGTCATTTCCGGCGGTTTCGACTGGCTCGGCGGGCTGGCGCACGACGTCCTTCCTCCCGGCCTGCTGCAGAGCTTCATCGAGAACGGCGTCATCTCCGGCGTCGGCAGCGTCATCGTCTTCCTGCCGCAGATCCTGATCCTGTACCTGTTCATCCTGCTCCTCGAGGACTTCGGCTACATGGCGCGCGCCGCTTTCCTCATGGACCGGATCATGGGGAATGTCGGCCTGCACGGCCGCGCCTTCATACCGCTGCTGTCGAGTTTCGCCTGCGCCATACCGGGCATCATGGCGACGCGGGTGATCGACAACCGGCGCGACCGTCTCACCACCATCCTCGTTGCGCCGCTGATGACCTGCTCCGCGCGCATCCCCGTCTACACGCTGATCATTTCCGCCTTCATCCCCGAGCGGACGGTCTTCGGACTCGTCAACCTGAAGGGCCTCGTGATGTTCGGCCTGTTCGGGGCCGGCATCGCCGCGGCGCTCGGCGTCTCGCTCGTCGCGAAATTCCTCGTCTGGAGGGACAACCCGACGCCGCCCTTCATGCTCGAGTTGCCGGACTACAAACTGCCGCGGCTGCGCTCGATCGCTCTCGGCCTCTACACCCGGGCGAAGATGTTCCTGCACCGGGCCGGCACGACGATCTTCACAATGATGGTGCTGATCTGGTTCCTCGCGTCGTTCCCGCAACCCCCCGAAGGCGCCGTCGGTCCCGCCATCGACTACAGCCTCGCCGCGGCGCTCGGCCGCCTGTTCCAGCCTCTGCTCGCCCCGATCGGCTTCAACTGGCAGATCACTGTCGCGCTCATCCCCGGGATGGCGGCGCGCGAGGTCGCGGTCGCGGCCCTGGGCACGGTCTACGCCATCGAGGGCGGCAAGGAGGCGGCGTCCCAAATCGGGCAGGCGCTAGCGCAGCACTGGAGCCTCGCGACCGCGCTGTCGGTGCTGGTCTGGTACATTTTCGCGCCCCAATGCGCCTCGACCCTGGCGGTGATCCGCCGTGAAACCGACAGTTGGCGAATCATGGCGATCACGTTCGTGTATATGCTGGCGTTGGCCTACGCGGCGTCGTTCGTCACCTACACGGTCGCCGTGCGTCTCGGGGCGGGATAGCGACGGAAGACTGCGCGCTCGGGCGGCCCGCCACGCGCACCCGTTCGCGTGGCTTAGAACGACAGAGCGGGTCGAAGCTGCGAGGCAAGGCAAGACGTTCGCGAAAAACCGCGGCGTCCCGTCGCTCGCTGACGAGCAGCGAAGAGGCAGGGAATCCGGTCAATTTGAGCAGGCACGCGGGAGTCGTCGTCGCGGGCGTTTGGGCGATTGCTGTCGATGAGCAAAGAGCCCGTGCCGAGCAGAGCCGAAGGCGGACCTTCCCATGATCCGCGCGTACGGGAGGATTCAAGCAGCTCGGCCGCTTCAGCCGAGCCGCATGGAAAGCTCGACGTCCTCGGCGAACGGCGTCGACAGATATCCGGCGTCCGGCGAGCGCACGCGCGCAAGATAGTCCGGGCTGTATTCGGCGTTGTCGGCGACGACGTAGGCGCCCGGGCGGAGGCGGGCTTCCAGAAGAGTCAGGATTTCCGGATAGAGCGCCTTCGCGCCGTCGAGCAGGACCAGGTCGATCACGTCGGGAAGGCCGTCGCGGAGCGTGTGCAGGGCGTCCCCCTCCCGGATCTCCACGAGGTCGCTCAAACCGCCGGCCGCAAGGTTCTCGCGCGCCCGCGCCGTCTTGGACGGCTCGAACTCGGTGGTGATGATGCGGCCGCCGCCGTTGTCGCGAAGCGCCGCAGCGAGATGCAAGGTCGAAATGCCGAACGAGGTCCCGAACTCGACGATCGTCCGAGCGGACGAACCCCGCGCCAGCATGTAAAGCAGCGCGCCGGTCTCTCGCGAGACGGGGAGCGGGACTGTCTTCAGCCGGCCGTAGAGGCCCAGGTATTCCGTCTTGCTCCGCATCAGACGCGCCTGCTCGTCCAACGAAAGATCGGCGAGGGCGGCCTCGGTCCTTGCGGAGGCTTCGTCGGCTTCGGCGAACAGCCGATCGAGCAAGGGCGCAACCGGCGGGGTGGTCAGAGTGGTCATGGCGGGCCTTTCGTTCCCATCGGCGCGATCTTGCGCCTGACCCCAAAATACGAATAATTCGTCAGGTTTCCTATTCGCTTTCCCGCGCCGCCCCCATGACCGATCGCCGAAGCGCCTCGATTTCCTCACGAAAACAGCCGCGCCAGGCGCGCTCGACCGAACTGGTCGCCGCGGTTCTGGAGGCCGCCGCTCACGTTTTGATGACGGAGGGCGCGCAGCGCTTCACGACGGCGCGGGTGGCCGAGAGGGCCGGCGTCAGCGTCGGGTCCCTCTATCAATATTTCCCCAACAAGGCGGCGATCCTCTATCGGCTGCAAAGCGACGAGTGGCGACGGACGACCGATCTGCTCCGCGCCATCCTCGAGGACGTCGAGAGGCCGCCGCTCACACGGCTGCGCAACGTGGTCCATGCCTTCCTCCATTCGGAATGCGAGGAGGCTGGCATCCGCGTCGCGCTCGACGACGCGGCGCCCCTGTACCGCGACGCTCCGGAGGCGCGCGAGGCGAACGAGGCTGGACTTCGGATCGTGCATAATTTCCTGCGAGAGGCTCTGCCCGGAACGACGGACGAGGTGCGCGTCGCGGCGGGCGAGTTGATCGCCGCGACGCTCAGCCAGGTTGGAAAGCGGTTCTCGGAAGCGCCCCGCACCTCGCAGGAGATCGAAGCCTACGCCAATGCAATGGCCGACATGTTTTGCGCGTATGTTTCAGCAGTCGGACGCGCGTAAGCCCGCGGTTGAGTGAGCAGGCTGTCTAGCGGTCGGTAACTCATCCGGGGCCCAAGGTCACGAAGGGCGCCCTAATGCTCAGGCGATCGCATTCTCGCCGTCAGGCAGTTCCGCTTTTCTTGTTTTTTCCTGTCGGTCCCGTTGTCCGCCGATCGCAGCAGCAGGACGATCGCTCTCTCCTCGACGGCCGAGGCCATCGCTTGCTCCACGCGAGCGAAGGCGGCGCTGATGCGGTTGTAGCCGATCGACGCGGGTATGGCCGCGGCCAGTCCGTAGGCGGTCGTCGCGAGCGCTTCGGCGATTCCGGGGGCGACGGTGGCGAGGCTCGTGTCGTTCGCCTGGGCGATCGCGGCGAAGCTCGACATGATGCCCCACACCGTGCCGAACAGGCCGACGAACGGCGCGACCGAGGAGATGACCGCGAGATTGGGCAGGCCGCCTTCGGCCTGCCCGAGGAGCCTGCCCGCGGCCCGGCCCATGGCGTCGGAGACGCGTGTGCGGACCCGCCCGCCGTCTCGCCAGCAATGTGACGCCGCGCCTCCTCCTCACCCGCGGCGAACACCGGGGCAAGCAGCCCCGGCGCATGGTCGGCAGAGGCCGCGGCGCGGAGCGCCCGCCCGAGGCGCAGGACGGAGACGACGCCCTCGACGATCAGCACCCAGCACCAGATCGAGGCGATGAGCAGGAACGTCATGACGGCCTTGCCGATGGGGCCTGCCGAGAAGAAGAGCCCCGCCGGGGAAAGGTCCAAGCCCTGCATTCTTGCCCTTGCCACGGTCACGATCCGGCGGCGTCCCTCGCGGCGTCGACCGCGGCGGTCGACAGTTATGAGCGACCGCTCACTTCAGCAGGCGCAACAGGGCCTGCCCTGCGGGAGTCTTCAGTTCTTTCGGATCGATTGTGCCGTCGTTGTCGGGGTTGGCGCGATGGAACGCCTTTTCCACGGCGGCGAGGTACTCGTCCTTGCTCAGGGTCTTGTCGTTGTCCGTATCGGCCGCCGCCACCCCCGCCGCCGACATGCGACCCCTCAGCTCCTTCGTGTCGAGCGTGCTGTCGTGGTCCTTGTCGAGCTTGTCGAACAGCGCGCTCGCGGCGGCCTTCGCTTCCGCGAGGTCGACGGTGCCGTCCTTGTCCGGGTCGAGCCCGTGCAGCGGGTCGGCCCAGGCCGGCGAGAGTGCGAGCGCCAGCGCGGCGGCGAGGAACATCGAGGTCTTTTTCATGCAATCCTCCAATGGCGCACAGCGAGCCGCTTTTCGAAGGTCGCCTTGCGTGCGCACGGCGAAAATAGTCGTCGAAACCTGTAACTCAAGCCGCGGGAGAACGAGAAACAACTCTGGATCACCAAACGGACGAGGCGTTCTTGCAGGCTTCGCCACGTCGATTACGCCGCTTGTCGCGTCGAACCGGAGCAGCGCATCGTTCCCCGTCCACATGTCAAAAGTCGTAGCGCGCGCGAAGCGTGCCCACCTGCTCGTTGAAGCTCGAGCCGATGAGCGCGCTGTAGTTGACCTCGAACTTGACCGCTTCGCCCAGATAGCCGTTCGGCAGGGCGAATATCAGCGCCGAGCCGAGATCGGCGAGATTGCGTACTGGCTTCGGTCCGATCGTCTGGAAGGGGTTCGTCCATCGGCGAAGGCCACGGTCCTCTTGACGTCGCTAAAGTGTGAGCCTCAATCCGGCGTAGGCGGCAAAGGGCTTTGCCGGCCCGAAGGTCCTGGGGTCGGTCAGGTTCGGCGCCGCGTTGGGGAACGACGTCACGTCGTACAGGGCCCCGGCCGTGTAGTACTTCTGGTCGAAGATGTTCTGGATCAGGCCGTAGAACTGCAACTGCTTGGCGATCTGGTAGGACGTGTGAACGCCGAACACTGCGTAGCCCGGGACCTGCGGCAGCGCGCCGTTCTCGTTGCCGAAGATCACCTGCCCCGAGGCCGCGACCATGTCGCCGCCGACCTTCCAGTTCGGGGTCACGGCGTAGTCGACGCCGACCTTGACCGTGTTCTTCGGGATGCCGGCGATCGGCATGCCGTTGGTGATCGGGATCTCGCCGTTCTCGTTCGCGAGCGGGTTGTACGGCGACGGCTCCATGAACGTCGTCTGGTAGACCGCGTTGATGTAGGTGTAGTTGGCGTAGGCCGACCAGCGCTCGCCGGTCCACTGGACGGAGGCTTCGGCTCCCTGCCGAAGCGTGTTTCCGACGTTGGTGTAGTAGCCGAAGCCGGTGAAGTCGCTCTGGACCGGCATGATGTCGTTCTGGAGCGTCGTGCGGAACAGGCCCGCCGACCAGTTTAGCGCGCCCCAGCCGCCGAGGTCGTTCTTGCCGCGGAAGCCGAGCTTGATCGTCTGGCCGATCACCTGCTTGAGCGCCGGGTCCGAGACCAGGAAATTGTCGATGATGCAGGGCCGGTTCGGGTCGGCGCAGCCGAGCTCGAGCGGGGTGGGCGCGCGGTTGGTCATGGCGTAGCCGGCGTAGAAGTTGACGTCGGGCGTGAGCTTGTAGGTCAGGCCGACGGTCGGGTTGACGTGGGTGTAGGTCGAATAGCCGTTGGTGAAGCTCCCGGTCTCGCCGGAGAGGTTGATGCCCGCGAAGTTGAAGCGTGCGCCGGCGGTCAGCGCGAGCCGGTCCGTCGCGTTGAAGGTGTCGACCGCATAGACGCCGACATAGGTGTTGTTCGCCTTCGCGGCGACCGGCGCGAGGTAGCTGTCCGGCTCGTTGAAATAGAAGGGGAGGCCGATCACCGGCAGCGAGTTGTTGACGAACGCCGGCACGACGCCGAGCTGGC